>Ga0154020_10000182_pt1 | contig 74051 bp, 54 predicted proteins | sample Klosneuvirus_201_FD_109709 | JGI IMG/M metagenome (GOLD analysis project Ga0154020, IMG submission 109709) | Active sludge microbial communities from wastewater, Klosterneuburg, Austria - Klosneuvirus_20160825_MG | ecosystem: Engineered > WWTP > Aerobic digester > Activated sludge | place...
CGTAGGTGCGCACAACTTCCGCTTTTTATGGCACACTCGCGAGCCGTACGACTGTCCTTGAGGAGCCTGCTTCATGGAGGAATCCCGCTACTTTGAGCTAGACGCCAAACTGGAGTCCTTGCGCATCCGCAAGGCAGCCGAGGACCCCAGAGTTCTCGCGGCGTACGGCGACAAGGTCGACATTGGCTGGATCTACCACGACAATGCCCTTGAGGGTGTCGTGCTGACGTCGGGTGAGATTCGCGATGCACTCGACCGCAAGATCATCTCGGATGTGAGCTTGGTGTCGCTCTACGAAGAAATTCGGAGCCACAAGAGCGCCATCGACTTCATCCGCGAGGTGGCCAAAGATCACGCCACGCAGAAGAAGAAGATTGGCCTTATCACCGTGGAGCTTATCAAACAGCTCCACGAGCACCTCACTCCCGAGGACAAGGCCAAAGGCAATCCCTACCGCAAAGACAACCCGCTGCATCGCTCGTACTTTCACGAGATTGCGCCCGCCGACAAGATCCCGATGCGGATGCGCAAGCTGTGCGAGTGGCTCGACGAGGAAGAGACCGTCAGCATGCACCCGGTGTTGCGGGCGGCTGGTCTGCACTTCCGACTGATGGCCATCTATCCGTGGACCAAGAACAGCGGCAAGGTCGCCCGCCTGCTGATGAACCTGCTGCTCATCCGCGACGGCTACCCTACCGCGGTGATCCACTCGATGGAGCGCCAGCGCTACTATGACAGCCTTCGCGCCGAGAACGGCTACCTTGGCCAGATCGTCACCGAAGCGCTGACCAACTACGTGAACACCACGCTCCGCTTCCTGGAAGAGCTGGCCGAGCTGCGCCGCGCCGCCTCGTAAGCCGGTCACCGGATCGGGCTTACTTGCGCTCGATCATTTGCAGCATCGACCTGCGAATGCGCTCGTCGGCATCGCCATAAGCGCTGATGCCAAGCAGGTCTTGGTGAACCACGGTCGAGGAGCGGGTCTCAAGGTGAACATCGCGTAGCTGGATCTGACCTTGCTGGCTGCCGGTCGCGAGCAGCGCACTGTCCGGGCCAAAGCTACAGGCCGAGAGCACGTCGGCCCGTCCGAGGTCGTCGAGCTGAGCGAGCAGCTCCCCGTGTTGACCGTCCCAGATCCGCAGCTCATCCCCACACGAGGCAATTCGCGTTCCGTCCGGGCTCATGGCAATCGCGGCGTACTCCCGGCTGCTGTGCTTGGCCAGCGCCGCCACCAGCCGGCCATCGCGACCATCCCGCAGCCAGGCCCGCTCTCCCGAGTCGAGGACCAGCAGCCGCGCGCCATCGCCACCAAACATCACCGACCGCACCTCACCGCTGTGCCCGGTCATGGTCGCGACCACCTCATGCTTCGCCGGGTCATACAGCCGGGCCGTGCTATCCGACGAGCCACTCGCTAGATAGTCGCCTCGCCGGGAAAACTGGAGCGTCCGCACCGCCCCTTCATGACTCGGCAACCGATGGGGTGCGAAGCGATCTTGCACATCGTAGAGCATCACCTCGCCACGCTTGCTGCCAGTCGCCAGCCAGCGGCCATCGGGACTAAACACCGCCAGCAGCAGCTCCTCGCTTTGTTCGCGCAGCTCGCCGAGCGGCTTGGGCATAAGCGACTCGCTCGCGGCAGAGGCCGGTGGCTTGGTCGGCAGTGCCTCGGCAGTCTTCGGCTGGACTGGCGCGACCTCGTGCCGCAGCCACAGCAGCGCTCTGCCATTCACGAGCGACAGCAGCTGCTCGCCACTTGGGGACAGCGCCAAGACCTGCCCGATCGCCAAGTCGCCGCCCTGGCTGCTCCCCGCGGCAAAGCTGTGGCCGTCAAAGTAGCGGAGCACGCCGGGAATCCGCCCGGTGCTGCCAAGGCCACCGGGGGCAATCGTCACAAGCTCGAGCTTGCCGTCCGGTCGGGTTAGCCAGCGCGCTTCAGCTACGCCCCGACTGGGCAGCTCAGCGAGTCGCTCTGCGGTCTTGAGATCCCACACCGCGGCGGTGCCATCGCGGCTGCCACTGAGCAGGCGCTGGCCGTCGCTCGAAAAGGACAGTGACACCACCTCGCTCAGGTGACCGGAAAGCGGCAGCGGTAGATCGTTGATTTGGCTGCGGAACAGCCGAGCCGTTCCATCGCGACTGCCCGTAAGCACGTACTGACCATCGGGGCTAAACGTCACCGACGCAACCCGCTGATGATGTCCACGCAGCACCAGCAGAGACTGCCCGCTACGCCCATCCCACAGCCGCACCGTGCCATCGGCGCCCGTGGTGACAATTCGCCGGCCAGTGGGCGAAAAAGCCGTCGCCAGCACCGGCCCAACGTGGCCAATCAGCTGCGCGCGCATGTGACCGCGAATCCTTTCCCATAGCTCGGGGACGCCGTTTTCGCTCAGCACCACCATCCGTCCGCCGTCCTTGGTCATCGCCAGCACCTGGCTACGCCGCGGATGACTGACCGGCGCGAACATCGACGCACCCGTTGTGGCGTCCCACAGCCGCGCCGTGCCGTCCGCGCTGATCGTCATCACCGCTCGGCCCGAGGCGAGGGTAAACGACGCCGAGTGAACCGTGCCGTCATGGCCTTCTAGCACCGCTACCAGCGCCCCTGTCTCAGCGTCCCACAGCCGCGCCGTTCGGTCGGAGCTGCTCGTCACCAGGCGCCGGCTATCGGGTGAGAACACGATGTCGCGGACCTGATCGGTGTGGCCGGCGAGCGTCGCAATCAGCGCCCCGGTCTTCGCGTCCCACAGCTTGACCGTCTGCGGCGAAGCAGTTGCCACTCGCAGACCACTTGGGCTGAGCAGCGCCGAGTAGATCGCCGCCTCGTGCCCATCGAGACGCGCCAGCAGCTGACCGGTGCTCGCATTCCACAGCCGGGCGCCGCGCTGCTTTTCCGCCACGAACATTCCCAGCACGCGCTGACCGTTGGATGACAGCGTTAGCTGGGTCAGCGGTCCTTCGCCGCCACCGGGATCTGTCAGCTGTGCAAGTGGCGTATCTTGGGTTTGGTCGTAGAGCCGCGCCACACCCTCTTGGTCGATTGTCAGCAGGCGCTCCCCGCCGCTTGACTGCCACGCTCCAACCAACACGCCTTCGACCTTGGCGAGCTTTCGGACCAGCTTGCCATCGGGCAGCGACCACAGCCGCGCCACCCCATCGGTGCTGGCCGTCAGAGCCTGCGACCCGCCCCCCACAAAGCTGGCCACCGTGACCTCGCCGTCGTGCGGCAGTGTCACCACCGTCTGCTGAAGCTTGGTGGTTAGATACGGCAGGAGATAGCGCATCCGCGGGTCGTCATGGCCGCTTTGATACGCTTTGTCGAGCCACCACAGGGCCGAAGTATTGTCGCCACGCCCGAGCGCTGCCTTGATGGTCGCCCAGTGCTCGCCGACTGCCTTCTGATGGCGCCGCTCGGCGTCCTCGCGCTTTTGCTGTTGCACCGCAAGGTAGCCGCGATAGCCCAGCACCGCCACGCTCACGATCAGCAGGAGCCCATACAGCCAACGTCTCCCACTGCCCCCGCGCACCGAATCGTCTTGGTCGCTCATCGTTACCTTCGAGTCACTTTATCAGACGCCACGGCGGGCCGTAGGGCGCCAGCGACGTATTTTGGAAGCGCTTCCGACCTTTCCAACTTGTCCCCAACGTATTTTGGAAGCGCTTCCGACCTTTCCAACTTGTCCCCAACGTATTGTGGAAGCGCTTCCGACCTTTTCAACTTGTCCCCATCAGGTCTGGGAAGCTGACTGCACCTTGTAACAACCTCGAGCAGCTGCGGGGAACATGGGGGCTGGGAATCAGTGGGTTTTGGGGGTACTGGCTGAGGCGCTGTGGGTCGCCAACTACTTGTCAGCCGGGGCAAAACCTGCGATAGCTTGCGCTCTCATGCGTCAGTTCTCTTCTGATTCTGCCGACGAAAACGTCATCACCATCGACTCGGGCAGCGCGCCTCGCATCATGTTCTATGGCGAGGACTTCATGTGCGAGGACTTGCCCGTCGGGACCCGCGTCATTTATCCGCGCCGACCGATCAGCGGCCTACCGAACCCACGCGCCGCGATCCGCTACGCACTGCACCACCCTGAGGAGATGGAGCCGCTCCACGCGCTGCTGTTTCCGGGGATGAAGGTCACGATTGCCGTGGATGACATCTCGCTGCCGCTGCCGCCGATGCAGCGCCCCGACATCCGCGAGACCGTCTGTAGCATCGTGTTGGAGATGCTGGCCGACCATGGCGTCGATGACATCCACATCATCGTCGCCACCAGCTTGCATCGCCGGATGACCCAGCGCGAGATTCGCTACATGCTCGGCGACAAGATTGTCGACGCCTACTGGCCGGATCAGCTCTACAACCATGACGCTTGCGATCCCGATGGAATGGTCACGCTCGGCAAGACCCGCCATCACGAGGTCGTCGAGACCAACCGCCGCGCCGTCGAGAGCGATCTGGTCATCTACGTCAACATCAACCTCGTCCCGATGGACGGCGGTCACAAGTCCGTCGGCGTTGGGCTGTGCGGATACGAGAGCCTCAAGGCCCACCACACGCCCAAGACCATCGTCGATAGCAACTCGTACATGGACCCGAAGAACTCGGCGCTCCATCACTCGGTCAATCGCATCGGCGAGGTGTGCGAGCAGCACATGAAGGTCTTCCACATCGAGACCGTGCTCAACAACCGCATGTTCTCCGGGCCGCTCGACTTCCTAATGAAGAACGAGGACGAGTTTACCGAGTCCGACACGCTGAAGTTCCAGGCGATCAAGTGGTCGCTGAAGAAGACACCAAGGGCGCTGCGCCGCGAGATCTTCATGCGCGTGCCGGCGGCCTATGAGCTGATCGCGGTCCACGCTGGAAAGGCGGACCCGGTACACGAGAAGATCCTCGCCAAGTCATGGGAGCAGTACAGCGTCCCCGTCGAGGGCCAAGCCGACATCCTGATCACCGGCATCCCATACATCTCGCCGTACAATGTGAACTCGAAGGCGCTCAATCCCCTGCTCGTGCAGGTGATGGCGCTCGGCTACTTCTTCAACATGTACCGCAACAAGTGTCCCCTCAAAAAAGGCGGGACCTTGATCTTCACCCACCCCTGCACCGACGCCTTCGACCCGGTCCATCACCCGAGCTACATTGAGTTCTTTAATCGACTGCTCCCCGAGTCGCGCGACGCCTATTACCTAGAGAAGCGCTACCAAGACGAGTTCGCGTACAACCCGACCTATATCGAGATGTACCGTCGGGGCAACGCTTATCACGGCGCCCACCCGTTCTATATGTACTACTGGGGTCAAGCAGGACGAGAGTGGTGCGGCGACGTCATCGCCGTCGGAGCCGACAATCGGACCGTGCCTGATCTATTTGGCTGGAAGCGGGCCGACACCTTGGCGGAAGCCATCGCAATGGGCCGCTCGCGCCACGGACGCAGCTCCCAGATCACGATGCTGCACCACCCGCCCGTCCTCATCTGCGACGTGAAGTAGGCGCACTAACCGACCGTGGTGGGCGCGCAGGTCGAGACGCCGGCGCCGACGATACGATTCGGCAAGTTGTCCTGCACCCGAGTCCACTTCTGCCCCGTCGCCGCATTCGGGTCCCACCGATAAATTCGACTGACGCCATTCTCCGTCACAAACGTATAGTAACGCCCGCCCCACTGCGCGAACGCCCATGCGCCCGGTGAGCTTGCCAGCGGCGGCAAGTTCCACGTTAGGTCGGCCTGCGCCGTTGTCTTGTTGACGCGAATGATCCGGTGCGTGTTGTCCGCTGCCGGGAAGTAGGCATACAGCTCAGCCGCACCTGTGCCGGTCATTTCGGGCGAGGTCGCACTTGACGCGAACGTCCCGATCTTGGTCGAAACGATCGGGGCGGCATCGAGCGGGTTGAGCTTCCACATCTGAGACGGATTTCCGAACGAAGCCAGGTACAGCGACTCCACCTTGGCCCCTGGGCTATCGGACACAAAGCCCATTCCGACCTTGGCCGTGGGGACCACGCCGGTCTTGTAACCACTGTCCGCGCATGAAGCCGGGTTGTTGGTCGGGATCTTGTAGAGCTTGCCGTCGTCGTAGTTGAGCCAGGCGCGTGCCCGACGATCCACGGACATGGAGTTGGGCGCCGAGGTCGTCGGACACATCACCTTGCCAATCACCTTGACGGCTGTCGGCGCGGTGTCATTGCGCGGCTCGAACGACCGCAGCTGGTTGGCATCATCGAGCAGGTAGATAAACTCACTGGCGGCCAGCTCGCACGAGTCGATGCAGGCGGCAGCCTTGCAGGTCTGGGCGAAGTCGCAGGTCTGCACCAGTGGACCAGGGCTGCCGTCGGAGTTGCAGGAGTGAACCTCATTGCCGACGCACAGGTTGTTCCCAGGCGAGCAGGCCACGCAGCCGAGGCTCGAGTCGCAGACCAGCGACGAGGCGCACTCCAAGTCGGGAACGAAGGTTCCCTGGGACGAGCAGATGTTGAGGACGTTGCCGATGCAGGACTTTTGTCCTGGCTGGCACTGGGAGTCGGGTGGCAGCTCAGTGCCGCCAGGGCCTGTGCCATCGGTGGAGCAGCTGCTCGTCAGCAGAGTGCCCATCATCAGAGCGAAGCTGGACATAAGGTTAGTCAGAAGCGAAGTACGCATGGTTCCCCCTTGTCTCCAAAAGATCGGCTGTGGACAGCTTTTCTAGTTTCGGGGAAAACCGGCGCGGGACGCTAGGACTTGCTGAGTGCGGCAGTGACTTCTTCGCGGATCAGCGAGTAGAGGCGATCATTCGGGGCCGCAGGCGCGGGGGACGGGCGAAGAGCCGGAGCGACCAGTCCACGTGCTTCCGGACCAAGTCCGGCCTTCTTGCGAGCATCGAGCAGCGGCCCGAGCATCGAATCGGGAAGTGGCTTCAGCCCACCCGCCGGCAGGGCCAAAAGGAAGATCCGCGCCAAGTGCTCGACCAGCTCGAGGCGTAGATAGGCTTGTTCGATGCTGTCGCCCCAAGCGAGGACGCCATTGCCAGCGATCAGCACCACATCATGAAAGGGCACAAGTGGCACAAGCGCCGCGACCTGGGCACTCCCCGGCGCGGTCAGCGGCACCAGCGGAACGGTCGGCCCCAGCGACACCACGGCTTCGGGCAAAAACGGCTGCTCCAGTCCGCGCCCCGTCGAGCCGAGCGCCGTCGCATGAGGCGGATGGGCATGAATGACTGCGGCAACATCGGAACGGGTCTTGAGCACCGCGAGGTGCAGCGACAGCTCCGAGAACGGCTTGCCAGGACCGGCCAGGCGCACGCCCGATTCGTCGACTACGAGCAGGCTGTCGTCCCGCACTTCGGCCTTGGAGGTCGCAGTTGGCGTGCAGAGGATCTGGGAAGGACGCAGGCGGCAGCTTAGGTTGCCGTCGTGGTTGGCCACCCAGCCGCGGGCATGCAGGCGATGACAGTAGTCGAGTAGCTCAGCGCGGAGCCGGGACTCCGGCGGGCTCATGCCGACACCGTGACTCGATCAACGATGCCGACGATGAGGGAGCGAATCGGTAGCTCTTTGGCTTTGAGCAGCTGACGGACCCCGTTGCCCTCTTGCATCACCAGCACGATGTCACCGGGGCCGGCTTGAACATCATCGACGGCAAGAAACGAGCTACCGAGGTTGGCACCAGCCTCATCCACCGGCTGCACCGCGAGGAGCTTTCGCCCGACATAGGTCTTGTGCTTGGCGGTGGCGACGACAGGGCCAATGACACGACACAGCTTCATCGGGAACCTCCACCGAGGCCACCTTCACGGACAAACACCGAGGCGGGAGCCGACTGCGACTCGACCACGACATCATCGACGATGCCGACAATGGATGCATCCACCGGGACAAACGACGGCTCAAGCGCCAGCGCCGCCTCACGAGAGTTGACAAAGTAGATCAGCTCGCCGGGTCCTGCTCGCACCGTATCGACGGCGACGATTGGATCACCGGCATTGCGGAGAGCATGATCGAGCGGCTGCACGACCAGGAACTTCTTGCCTTGCAGACCCTCGTATTTCTGGGTCGCGACGACGCTACCGATGACTCGACCAAGGTTCATTGTCAGCGGCGAACATAGGCAACCGCCGGTGGCCCCGTCAAGCCCCCAATCCGTCCGGCCCTCGGGTTAATCGTGCTGCTCGGCCAGCTCGAGCAGGACATCGAGCAGCACGTTGACGCCGTTTGCACACTGTTCGGTCGTCGAGAACTCGCGAGGATTGTGACTGATGCCGTTGTATTCGCCCGGCACAAACACCATCCCAGCACGGGTGAGGTGCGCAAGCTCCTGCGCGTCATGACCGGCCCCCGAGACCATCGACAGGTGTGAAAGCCCTCGGCGAGTCGCTGCCTCGGCAATCGCCGCTTGGATGCGCGAATCGAAGCTCACGCAGTCGGTTCGCGCCGTCTGTCGCCAGGCAATCTGGACCTCTTCTTCCCGCGCCACCTGTTCGTAAAACGCGATGATGTCTGCCTCCGCCGCGCGCATCAGCTGGTCATCGGGATTGCGGAGGTCGACGGTCACGGTCATCCGTCCCGGCACAATGTTGACGAGCCCAGGCGCCGGAGTCATCGCTCCCATCGTGCCCCGCATCTGGGTTCCGAACTTTCCAGACCTCGCCAGCTCGCGCAGCCGCAGGTTGATGCGGGAGGCCGCCACCGAAGCGTCGGCCCGTAGCTCCATGGGAGTCGTCCCAGCGTGCGCACTGCGCCCCATGATCGTCACCTCATGCCAAGAGATCGACTGCACGCCAGTGACCACCCCGATCTCCATGTCTCTGCTGCGCAGCACCGGACCCTGCTCGATGTGACACTCCAGATAGGCGTGGGGAGGCGTCAGCTTCTCAGCGGCGTCCCCGAGGAAGCCCAGCGTGCGCAGCTCCCTTTCGACCGTACGTCCGGCACGGTCTGTCAGGGCATAGGCTTCCGCCAGCGGAATCCGTCCCGTCGCCACCGCACTACCGAGCATGTCCGTCCCAAAGCGCGAGCCTTCTTCATCGGTAAAGAAGGCGACCACCATCGGTCTTGTGGTCTGCCGCTGAGCATCATTGAGCGTGTGAATGATCTCCAGCGCACCGAGGACACCGAGACAACCGTCGAACATGCCGGCGGTCGGTACGCTGTCGATGTGGGAGCCCATCATAATCGGCGCAAGAGAGTCTTTCCGTCCGGGCCGACGCGCATAGACGTTGCCGATCCGATCAATGGTCACCGTGAGTCCGCGCGCCCTCATCTGCTCGATGACATGGCGGCGCCCTTCACCATCGGCAGCCGTCAGCGCCAGCCGATTCACGCCGTCCAGACCGAGCGTCTCATCGTAATACCTGCCAATCTGACCGAGCTTCTGGATTGAGTCAGTGAGTCGCTGTGGATGAATCGACAGAGCTTGGTTCATGATGTGGACTCCCTCATGGTGAGGTCTCTACACGCGCACGATAGATCGTCACAACCTATTTTCCTTCGCATTTTCGGAAGGCCAAGACCCCCCGATGGGAGGACTGCTTTCGGTTTGCGGATTTGTGGCAGACTGGGCCGCATGTGGTTACCCCTGCTTGCGTTTGCGTTCACAACGGTGTTCCTGTTGCTCGCCACCAGCTTGAAGGTGCTGCGCGAATATGAGCGGGCGATTGTGTTTCGCTTGGGACGAGCACGAAGTCAACCGCTCGGACCGGGCCTGGTCCTGATGTTGCCGTTCGGAGTCGACCGGGCGCAGGTGGTCGATCTGCGAACCAAGGTGATCCAGATTCCGACCCAGGAAGTGATCACGCGCGACAACATCTCGATTGGTGTCGATGCGGTGGTGTATGCGGACGTGCAGTCTCCTGCGGATGCAGTGCTGCGCGTCGAACAGTACATGCCAGCGACGCTACAGCTGGCGGCGACGACGCTCCGATCGATCATTGGACGGATGGAGCTTGATGAGGTGCTGGCCAAGCGCGCCGAGATCAACATCGAGGTGCAGACCATCCTCGATGCGCGGGTCGAGCAGTGGGGCATCGACATCACGGCGGTCGAGATCAAAGACATCTCGCTGCCGGCAGAGATGAAGCGCGCGATGGCGCGGCAGGCCGAAGCAGAGCGGGAGCGGCGCGCGAAGATCATCATGTCCGATGGCGAACTTCAGGCAGCGGCCAAGCTCACAGAGGCGGCGCGGCTGATGTCGAGCGAACCGGGCGCGCTCCAGCTACGGCTGTATCAGACCATGGTCGAAGTGGCCTCGCAGCCCAACATGACCATCGTGCTCCCGGTGCCGATCGAGCTTTTGGCCGGCCAGGCAGGAACGACCGGAGCGCCCATCGGTCAGATAGCAGCATCGGCCATGGCAGCGCTCCAGCCGCAGCTTCAGCAAGCCCGCAAAGAAGCGCCCCCTGCCCTGGCAGCCCGTGCGGAGTCTCCTTCCGACAGTCTCCCCGTCCCCCAGGGAGTGACTCCCACTGTGTCGGTTCCGAAACACCCCTAACGATAGACCCTCGCAGTTACTTCCTTAGTATTGGAGCTGAAGGCCAAGCTGTAGTCGCAGCGGCTGTTGGCGGGCACGCACCTGTCCGTAGCTCGGTACATCGCGCGCTTCCAGCTCGTTCGGTGAGTCGAGATTGAACAGGTTGAACAGGTCGGCGCTCACTTGCAGATGGACCTTCTCCAGCAATGAGTGAAGATCATAGGCAATCCGCAGATCGGTGGTCAGCACCGCCGGCGTTCGGACGTCCGCGATCGAAGTGACATCGTTGGGATTCGGTCCCGGATCGGTGCCACTTGGCGAGCGACGGTTCACATAGTCGCCCTCGTTCTGGTTGAAGAATCGCTTGGTCCGCGGTCCACCACTCTGGAAGTTCAGGAAGGCGCCGAGCAGGACTCCCTTCCAGCTATAGGAGGCGCGCAGCTTGAGGTTGTGGCGACGATCTTCTGGCAAAAATCCATCGTAGAACTGCCACATTCGGGGATTGTAGTACTGGCTGAGCGTCTGACTCCCAGAGACCTGCGCAAACTGCTCCGCGCCGGGTCCGTACAAAAACGACAGCGTGTAGGCCACCGACAGGTCCCACTCCTGACGAGGCCGCGACTCGAAGATGAAGTCAAGTCCGTGATAGACCCGCCAGTTCTCATCGGGACGGGTATATAGGTAGGTCTGGCGAGGGATTCCGTCGACATGATCAATCACGCGCGTGCCCGTAGGGTCCCAGATCTGATTCACTTCCACGCTGTCCCAGATGTTGCCAACGCGCTTGTACGTATAGTCGATGCTGGCCACCGAGTTCTCCAGCACCTCGCGACGCAGCGCCAGCGTCACCTCATCGGTATGAGGAGGAGTGCCCCGCGGATCGAGCTGGTAGCCCTCGGCGCCTCCCGAAGTACGCAGAGGTTGGAACTGCTTCTTATCGCCATCCCACTTGAGTGTCCGCGACTCCGGCGTGATGTCTGCGTACGCCGCAGTCAACAGGGACAGCACTTCGTTCGAGCGTCCGTAGTAGGCGGTAAACAGAGTTTTACCATCTTGCGTCAGATCCAACAGGAGTCCGATGCGCGGCCCAAATCCCAGCAGACTGCTGACCTCCTGACCGAGGCTGTTCGTGGTCCGTCCGTAGTCGAAGCGGAAGCCAGGATTTATGCGTAGATAGGACGTGATCTGCCAGCGATCCTGCGCAAAGGCACCCACCGAAAATCCCAGCTGCTGATTTGAAAAGGCCGGTGACTCCGTCTTGAGGTTGCATCCCTGCGTCTGACCAATCTCTTGCAGACACAGACCTCGCTCCCCTGGACCGCCACCCGTATCGCTAAAGGACACTCCGCCCGGCACCTCCGCATCATAGGAGTGATAGATCACCCGCGACTGAATGCCGAACTTCGCTTCGTGCCGTCCCAGCAGCTTGCCGCGCACCGACACCGACGGATCGAACTGGAACGTGACCCGCTTGTCATAGCTGATTCCGCCGCCCTGATACCAGTACGTGCCGTCATCGCCGTTGTAGTGCTGCGGACGCTCCGCATCATAGGAATCATTGGCCGCAGAAAATCTTCCGAGCCCCCGATACGCCGAGGGATCCACACTCCCAAAGTAGCCCTGCGGACCTACGTCCACGGTCGAATACTGGACTCCCGCTTGCAGGTTGGTGTTGACCTGCTCGCTATGGAAGTAGTCCCACTGCAGAATCGAAAACACCCCACCTTGGCGCTGGTAGTCTTCCGCCACGCCGAGCCGCAGGTTGTCCTGATCCGTGTTGTTAAAGAACGCCGGGTCCGCGGACAGAGACAGCACCAAGCGGTGCTTTGCCGACGGCGCATAGCTCAGCTTTAGCCGCGTTAGGTAGCGATCCGAGAGCTGCGCAGGAGACTGCACCCCAAGGGCCGGACCCAGCGGCTGGGAGGACTCCCTTCGCAGGTACTCAAACGAGAAGTTCACCCACAGCCGATTCTTGACGAGCGGCCCACCCACGTTCACCGTCGTCTGATACCCGGACTGCGGAGGCCGAGCAAGGCGCAGAAACGGACGACTGCCTTGATACACCTGGGTACCAAACTGCTGCCCCGCTGACAGCGCCTGGTGATTCACATACTGCGAAGCGAGAATCCGCCACTCGTTGCTGCCACCCGAGGTAATCAGGTTGATGGTGCCGCCAAGCGAGTTGTACTGCGCCTCGGCCCCGCCGGTCATGACCTCGATCGATTCCACAGAGTCGAAGTTGATGTTGGCGGAAAAGGTGTTGGTCACCGGGTCGGTGATGTCGAGTCCATCCACCAAGTAGCGATTGTGGGAGTCCATCGCGCCCTTGATGTTGGGATTGCTGCCTCCCGACACCCCCGCGACCTGCTGCACGACATCTTGATAACGCCGCGAGGTGGCCACGCGCGACTGCTGATCGGCGGTCAGCACGGTGCCGGTCTGCGTGGTATCGGGCCGGGTCATCCTCCGCGCTTCGACGATCACCTGGGTCGCCTGCGAGAGCTCCTCGATGCTCCACGCGATGTTGAGCGGGAAGGACTCGCCCTGCCGAATCACAATCTTGCGACGCAGGGCCTTCGCACCTTCATAGGACAGCTCGACATCGTACACTCCCGGTGGCAGCGCTCCGATCTGGTAACTGCCGTCGTCCTCGGTCAGCACCCGTCGTGGTCCACCGATCAGATTTTTGCCAGTAACGGTAATCCGCGCGCCCGGCAGAGGCGAAGCAGAGACTTTGTCGGTGATCACTCCGGCCAGCCGACCGTTTTGTTCACCGACCGCAGCAGCCGTGAGCGGAGCAAAAACCAGCGGCAGAACCAGCCACAGAGAAGAGTGTCTGCACATCGCGGTTTACCTCACCACCGCAGGCTGCGGGCAGTAGATCACCTGACCGGTATCGGTGATGCGATTGGGGTCCACCTCCGCGAGTGACCTCTCAAAGCCCAACATCGGATCGTGCGGCTCGAACTGATAGACCCGACAGATTGGGGAATAGCCCTCTTCGCCACGCCGGAACTCCACGATGTCGAAGCCCAGGCCGAGCGCGCCGGGCACCACTTGGTTCTTTTCCGCATCGAACACCCGCGACGGATAGAGCAGCCGCTGAGTCGACATCCGCACCGTTCCTGGCGGCGATAGCACATCGATCGGAATCACTCCACCGTCGAGGTATCCGGCCAGATACTGATTGAACCAGCCAAAGCGCTGCGGCCCCAGCTGCGTCACCGGATCGAGCTTGCCTGCGGGGAAAAGCACCTCCGCTGCCGGGTCGATGAGAATCCACAGCAGGTAACGCCCACTCGGTCGCCCCGTCGGCACGCCGCCCACCGTACCTGCGGCAGGCGGCACAAGCTCCAGCGACAGATCGGTACGCGCCGTAAGATCCTCTTCACTCTTGGGGTCCTGGCAGGGATTTTTCTGCGAGGTGACGGAAACCTCCCGCACCACCGGCACGTAGGTGGTCAGGCCCGGCGGATCGCTCTCAACGGGCAACGCAGTAAAGATGTTGCCTTGGCGATCGAGCGGTAGCGCATCGCGACGTCGCGCTTCCTGATCGTAGACATAGCCGCTCGGCTTCCCACAGCGCTGGCTGTCCTGACCATCCGGTGTCTGGCCCGGATCGAAATGGTACGCGAGCGGCAACGACAGCTTCGACAGATCGAGCGGGTCCTTGGCATTCGCCTGCTCCCCGTTGGGCCGCAGCGGGTAATACGAGGTGGCCTTCCCGCGCGCATAGGCAGTGACATATTGGAAGCGGCCACTGCCCGGCTTCTGGCCCTCTCCTCCCTCTCCCAGGTACGCGGGAGGAAAGTGAATCGGATCGACGGCACCGGCGCTGTAGGAACCCGCTCGCCGCTCGAACGGATTGCAGCCCAGACCGATGAGGCCCGGCAGGAGCAGCGAGCAGAACAGAAGACTGCGCGGTCGCGTAGACAGAGGACGCATCGAGGACTCCACGGACTCGGGACGGAACGTCTTAAGACGGCTAAGCGGGCAGAACATAGAGGGATGGGCACCGTCTATCAAGGACGAATTCCGAGTTGGCAAAGCTCTGATATCCTGAGCGTTATGGCTTCGCGGTTCCGACGGCTTTTTGCGCAGATCGTCTTGGGTGGAGTGGGCGTGCTCAGCGTCCTCCACGCCGGACTGGCTGCCGAGGACAATGGCCCCACTCCTGCAACGACTCCACCAACTCCGACCAAGACGGACGGTGGCGCGCGGGATGGCGGCAGCGCAAGCGCAACAGACGGCGCGATCCTACGTGGTGACCTGGCAGTTCTCGATGGCGGAGCAGGCCAAGATGCCGCAGTCGACCTGACTCCGCCGCCCCCACCGCCTCCACCCATCGACCCAGACATCAAAGCCAAGCTCGAAGCCCTTGAAGCGCAGAACGATCTGTTTCTCGATCAGATCGGCAACCGTCAAACGGTACTCAAGAACGCCATCGTGACGATCGGCAGCATGCTCGCTGGCGGTGGCACCCCGACTCCCGCCAACGTCCGCGAGCTGTTCCGCGCCACCGGCGAGATGGTGGTTTCGCAGGTCCTCAAACACGAAGGCTCGGTCTACTCGGTCAACTACTCCGTCGACGGCAAGCGACTGGTCACGGCGGCTTCCGACGGGGCGGCGCGGGTCTATGACACGGCCAGCATGCAGGTGCTCCAGACGCTCAAGGGCCACACCCAGGAAGTGACCCATGCCGCCTTCTCAAGCGACGCCAAGCGCGTGGTCACCGCCAGCGCCGATCGCACCGCTCGGATCTGGGATGTGGCAAGCGGCAAGAGCCTGCTCACGCTGACCGGCCACACCCAAGAGGTCAACGTCGCGGCGTTCTCTCGCGATGGCAACCGTGTCGTCACCGCAGGCGGCGACAACCAAGCCCGCGTCTGGGATGCCCGCACCGGTCGCACCATGGTCACGCTGACCGGCCACGACGGTCCGGTCCTCTACGTCGGCTTCTCACCCGACGGCAGCCGCATTGTCACCGGCAGCGCCGACGATACAGCCCGCCTGTGGGACGCCTACTCGGGCCGCTGCATCTTCATTCTCAATGGCCACAACGAGGACGTCACCTCAGCGGTCTTCTCGCCCAACGGCAGCCGCGTCCTCACCGCTGGCCGCGACAAGAAGGCCATCATCTGGGACGCCGCGACGGGAAGAACCCACCTCAACATCTTCGACGCCGAGGATGGGGTCCGCACCGCCAACTACTCCGCCGACGGCCTGCGGGTCGTCACCTCGTCGAGTAACCGCATCGCCCGCGTCTGGGACGCCATCTCGGGCCGCCCCTTGTACGTCCTCAAGGGCCATACCCAAGAGGTCCGCGCCGCCATCTTTTCGCCTGACATGGCCCGCGTCGCCACCGCATCATCCGACGGCAACGTCCGCGTCTGGGATGTCCGCGCCGGTCGCTACGGCCAGATCTTCCAGAGCAAGTTCGAGCTCAACAGCGCGACCTTCTCACCCGACGGAGGCCGCGTGGTCACCACCCACATCGACCACAACGCGCTGCTCTGGAACGCCAAGACGGAGCGCAGCATGGCGCTCCTGGCCGGCCACACCGCCGAGGTCAACTGGGGCACCTTTTCGCCCAACGGCCAGCGCATCGCCACCGCCGCGAACGACAAAACGGTGCGTCTGTGGGAAGGGCTGTCGGGTCGACCTGTCGGAACGCTCAATGGACACCAAGGCGCGGTGTTCCAGGTCGCATATGCCCCCGACGGGACGCGCCTGTGTACAGCCAGCGCCGACCGCACCGCCCGCCTGTGGAACACGATGAACCTGCAGCCGGTCGCCACGCTGACGGGACATACCGGTGAAGTGCGCTCCTGCGCCTTCTCCCCCGACGGAAGCCGACTCGTCACCGCCAGCAGCGATGGCAACGCCAGGGTCTGGGACATCACCAGCGGCCAGACCCTGCTCACCTTACAAGGACATAACCAGGACGTGCTCGCCGCGACCTATTCGCCCGGCGGAGCCCGCATCGCCACCGCCTCTGCCGACGGCAACGTCATGGTCTGGGATGCCCGCACCGGCCAGGCGCAGTGGAACCTACAAGGACATGGCACGGTGGTCCGCTCGGTGGCGTTCTCCCCCGATAGCAGCCTGCTGGCCTCGAGCGGAGACGATCACATGGCGCGAATCTGGGAGATCAAGACTGGCAAGCTGCTGCTCACCCTCGAAGACAAAGCCGGTGGCGTGCGCAGCGTGCAGTTTACCCCCGACGGCACCCGCGTCATCCTGGCCGGTGGCGACGGCACTGCCCGCATCCTGCTCGCCAGCGTCGATGGCCTCCTCGGCTTTGGCTGCCGAGTCCTCCGTGGCACCGATCTCTACCAGGAGGTCACCAGCTACTGCGACCGCTTCCCTGACAACAAGTAGCCTTCGCCCCGCCCGTCGTGCGCAGGTCGATGCCGCAGGTACGGCTTGTGTCGACGCCAGGTTTGGCGATAGCTTCACTGCGGTATCTGCGCCGCAGACGCCAGGCCAGCGTAAGCCATGCCGAGCACGAAGCCCAAGCCGCAAGCCCAGCCCCCGTCGCACGAGCCCCCACTCCTTCCCGAGGCACCGCTACCACCGCCGGTCGCTGAGCCCGACGCGATCATCATCCGCGGCGCCACCGAGCACAACCTGCGGATCGACTACCTGGAGGTACCCAAGAAGCGCCTCGTCGTATTCACCGGAGTGTCCGGCTCGGGCAAGTCGTCGCTGGCTTTCGATACGATTTATGCCGAGGGTCAGCGTCGCTACGTGGAGTCGCTGTCAGCCTATGCGCGGCAGTTTCTCGGCCAGCTCGATAAGCCCAAGTATGAGTCGCTGCGCGGCCTGTCCCCGACGATCGCCATTGAGCAGAAGACCGCCTCATCAAACCCACGCTCGACGGTCGGTACGGTCACCGAGATCTACGACTTCCTGCGCGTGCTGTGGGCGCGCGTCGGGGTGCAGCACTGTCCGCAGTGTGGCCGTCGGGTCGCACCGATGTCCGCCGCTGAGATGGCGATGCAGCTCCAGCGTCTGCCGAGCGGCTCCCAGCTGACGCTGATGGCGCCAATCGCCGAGGGACGCAAAGGTAGCCACAGCGAAGCGCTCGAGCGAGCCAAGAAGCAGGGCTATGGCCGCGCCCGCATCGACGGCAAGATCGTTCGCATCGAAGAACTGCCGCCGCTGTCGAAGAAGCACAAGCACACCATTCACATCGTCACCGATCGCATCACCCTCGCCGACGACACCGAGACGGTGCGACGGCTGGCCGACTCCCTGGAAGCGACGCTCAAGCTCGGTGACGGCATGGTGCTGGTCTTGCGCGAGTCTGCCGGTCAGTCGCCCGAGGAGCTGCTGCTCTCGGAAAAGCGCGCCTGTCCGAGCTGCGGTCTGGCCTTCCCCGATCTGTCGCCGCCGTCGTTTTCGTTCAATACCCCGGTCGGCATGTGTCCCGAGTGTACCGGCCTCGGGACGCGGATGGAGATGGACCCCCAGCTGGTCATTCCCGACACCCGCAAATCGATTCGCGACGGGGCGATCGAGCCCTGGGCGACCTCGATGGAGCGTGGCGATGGCCTGGTGGTCAGCATCGTACGCAGTCTGTCGGAGGAGTTTGGCATCGACCTCGACAAGCCGTGGCGCGATCTGTCGCGAGAACAGCAGAAGCTGATCCTCCACGGAGCGGGCGAGCGCCGCGTCGAGGTCAAGTGGGAGGGTCGGCACGGCAGCGGTCAGTGGGCGATCCGCTTCGAGGGCATCTTGAACACGCTGATGCGTCGCTACAAGCAGACCGTCAGCGAGCAGATGCGCGAGTATTACGAGAAGTTTCTGCGCGAGAGTAGCTGCAACGCCTGCGGTGGCGGCAGGCTGCGCTCCGAGTCACGCGCCGTCTATCTGCTCTCTCCCGACGACGGGCCGCCGCGCTACAGCCTGCCTGAGGTCGTCAGCATGACCGTCGGGGAAGCCGCGCTCCTCTTCGATAGCCTGCCGCTTGATGGCTCGCGCGCTGTGATCGCCCACGAGCTGCTCAAGGAAATTCGCGCTCGCATCGGCTTCTTGCTCAGCGTCGGACTGGACTATCTGACCCTGCATCGCTCGGCGGCCACGCTGTCGGGTGGCGAAGCGCAGCGGATTCGGCTGGCGTCGCAGCTCGGCTCGGAACTCTCAGGCGTGCTCTATGTCCTCGACGAGCCGTCGATCGGCCTTCACCAGCGCGACAATCACCGCCTGATCGAGACCCTGCGCCGCCTGCGCGACCAAGGCAACTCGGTCCTGATCGTCGAGCACGACGCCGACACCATGCGTGCCGCCGACTGGGTGGTCGACTTTGGCCCCGGCGCTGGCCGTTACGGTGGTCAGGTCGTGTTCTCGGGGACGCCGCAGCGCCTGCTCCATGCCGAAGGCTCACTGACCGCCGACTATCTGTCGGGACGACGAGCAATCGTAGTCCCGACGGAGCGCCGCAAGCCGCAGGGCTTCCTCGAAATCCAGGGCGCCCGAGCCCACAACCTCAAGAACGTCTCGGTCAAGATTCCCCTCGGAACGCTGAGCGCCATCACCGGAGTCTCGGGCGCGGGCAAGTCGTCGCTCATCAACGGCATCCTCCGCCCGGCGCTGGCCCAGGAACTGCACGACAGCCGCACCCCGATCGGCGAGCACGATCGGATCGTCGGACTCGACCAGCTCGACAAGCTGATCGCAATCGACCAGCAGCCGATTGGCCGAACCCCGCGATCGAACCCAGCGACGTACACCAAGGCCTTCGATCACATCCGGGCGCTGTTTGCCGAGCTGCCCGAGGCCCGCACCTACGGCTACAAGCCCGGTCGCTTCTCGTTCAACGTCAAAGGTGGTCGCTGCGAAGCCTGCGAGGGCGACGGCCTCAAGCGCGTCGAGATGCACTTCCTCGCCGATGTGTTCGTCCCCTGCGAGGTCTGCAAGGGCCGCCGCTACAACGACACAACACTGCGGGTCCGCTACCGCGACAAGAGCATCGCCGACGTGCTCGACCTGCCGATCTTGGAAGCTCGCGAGCTGTTCTCGACGCACCCGCAGCTGCGGCCCATCCTCGATACGCTGTGTGACGTGGGCCTCGGCTATCTGTCCCTCGGCCAGCCTGCGACGACGCTCTCGGGCGGAGAAGCGCAGCGGGTCAAGCTCGCCAAGGAGCTGTGCCGACGCGATACCGGACGAACGCTCTATCTTCTCGACGAACCAACGACGGGACTACACTTCGAGGACATCCACCGCTTGCTGGGGGTGCTGCATCGCCTCGTCGAGGCTGGCAACAGCGTGCTGGTCATCGAACACAACCTCGACGTGATCAAGTGCGCCGACTGGGTGATTGATCTTGGCCCCGAGGGTGGCGAGCGTGGTGGCCGGATCATCGCCGAGGGCCCTCCCGAAGCGATCGCCGAGTCCGCCGCCAGCTTCACCGGACAATACCTTCGGGCCCTTCTGCCCCGACGCTGACAGGAGCCTTGGGGTGCGTCTCGGAATCATCGTCAACCCCCGCGCCCGCCGAGCCCGCCAGCCCGGCCTGGTCTCCCAGCTGGAGGAGATCTGTCGTGGTGCGCACGGCCTCACCTTCCGTATCTTCCTCACCAACAACCAAATAGAGCTAGGCGACGCCATCCAGTGCTGCGCCGATCTCGGGCTCGACACCCTAGCCCCTTGCGGCGGGGACGGCACGCTCACCGCGACGCTGTCGGCAGCCTACCGGATCTTTGGCTCGGCCATGCCCAACTGGCTGCCGCTGGCCGGTGGAACCATGAACACCGTCGCTCGCAACCTCGGGGCGACGGAGCCCCCAGCGCGGCGACTGGCGAGCGTGCTCCACCGCTTCGCCGACACCGGAGAGGTGGCCCTGCAAGCGCATCCGACGCTGACGGTTCACAGCGATGGGGAGGTTCCGCTCGACTTCCAGACCCTGCGACCTCGTGCGGACTGCCGACCCAGCTCCGATCAGCGGATCGGCTTCCTGTGCAGCGCGGCCATGGGCGCTCGCTTCCTCGCCGCCTACAGCGCAGCCCCGCATCCAGGGCTTCTGTCCGCGTCTCTGCTCGGGCTGCGCACAATCGCTTCGTCAATCATCCCCGGCGGCGGGCCGCTGGCGCGCTGGCTGTTTTCGCCGCTACCGACCGAGCTTGACGTCGACGGGGTCCACCAGCCGCCGCCGTCCTATCGGCTGCTGATCGCCTCCACCGTGCGTGACGTCGGCCTCGGCATGAAGGTGCCGTGGCTGGCTGGCACCGTCAGCGATCGCTTCCACCTCATCGCCTCGAGCCTGCCTTTGTACCAGAACGTGCTTCAGCTTCCCCGGATGCTGCGCGGCGAACCTCTGCTTGGACAGCCGCATCTCGACACGCTGGCTCAGACGGCTCGGCTGAAGTTCCCGACGCCTGAGCCGATCGTGCTCGACGGCGAACTATTCTGCGCCCGCCGACTTGATCTGTCGCTCGGACCGACGCTTCAGATCGTGACCCCCGTCGTGGCACCTCAGGGAATCGAACCCCGAACCTTGCGCGTATGAAGCGCCTGCTCTAACCAGTTGAGCTAAGGTGCCAAAAGCCGTCTCAACGAGACGTGAGAAGCTTCTATCAAAGCCACGCGCCCGCTGTCAATTGGCACGCTGCGATTTTCCGTTCAAATGGGTCGCTCGTTGATGACAGCCCGCACGATCGACGTCAGGCCATCGAGGCCCAAGCTCTTCTGCACCACCGCCCGGACCCCAAACTGACGCAGCAGTGCCCGATCGCCCCGACTTGAGCGAGTCGACAGCACCACCACTGGCAGGTTCTGCGTCGCCGGCATCCCCCGCAAGGTCGCGCAGACTTCGACGGCATTTAACCTTGGCAGCGACAGATCCATGATCACCAGGCCCACCGACAGCTTCTCCGCCTCCTGCACGACCTGTTCACCGTCGCTGACCATCACCACCTCGGCATCGGGCGCAGCCGCTTCGACACAGCTCCGGAGCTGATCGAGCACCAGCGGGTCCTCGTCGGCCACCAGCACTCGCTGCGGCGCCTTGCGCAAGGTCTGACGGTGCGCAGCGATCAGCGCCGCCATCAGCTCGTCGCAGGTCTGAAAGCGTGAGTTGGGATCGCGGGCAATCCCCTTCAAGATCGCGCGGTCGAGCACTTCGGGTAGATCGGGCCGGAACACCGACGGAGGCATTGGGTCCTCCTCCTGGTGTTTGCGCAGCACGTCCGCCACCTCACCACTCGGAAAGGGCAGCTTGCCGGCGATCAGCTCATAGATGCTCATGCCCAGGGCATACACATCACAGCGACGAGCCTCTTCGGGCGTCCGTGGTCGCTGGCGAATCTGCTCCGGCGCCAGGTAGTCGGGCGTGCCGATGATGTGCGTACCCGAGCCGCGTGAGTCGGTGCTCTTGGCGAGCCCGAAGTCCATCAGGATCGCGCGCGGGCCCGGCGCGACCATGACATTGGCCGGTTTGATGTCGCGGTGAATGATGCCAGCGGCGTGAACCACCTGAACCGCACGACACAGCTGGAGCGCCAAGCTCACAGCCAGATCGAGTGGGATCGCGTCGTGAACCCGCACCGCCTGCACCAAGTAATAAGCCAGCGTCGGCCCGACGATGTACTCCATCACCATATAAGGGATGGTTCGGTGCTCGCCGAGCGTATGGACGTGAACCACGTTCTCGTGCCGGACAGCCGCCAGTAGCCGGGCTTCTCGACGGAACAACGCCGCCTGTCCAGGGTGAACGGCATGCTCGGGGAGCAGCACCTTGACCGCGACCTGACGCTCGAGCGCCAGATCCTCAGCCAGGTAGACCGCCCCCATCGCACCCCGACCGATCTCTCGGACCAGTCGGTAGTTGTCAGCGAGAACCTCGCCGATGCGGGGCGCCCGATCCTGCGCTTTGCCTGCTGCGCCGTCTGCCGCCTTGGAAGGCGGCTGCTTGGGATTCGAGGGCGGCATGGTCTTCGAGGGAGCTGCTTCGCAAGTCGCTTCAGCGACGGGCTCAATCAGTCTAGCCAAGCCCGCCCCGTTCGCACAACAAAAACATATTAATCAAAATTACCGTTAGAAATCGGATTTCTAGCTAACGAAGCCCTCAGCCATGGCAGTCCATGAAGATCTTCGTCGGTGATTCTGATACAAGAACACCATAGAATCAGATCGCATCCAGTAATAGAAGTCACCGAAAATAGATCAATAACTCTTACAGCGAGCGCTCGACCTGCTGCGCGCGCCACGGACCGCCCAGCCAGCACCGGCCTCTGCACAGGAACTCCCCGATGAACCTATCGAAATCGTCGAGACACTCCGTCCCAACACGAGCTGGACTGCTCACCATGGCCATCGTCGGCTCGCTTGGCGTGGGCTGTGCCCCTCCGATCATCGGTAAGCCCGGTGCGACGGACCCCAACGCCAGCACTGAGCCCCTCGATGGCCGCGGACTGTTCGAGTACCGAGTGAAAAACGAGCTGCTCAACAGCTGCTCATGCCACGGCCAGGGCGTCAGTGGCTTCGATGCGATCCTGAAAGCAGGCGCCGAGTACGAGTCGGTGACGACCTATCGAAGCGGTCTGCTTCTCCCATCGAACGCCGATCAGAGCCCGCTGCTCAGCAAGGGCGCCCACGCCGGCCCGTCGTTCAGCGGCATCCAGACCACGATCGTCAAGGGATGGCTCGACGTAGAGGCCACCGAACGAGGCAAGAGCGGCACCAGCCCCACCACCCCGGCAGTGCCGTTCATCATCGGTGACTACTACATCAGCCTGCGTCAGCTAACCACCGATCCGCTCGCCCGAATCACCTTCACCATGGAGCTGGTCTCGGGACGAACCTTCCGTCTGACGAAGCTCGCACTGACCGCTGGTCCCGGCGGCGGCGTCAAGATCAAGCACCCAAGGCTGGTCTACATCACCGCTGGCGGCGTGTCGCTCGAACCCAGTGACGCACTGTCCACGGTCGACGTGACTGCCGACGCTGGCAAGACGGTGACGATCGGCTCGGGAGCCATCCTGCTGCCCAACGTCCCGGCTTCCAGCTCGCTGGTGGCGTTTGTCTTTGAACAGATTGGCCAGGTCAACCCGATGCCCGTCAACGTGGCGTGCAAGAGCCTGAGCCTGTTTACGCCCCCCGTCAGCACCACGCTGGCCACCTGCGCCAGCCTATGCCACAGCGCAACCGGCACGAGGACCGAAGCCAGCCGGGCCCTGCGCGCCTTCCCGATGGATGCAGCCCTGAAGAGCGATCAAGCCGGACTTGCCAGTCTGTGTGTGGATGCACTCGGACGGATCAACGTCAACGCGCCAGCAAGCAGCATCCTGGTTCAGTACGTCCAGCCGACCACCTCTGGAGGCATGGCCAGCCACGTCTACAAGCTAGATGACGCAACGTTTAACAGCTTTAGGGCTGCGGTGAGTACCTGGGCCGCAGCAGAGAAGTAGATACTTGAGAGTCACCCTAACCTGCTCCGATTCGGTGTGCGCCCCCGGTCACCGAATGGGAACTAACGAATCGAGAGGGATCATGACAGTGAGCTTCATGAAGAAGAATATTGTGCTTGGGCTCTTCGCCGCACTATCAGCGTGCAGCGGCGGCGCCACCTCCACCGACTCGCAAGCGGATCCATCTGGAGGATTTCGCGCCACCCTGCCGCCCAGCATTGCCGATGCCGACAAGCTGGCGCTTTCCGACGGCAAGATCGACTACATGCTCGCGCTCCGATCGGCGGCGCTCAAGCTGACGGGCAACTACCCAACCCTGGCCGAGATCAAGCAGCTGCAAAACGCAGCCGATCAGACCACCGTCTACAGCCAGCTCATCGACAACTACATCAATCGCCCGACCTTCAATCAGCAGCTCCTTCAGTTCTGGCGTGACACGTTCAAGATGGGCGGCCTGCTGCCAGTGGTCACCCCGACCGGCACGGTCAATGTGAACCTCGAGTTTGCGCCGACCTATGCCGCGTTCCTCATCGCCAAGGGTGACAACTTCAGCAAGCTGGTCACCGGCGACACCGGGACTTGCCAGACCTACAACCCGGCGACCGATTCCTTCTCTGCCACGCCCTGCGCCAACAGCGCCGCCGTCGGCATCCTGACCGATCAGGGCGTCCAAGCGCAGTTCTACTCTGCGATGGCGTTCCGCCGTGTCCGTTGGTTCCAGGAGGCCCTGCTCTGCTCGCGCTTCCCGTCCGAGACCAGCGGCCCCAAGGTGCAGTACACTGGCGGCGTCTACAACTCGCCCTGGGACATCAAGAGCATCACCGGCGCGATCAATGACCCCAAGGCGCTGGTCGACTTCCAGGACTCCAGCTCCCTCATCTGCGCCAACTGCCACACCACCATGAACCACCAGGCCCCGCTGTTTGGATACTTCGGGCCGACCGGCATGTACGCCCCAACCCTCCAGGTCCTAACCCCGGTTGCCGGCAACCCGGTCAGCAAGATGGTTGACTGGCTCCCCGCTGGTGAGGTGCTCGCCTATCGTTTCGGACAGCCGACACCGACGCTCAAGGAGTTCGGAGCCGCCATGGCTGCCGACCCGGCCTTCAAGGCCTGCATGGCCACCCGCATTTGGAACTGGGCGATGTCGCGCGGCGATGTCGTGGTCGATCAAGCCCTCCTGACGCCGGACTTTACGGCGCAGCTAACGCAACAGATCGACACCAACAACTGGAACCTCAAAGAGTTCATCCGCGCCACCTACAAGAGCGCGTACTTCATTCGGTACTAGGACCAGAACCAAAAGGAGAAGCAACATGAAGCGCAAGTCTGGTTTCTTCATCGGTCTGGGCCTGGTGTCCATGCTGGGCCTTTCTGGATGCCAAAACACATCGTCCGATCCGGATCCCAATCAAGTGACCCCTCCGCCGACGGACACGCCGCCTCCCTTGACCACTCCGGGAGGCAGCACCAAGTCGTTTGACCATGACGACATCCTTGGCAACATCGGCAATCCCTTTGCCGATGGTCGCCAAGTCCTGCCCGCAGACGGACAGCGCATGCACGTCTGCGGCAAGATCACCTACGCCACGCTGGGACGGGTGCTCGCCACCCGCGGAATTGCCACAGCCAACGTGACAGCGGACTCCGCAGGCCAGCTCTATACGAGCGGTGCCAACATCATGGGTGTCGCCAACTATCCGGCGCGTGTGGCAGAGGCAGACCGCAACTCGACCGGTGGTCTGACTCGTCTGTTTGACATGTTCCTGGCGGTCGCAGAAGAGCTGCTGCCTGCCGTGGGTGGCGACAGGCTCGGGAGCGGAACTGCTTGTCCGGGGACCACTCTGTTTAACGCCGACAACACGTGCAGCGCCGATGGTTTTGCATGTCTGCTCGGAGCACCACTGAGTGCAGTCCAGCTCTCGGAGTGCAGCAACGCCGTCAAACGAATCGCTTCGCTGACTGCCAATGACATCCTGCGAGCCAAGCGAATGACCGTCGCTACCATCGCTTCGTCTGCTTATCTTTGCGACTAGGAGGGGGGAACCACATGAGACGCGATTTTCCTTTGCGGGGAGCCTCCCGCCGAGACTTTATCAAGGGTGTTTTTGCAGCCAGCGCTGCGCTGGGTCTCGGCCCGACCCGTGCGCTTGAGATGCTCGACGACATTGGTGGCAGCGCGCTGGCTGCTGGCGCCATCAATGCCAACCGCACCGTTCACATCATCGGTGGCGACGGTGGTGCGGCCTGGTTCACGCTGGTATTTCCGGTCCCGGGGACGATGACCGAGCTTCAGACCAACTCGTCGGTGCCGTTTGATGACATGACCAAGGCGGCCAAGATCACGTCCGGCGCGCTCGAGGATCGGACGCTGTGGCACCGCAAGGTCAACGGCCAGCCGCTGTGGTCAAACTATGGTGACAGGAAGCTGGTCACCGCGATGCTCTGCGGCACCAACGTGGGTCACGAGACCGCGCCCAAGAACGCCGGCAACAGCAACACCATCCCAAGTGGCAACATCGGCTCCTTCGCCGCTTGTGCCTCGATCCAGACCACGGTGCAGTCGCTGGTGCCGGTCATCGGAATCAACCGCAACGGCATCGCGATGCCGTACGGTAATGCGACCGGCTCGCCCTCACCGGCGTCCGTTCCGAACTCCACCGCGATGATCAACCTCTTCTCCAGCTCGGCGTCGAAGCTGATGGCTCGCCTCGCCGACACCAACAACGCCAAGCTCTACGAGGAGTATTACAAGGCGTTCCTCGGTCTGGTAAAGACCGTCGACCGTGCGACCTATCAGCGCGCCTACGAGGACTCCCGCGTGGCCATCTCCCTGGTCTCGCAGAACCTCGGCAGCGTGCTGGCGCCAGCGCCCGGACAGGTCACAGCGTGGTGCGGTCCTGCGGCTGTTGATGCCAAGGTCACCGATCTCGCCAACAACCTGATCGTCGCGGCCAATGCCTTCAAGAAGGGTCTGTGCTCGCAGGTCATGATGCCGGCCTTCAATGATGACCCGCACTTTGTGTGGGCCGATCAAGCCCGCGTCACGCGCATCGCCGACGGCATCGCCCTGGTGTTCCAGTCCTTTATGGACTACCTGAACACGATTCCGGACCCCGTCGATCAGAGCAAGAAGCTGTCGGACAACCTGGTCATGACGATCTGCGGTGACTTGGCCAAGGGACCGTTCAGCAACAAGGCCGCCGACTGGACTGATTCGACGCCAGGTGCCTCGAACTGGATGTACGTGATGTCGAACGGCTACATGAAGCCCGGCTGGTTCGGACAGATCTCGCGCACCGGCAAGATGAACTACGATCCGGACACCGGCAAGCTCTACACTCCGGCGCAGTTCCCCGACACCATGGTGACCCCCGGCGCGCTCGGAGCCATGCTTTATGCGGTCAGCCGTGGCAACGACCGCCGCGTCCGCGACTTCACCACCGCCTCGTATCGCGCGATGTTGAACGTCGTCCTGTAAGTCCCAGGTCGCCCGCCCCTACTAGCTCGGTTTCCGAAACAGCGGACCAATGATGTCAGGTATCGGCGTGGCCTCCGAGGGTGCTTCGCTCGGACTGGCCGTGCTTCCCGGTCGCGATGCACCAAGCTGCGGAACCGAGGGTGGCGGCAGCAAGCAGCGCACGAGCTTGCCTTTCTTAATCACCTCGCGCCCACGCCCACCACGCGCCGTGACCTCGCTCGGCGAAGCCCCCAGCTCATGCGTCGCGGCCTTGTCGGTCTCCACCTTGAGCGACTCACCGACTGCAAATCCGATCAGTCGATCCCCCTCACCCAGCTTGAGAACCTGCACTCCCTTGCCAGGGCCTTGCAGCACCGGGACTTCCTCCACACGACAGGTCAGCGCTCGGCCCGCTTGGGTCGCGCACGTCAGCAGGACATCGCCGCGCACCACCTTGACGCCCAGCACCATATCGCCGTCTGCGACCTTGGCAAACAGCCGACCGTTTCGCGTCGAGATCTCGCAGTGACCCTCCAGCGCAAAGCGCATCGCCAAGCCACCACGGGTAATCGCCACCAGCTGGGCATCCGCCGGCGGCCTGACCCGAGGATCGAGCGACACCGCGGCCACCACCGTCTCTCCATCATCGAACTTGAACTGCTTGGTCAGCGGCTCGCCATAGCCCGTGGTCGCAGGGATGTCCAAGATCCGACAGACATAGGCAGAGCCACGGCTGCTAAAGAACACGACCAGCTCTTTGGTGGAGCCGCCGAGCACCACCTGGACCTCGTCACCTTCACGAACTCGCGTCGAGCTGACGTCCTTGAGCTGCCCGACCCGCTTGACCCAGCCGTCGCGGGTCAGCACGACATGGCAGTCCTCATGGGCGATGAAGGCCGTCTCATCAAACGCGGGCTCCTCAGCCGGAACACCGATGCGCGTCCGCCGCTTGTCGGCCAGCTCGTCACGCAGGGTCCCCAGCTCACGGCGCACCAGCTCCCAGCGCTTGCCGTCACTATGGAGCAGCGACTCGAGCTGTGCCCGCTCTTTGCGCTTCTGCTCCAGCTCTTCCTGGATGACCAAGATCTCCAAGCGAGCGAGCCGATACAGCTTCAGCTCCAAGATCGCCTCGGCCTGATCCTCGTCGAGCTTGAAGCGGCTCACCAGCTTCTCTCTGGCGTCGGCTTTGCCCTCACTGCGCCGGATCATCGCCAGGATCTCATCAAGCGCATCGTAGACCGTCGCAAAGCCGTCGAGTACGTGGATGCGGCGATTCAGCTCGGCGAGCAGGTGAGACAGCCGTCGCTTGACGACGGTGAACCGGAAGTCGAGAAAGTGCCGCAGCATCTCCCGCAGGCTGAGCTGTTTGGGCGTGCCCAGCTCCGGGTTGTCCGTCGGCACCAAGCAGGTCATGTTGAACTGCACGGTCGTCGCCAGCGAGGTGTTCTTGTACAGGAACGCCATCACCAGCTGCGGGTCAGCGCCTCGCTTGATCTCGATCACGATGCGGACATCGGTGGTCGACTCGTCTCGGCAGTCGACCACCATCGGCAGCTTCTTCTCCTCGAACAGCTCGCCGATCTTCTCCATGATCGAGGAGCGCACGACGCCGTACGGGATCGAGTTGATGATGATCCGACGGCCCTCTCGACGGTCGAGTGGCTCCTCGATGTGGTAGGTCGCGCGCAGCTTGAGGGTGCCGTGGCCCGTCTCGTAGACCTCTTGCAGCTCCTGCTTGCTGGTCAAAAGCTCGCCCGCCGTCGGGAAGTCCGGCCCCCGCACATAGCGCAGCAGTCCCTTGTTATCCAGCTCCGGCTCATCGATGAGCGCCAGGCAGGCGTCGATGACCTCCCCGGCGTTGTGAGGCGGAATCGACGTCGCCATACCGACCGCGATGCCCTGCACGCCATTGACCAGCAGGTTCGGCAGCTGCGCCGGCAGTACGATCGGCTCGCTGCGCACTCCGTCGAAGGTCGGTCGCCAGTCAATCGTGCTCTGGCCCAGCTCCTTGAGGAGCAGCAGCGCGGTCGGACGCAGTCGACACTCGGTGTAACGATAGGCCGCCGGGGCGTCGCCGTCCTGCGAACCGAAGTTCCCGTGCCCATCGACCAGCGGATAGCGCAGCGAGAAGTCCTGCGCCATGCGGACCAGCGCCTCATAGACCGAGGCATCGCCGTGCGGGTGATACTTGCCGAGCACGTCGCCGACCACCGACGCGCACTTGCGAAACTTCGCGTCGGGCAGCAGCCGCTGGTCGTGGTACATCGCGTAGAGAATGCGGCGCTGCACCGGCTTCAGTCCGTCGCGTACGTCGGGCAAGGCGCGCGACGTGATCACCGACAGGGCGTAGCTCAGATAGCGCTTCTGGGTCTCGACATCGAGTGCGACAGGAATCTCTTGCAGGCTGGTCATGGCTTATGGGCGCCCAAACTGGCGGGCGGCAAAGGTATCCCCAGTCAAGCGGGCAGGCAAACTTTGGTCCGAGTCGGCCAGCGGCCACGCCAAGGAACAGCGTTGAGCTTTTCCGCGGGCCTCTATAACATTCCTCATCATGGCGCTAATCGACAAACCCGAGCGTGCTCGCCAGCTGGCGCGAGCGATTTCGTCTGACCTGACCCTCTATCATGAGAAAGAGATCGTCGAGGGCATTGAGAACGACAGCCTCTTTACCGTGATGCACGACCACATCGAAGAGGGCCGCACGCTGTTCAAGAGCCGGGTCACTCCCGAGATCTACGAGCTCAACCTCTTCGAGCGAGCCATCGTTGATGTGATGCTCAAGTCGAAGGGGCATGTTAAGTCACGGATCTGGTGACTTCTCCACAAGACCCACTCGAACTCATCGTTCCCAAGTCTGCCGTCGGCCTACGCCTTGATGTGTACCTGGCGCAGCAAGAGCTGCCGTTCTCTCGCTCGCAGCTCGCCCGCCGCATCGAAGCCGGCGAAGTAAGCCTAGACGGCAGGTCGTGCCGTCCCGGTCAGAAGCTACGGGCCGGACAACGGCTCAATTTCGTCCCCTCGCCGCCGACCGCCACCAGCGACCAGCCCGAGGCGATTCCGCTCACCATCCTCTACGAGGACCAGCACCTGATTGTGCTCGACAAGCCGGCGGGCATGGTCGTGCATCCGGCCCCTGGCCATGAGACGGGCACGCTTGTGAACGCGCTTTTGCACCACTGCGGCTCGCTGCCCCTGCCGCCAGCCCGCGCTCTGCTCCCTGATGAGGGCGACGGCGAGGGCGACAGCGAGGCCGACGAGGACGAAGGCGGTGAGGCGGCTTTGGCTCAGCTCTCGATCGGCGGAGAGAGGCGCCCTGGAATCGTCCATCGCCTCGACTCGGGAACCTCTGGCGTGCTGGTCTGTGCCAAGGATGAGCCAACGCTGGTCGGGCTCCAAGTGCAGTTTGCCGCCCACTCGATCGAGCGCCGCTACGTCGCCCTCATCGACGGAGTGCTCCCCGAACGCGGCACCATCTCGACTCGCTACGGCAGGCATCCTCGCGATCGCAAGCGCTTCACCTCGCGCAGCGGCGGCAAAAAGGCCATCACCCACTATCAGGTCCTCGAGCGGCTGCCGGGAGCTACCCTGGTCGAGCTTCGCCTCGAGACGGGCCGCACCCACCAGATTCGCGTCCATCTGAGCGAGCAAGGCAGTCCGATCCTCGGCGATCCGATGTATGGTCGCCCGTCTCGACAGAGGCAGGTCCAGTCCGTCGCCGCCGCGCTGACCCATCAGGCCCTGCACGCCCGACTGCTGGGGTTTGTGCATCCGATGACCTCGGAACGTCTGCTGTTCTCCTCGCCGCCACCCGACGACTTTCAACAAGCACTGGCGACCCTACGCGGTCGCGAGGCTGACCTGGCCTTGCCGTGGTAGAGTCCGCGACCATGTCTTTGGTTCTCTCCCCCAGTCTCGCTGCCGCACAGCCCGCATCGGCCCTCGCGGGGACCACTTGGGTTGCGTCGCCCGAGCAAGCCAGCGTGCTGTTTGCGCCCCTGCTCCAGTCGATTGGGGTGCGCCATGGCTTTTCCACGCGAGTCGGCGGTTTTTCCTCGGGACGATTCGCTTCGCTCAACCTCGGACGCAACTGGGGAGACGAACTGCAAGCGGTCGACCGCAACCTCGCTCACGTCGCCCAGCTCAGTGGTTTTTCCCCCGAGCGGCTGACCCAGGTCAAACAGGTCCACGGCAGCCAGGTCCTGCGCGTCGAGAGTCCCGAGCGGGCCCAGCGCGAAGCCGACGGCATGGTGACGGTGTACGACCTGGTGTTAGGCGTCCTGTCCGCAGACTGTGTCTCGCTCCTGCTCGCCGATGACGAAGGCCGCGTCGCGGCTGCCCATGCCGGCTGGCGAGGGACCGCCTCGGGGATCGCCACCGAGGCCGTGGCGGCGCTGGCCACGCTCGGCGCCGACATCGGGCGAATCCGTGCAGTGCTGGGTCCGTCGATTGGCCCGTGCTGTTTTGAAGTTCAAGACGACGTCGCAAGTGTGTTTGCCGCCAAAGATCCCCAGGTGGTGAGCCAGCGATCCGGTCGCCGCTACGTCGACTTGTGGAGTTACAATCAAAAGTTGCTGATGCGGGCAGGTCTACTGTCCCAGCACATTTCGGCGGCACCCCCGTGTACCCGCTGCGATGCCCAGCACTTCTACTCTTTCCGGCGGGATGGCGCCAACATTGGCCAGCATCTTGCCTTTATCGTCGGAGGCTCCGCGTGACAGCAGCGAAGAAGTGGCTCACCATTGGGCTCGTCGTGACCCTCTGCCTCGGTGGCGGGGCAGGCGGTGCCTACCTCTACCACAAGCGAGAGATCGCTTCTGCCTACGACCGAGCGGCCAAAGACCTGTGGACCAGCCGGTCGCGGTCGCTGCTGATGGAAGCAGCCCTCGCCGCCCGCTTCGGCAACTACGCGATGGCCTTCGAGCGGGTCGTCCGAACCCAGAGCGTAGCCGCCCGCCTTGGACTGCCCCTGGACAAAGAGTTCACCGAGATCCAGCAGCTACTCCTTCAGCAGCGCTCCGATGTTGAGATTGCCACCAAGCTGGTGATGATCGCCGACCGGATTGAGGCCCCGGCGCCTCTGGGACCTCCCGATCCATCGCGCAAAGGCGGCACCGGAACAGGCGATCAAATGGGCATCAGCACTGCCAAGCCCATTCCCCCAGGCACCCGTCAACCACAGCTACCAACGGCAGCCACTCCGCCGTCCGCCGCCGCGCCAGCGCCAGCCGGAACCCCAGCGCCTCCGACTATCACGGCTGCCTCAGAGCCCCCCCCGCCGGTCGCCGCGGGAAGTACCGCCCACCCCATGGCCCTGCCCAAGCGTGGTCAGAGCCCGGAGGCGTCTGTGGAGGAAGGCCGCCAGGCGCTTGGTCAAGCCAAGCTGCTGCTGTTGTCGGGACGCGAAGCGCCGGCGGTGATTGAGTGGCTGGCCCGTGCGCAGGTGGTTCTCGATGACAGTGGCAAGACGGACTACGACGAGCAGATCGTCGCCGCCATCAAGGCAGTCCGCAGCGGCGATGAGGCCAAGGCCCAGAAGACCATCGACGCGGCGCTCAGTAAGCTACGCGGGCAGTAGTTCGCCCGTCCCAAGCCCCCACGGCTCAATGGGTCTAGCGGGCCGGTCACGGACTCGGCGACACGCTCGGGGCTGGAGGCTCGACCGGGGGAGTCGGCTCCGCTGACGGTGAGCCATTGCGCCGGGCGCTGGCGAGCCGATACCGATCAATGGGCGCCAGCGCCTCCAGAGCCCGCCGGTAGCTCAGTTCATCTTCACTCTCGACGGTCGCGACCACCTTGGTGGCGTACTCGACCACCGCTTGACTCAGCCGCTTGAGGTGCAGAGACAGGTTTTCCGGCTCGGTGACTCTTCCCAAGCTGCCCTGCACCACGGCGCGATAGCGCGGCAGCTGGCGCTGGATGTTATCGAGAAACTCGGGCCCGCACAGCGTCGCCAGCTCTTTGTCCAGCTTGTCGCCTGCGATCCGCTGGAGCAGCGCGTCCGATGCGGCCAGCTGCTCGAAAGAGCTGCGCTGGGTGAACTCAAGTCCTTCAGGAAACAGCAGCGTCATCAGCTCGGCAGCCCGAGCGGCCCTGGGATAGTGCTCGCCCGGTAGGCCCGCGTAGGCCTGGAGGCGCGACCGAATCGCCGCCCAGCCGCGCGTACAGTCTTGGCTCACGCTCTTGCTGTCTTCGGTGGTGCTCGGGCTCAGCGTCCGCTGCCGCTCGGTCCAGGCCGCCTGCGCCGCCAGACGGGTCCGCTCTAGCTTCTGAGCTGCCTTCTTCACGGGCGCAGCCATGTCCTTTGGACAAGCGGCGTGCAGCGCCTCGGCCAGGGTGATGCCCCCAAGCAGGGTGAACAGCGGGGGGCGGGTATAAAGCGATAGGTCCAGCATGTTGTTTGTCATGCGCAGGGACCAATGCAGCATCCGTACCAAAATCCTAGTCAGGACCGACAGGCGAGCCCGTAGACACCCCAGCGCCGTCGCTAACCAAGGCTTCTGGACTGGGTCAAACTGAGCGATAAGCACGAGCAGGGGCCGTCCGAAATACGGATGCCGTCCGAATTACCGGACACAGAGCCGACTGAGAGACCCCAGAACCAGGGCCAAGACCGCTGATTTTTTCGCAAACAGGGTCCGGACCTTCTCCGATCGACTCGATCTCCCGTTTGGGGAGGGTCCAGACCTTCCCCGATCGACTCGATCTCCCGTTTGGGAGGGTCCGGACCTTCCCCGATCGACTCGATCTCCCGTTTGGGGAGGGTCCGGACCTTCCCCGATCGACTCGATCTCCCGTTTGGGAGGGTCCGGACCTTCCCCGATCGACTCGATCTCCCGTTTGGGGAGGGTCCGGACCTTCCCCGATCAACTCGACGTCCTGCTGCACAGGGGTCAAGAAGATGAGGGCCTTGCCGAGCAGACCAAGAACGGTCCACTCCCCCAGCGAACGCGCAAAGAACCAGTCAAACAGGAGCCGCCTTGCCCTTGCGGTGACTAGACCGCAGCCATGACGGGACACGGACGGCCAGCAGCAAAAAGAGCACTGCCCCAAAGGACAGCGGCCTGACCAGCCCGGCTTTGACCAGCCACGTAAAGTGGATGATGGCCAAGACGGCGGCGGGATAGACCAAGCGGTGCAGCACCTGCCAGGCGCGTCCCAGCCTGCGAATCATGCCATTGGTCGAGGTCACTGCCAGCACGAGCAGCATCAGAAAGGCCAGCGTCCCAAGGGTAATGTAGGGTCGCTTGGCAATGTCTTTGCCGACCTCTCGCAGGGTGAACCCCTCATCGGTCAGCGAGCGGTCGAACAGGTAGATGCCAAAGTGCAGGAATGCATAAGCGAATGCCAGCAGTCCGAGCATCCTGCGGAAGCGGGTCAGCACGGCGCGCCCGCTGAGCATGCGCAGCGGGGTGACGGCCAGCGACAGCAGCAGGCAGTACAGGGCCATCTCGCCAGTGCGATGGGTCAGCCGCTCGATCGGATTGACGCCGAGCCCATCGCCGTTGCCCTGGACCGTCTGCCAGACCTGCCACGCGAGCTGCACCATTGGAAGCAGCAGGACAACCAGGATCACGGCCTTGGCGACAGAGACAGTCTGCGGGCGCATCAGCAGGTCAGTCTAGCGTGCCGCCGCGCTCACTGACCAGCGCTCACACAGCGGCTCGACCCCGCCCAGCTCCCCGACATAGCGCGAGACCCGCAGCGCCCCTTGCGTGACCGATGACGCGGGGCTGCACAGGTACAGCTCGCGACGCGCCCTGGTAATCGCCACGTAGAACAGACGGCGTTCCTCGGCCTCGCCCCCGCTGCCCAGGTCGTCGTCATCCTCAGACAGCGCCGCCGCCGAGGGAAAGTGTCCTTCGGCGAGCCACAGCACAAACACGACGTTCCACTCCAGTCCCTTGGCCTGATGAACGGACGACAGGACGACCTTGGCTTCGGCCTGCGCCGGGGACTCTTCGCCCATCGTGACCGCACACAAGAAGTCGCCCAGCACGGTCTGCGCCCCCTCTCCGGGCAAGGGCAGCGCCCGCTGATGGAGCGACCCACCCCCTGCGGGCGAGAGGGTCTCGGTCAGCGCCGTCAGATCGCGCAGCCGCGACTCGGCATCGGCAAAGTGCCGGGTCGCGTGGTCCCGGTAGTGCCACTCGACGATGTGCCGGATCAGCTGGGCAGGCAGCTGCCCGAGGTCTGCACCCGGACGGTTGGCGTCGTCCCGCAGCCGCCGCAGCGCGACCAGGAGCGACTCCAGCTTGAGCAGCCCCGGCTGGGCGGGCTTGCGAATGCCCGAGACGGCCAGTAGGCAGGGCGTCTCCCGTTGAGCGAGCTGCGCCTGGAGCGCATGTATCACCAAAGAACGCCCTTGGTCGCCAAGTCCGGGCACCTGCCGCAGCGCCCGCGACCACGACAGCTCGTCGCGGGGGTCATGAACCAGCCGCAGCAGCGCCAGCACATCCTTGACATGGGCCTGCTCGATGAGTCGTCGCCCTGAACGCACGGTGTAGGGAATTGCGGCCCGGAGCAGCTCCGCTTGCAGCTCGCGGGCGTGCCGGTGGTGGCGATAGAGAACCGCAATCTCCGAGAGCGGCAAGCCCGCGTCCCGCAGCTCGACGATCCGCGACAGCACAAACGCAGCCTGAAGCCGGGCGTCGGGGACATGCACCACCGCCGGTCGCGCCGAGAGCGAGGCCGTTTCGAGAGCCCGCATCGGTGGCCTCGGGAGCAGCTGCCCCGGCGGAGTCGACACCAGACAGCGATTCGACAGCGCCACGATGTCCGGCTGACAGCGAAAGTTCATCGACAGGTGGACGCGCTGGGCATCGGGCCAGCGGAGGGCAAACGAGTGCAAGGCCCGCAGATCCGCGCCCCGAAACCGATAGATCGACTGCGCGTCATCCCCGACCACCGTCAGGCTGCGATGTCCTCCGGCCAGCTCGTCGGCAATGATGCTCTGGAGCGGGCTGACATCTTGGTACTCATCGACGAAGACGTGCTGAAACTGCGCTTGCAGCCGCTCGCGCACCTCACGGCTGTCGCACAAGAGCAGTCGCCAGGCGAGCAGCAGATCGTCGAAGTCACACAGCCCCATCCGCACCTTGAGCACCGTGTAGCGGTCGCAGACGTGGGTGAGCAGAGGCAGGTGCGTGAGCAGCTCGGGGGCTCGCGCTTGCAGCACGGCTTCGAGAGCCTCTTCGGTCGACACCGAGAGCGACAACAGCGAGTGAAGGTAGGCCGGGCGAGGCAGCGATAGACCCGACGGGACCTTGGCCTCGTGCAGACAGCTCCCGAACAGATCGACGGCATCGCCGTGATCGATCACAGCGGTGCGCGGCGACAGACCAATGTGCTGGCCATATTGACGAAGCGCCCGCAGGGCCAGCCGGTGAAACGTCCCCGCCCAGATGTCGCCAAGCGGCTGCCGCTGGAGCGCACCAAGTCGCGCGAGCATCTGCCGTGCCGCGTGGTTGGTGAAGGTGACGAGCAGGACTCGCTCCGGCGACAGCCCTTGCCGCAGAAAGTACGCCACCCGCTGGGTCAGGGCCCGCGTCTTGCCCGAGCCCGCCCCAGCCAAGACGAGCAGCGGACCCGCCGGCGCCAGCACAACCTGGCGCTGTTCCTCGGACAAGTCGTCGAGGAGAGGGTCCGACAGCGTCCTTCGGTAGGGTCCGCTATCGTCGCTGACACGAGCTTCATCGAGCACGCTTCGGCATAGCCCGCGCGCGCCCACGATGTCAACCGGTGGGGCCGAGTCCGTCCCAGTGCTGGGCCCGTTCGACGAAGTCCGTGACCTCGGTACGCTTATCTAGCTCGTCGGGCAAAAGCCACTGGGACAGCTCCGCAAAGGTCGCCTGCGCCTCGCTGCTCTGTCCGAGCAGGAGCTGCGCCTGGCCGCACAGGAGGCGAGCTTGATAGTGAAAGCGGCGGTCGGAGAGTCCCAGCTCCACCGCCCGCGTAAGCTCGGGGATCGCCTCGGCGTAGCCACCGCGCTGGAACAGCAGCCGACCGAGGGTGTAGCGGACCAGACCAGTCTGCGGCGCCCGCGCGGTGGCTTGCCCCAGCAGGTAGACGTTGACGGCATCGCTGCGCTCCTCTCGACGCAGGCTCCTACTCGACCGCCGGTGCCCGACCAGCACTTGCAACAGCAGGGGGCCGGCCTCGGGTAGATCGAGTGCAAGCCGTCGGGCCGTCACCGTCCGTGCAGTGCCCTCGTCGAGTGGTAAGGCCGCTGCCTGGTCGTAGTGCTGCCGCGCCTGGTCGAGCTGACCCATAAGCGTCGCCAAGTCGCCGAGCCGCAAGATCAGCCGCGCCTTGAGTGCCTGGGTCGTTGCTGGGTGTTCGAGTGCCCGCTGGGCCGTGGCTTGGGCTTCCACCAGGCGCTCGCTGCCAGCTAGCGCCTCGGACAGCTCGACCAAGTGTCCTGGCTCGCCCGGATCATCACGGCAGACCGTCTCCAGCAGCGCCACCGCCTCGGCTTCGCGACCCTGCCCCGAGAGCTCGCGCGCCCGCTCGCGACGCACCGCCAGCTCATGAGCACAGACCTTGTGGAAGACCGCCGGTCGCCTCTGCCGCTCTCGCTCGATCTCCTTGGCCTGCGACGGCAGGGGCTGTGCCTCGACGAACTCCAGCCAGCGCTCTTGCAGCACAGCAAAAGGCACGCCATAGCTCCGAGCAAAGTCGATCGGTCGGCCTCCTTCATGATAGGTGGCCAGCAGCTTGGGCGCGCCGTACTGCTCCATGAGATAGCGACAGAACGACCCGGCCACGGTGTAGGCGCGTCCCGAGGGCAGCCCCCAGAAGCCCAGCCCAGAGAAGACCCGGTCGAGCGGCGGCAAAAGTCCAGCCTGGCGCATCGCCCGCACCGACTGATGCAGCGAGACGTTGCCGGTGACCCGTCGGTCCGCAGCCACCGCGATGCCCTCGACCAGACCGAGCTGCGGCACCACGCCCGTCATCGCCAAGCGAAACAGCCGATCGCCGGCAGCGCCAGCGAACACATGGGCCAGCTCATGACGGAGCACTGGGTGCGGCCAGGTCTCGTGCTGGATGTAAATCTCTCGTCGCCACGGCTTCGCGATGTAGGTTCCACCGGCGCCCATCGCCCGCCGCTTTTCGGCCACCGAGTCGAACAGGAAGCTGACCACCTTGACCGACTGACCGGAGCGGTTGCGACCAAGCGACGAGGGCAGGCCGAGCAGCCGCGCCAGCCAGCCCGACTGCCAAGAGGGCTCAACCCCGAGCAGCTCGCGCAGCTGGAGATAGCGCAGCTCATGTTCGCGGGCATACAGCTTGAGGTCACGCTCGACGGGACCACCGGGACGGTAGCGCAGGATGAAGTGCGCGGTCTCCAGCTGCCCCGGTAGCCGCTCGGCGAGTGCAGCCTCGTCGGCGTAGATCCCCAGCGGACCGCCGTAGCCATAGACGACCAGTGCCAGGCCGAGCAAGGCCGCGCCCAGCCACATCAGCCAGCCTTGACCCGTCGCCGGACGTCGCTTTACGCCCAGCTCCCTGCCGCACAGAAAGCGCGCCGTCACCACGACCGCTGCGGCGGCAAACAGCAGCTGCTCGATCCGCGAGGCATAGAGCGCGCTCTGAACCCGCACCTCCTCGTCATAGAGCGCGCCGGGGAAGTAACCGAAGAACGGGTCGTAGGCAAAGATGGCCGGCGAGTTGAGGCTGCGCAGACCCGCCCACAGCAGCGAGGCGACGAGCACGCCATAGCCCAGGCCGAGCGCCCGCCCCCGCGTCGTCGTCCACAGACCCGCGACCACGCCCAGCGTCGCCGCCATCACGGTCGAAGTCAGCGGCAGAAGCGCAAAGAACTGGAGGCCGGCGAGGTAGTTGCAGTTGCGGACGCGCAGCCCGTTGAGCAGCAGCATGACGAGCGGCAGGCCGCACAGCAGCCACGTCGCCACGCAGGCCTGGGCCACAAAAGACAGGACGCGACGCAGCGGGTGTAGCTCGCTCTGCTCGCGGTCAGTAGGACGCAGGCGCAAGCGGGCACGCACCACCACGGCCACCCCACGGTGGATCGCGGCAATCGACGCCAGCACGGCCAGCAAGAGAGACGACTCGAAGCCGAGAACGTTGAGCAGCGGGGTCACGCACAGCGCAGCGCCAGCCACGGCAAACAGCAGCAGCCAGACGGCAAAGCCCCACGCGACTTTGCCAGAGTGTCCAGGTCGCGGTGTTGACTTCATCACGCGGCGCAGTTTAGCCTTCCGAGAAACTCAAATGCCAGGCTTCGGTATGTCACCTGCCCGTCGTAGAAAATGGGCGGTTGGCAGTCCGATCTTCGTGAGGTTCCCTTGACCCAGAGCCCCCCATCCCGTCCTCTGTCGCGGACGCTACGCTACCTGGCGCCGAATGCGGTGACTTCGCTGTCGCTGTTGTGCTCCGTGATGGCTGTGCAAGCGGCGCTACGCGGCCAAATCGTCGAGGGCTGCTGGTGGATTGCGTACTCGACGCTGACCGACAAGCTCGATGGCTACGTGGCCCGCAAGCTCAACGCCTCGAGCCCGCTCGGCGTGCAGATGGACTCGCTGGCCGATCTTCTCAACTACGGGTTCTGTCCAGCGGCGATCACCTACGGCTTCTTCCACAGTCGGCCCGAGCTGGGCTGGTCGAGTGGCATGGCTGGCATCGCACTGAGTCTGATCTGCGCGACCTACACGCTGTGTGCGGCGCTGCGCCTCGCCCGCTTCAACGTGAGCACGGGCAATCCGGAGTTCTTCTTCGGCATCCCCACGACGTTCTCGGGTGGCTTTCATGCGATGGCGCTGGTGACGCTGTGCAAGTACGGCGACCCGGCGTGGACGCCTGGCCAGACCTATCCGGGCTGGCGGCTGCTCGGCGACATGCGGCTCGACGGACTGACCGCGTACTATCCCTGGGTCCTTTTGTTCTTCGGCTACTTGATGGTATCGAGCTGGCGGATGCCCAAGTTCGGCAAGCTGCGGGTCAAGATCCTCAACCGGCTCACGATCATCATGCTAGCGGTCGGCTACGGCCTGGCGATGCTCCAGCTGGCGCCGGAGTTTCTGATCTTCGGCGGCCTGCTGTACCTGCCGGTGATCGCGCTGGCCCACTTCTTCTGGACCCCCAAAGAGCGCCCCGAGCCGTTCTTCCCGGCCTAGCTTCTGACGCCGAGGCGCGGCGCGGGCGCAGTCCTAGGGCATGCGCGGCGCGTGGGCTTCGATGTAGTCGACCAGCTTGCCTTCGAGACGGAAGTTGTAGAGGCGGCTGACCGCCTGCACGCCGGTCGGGGACGTGACATTGACTTCGAGCATGTAGTCGCCGATGACGTCGATGCCTACGAAGTGCAGGCCGTCAGCCATCAGGTGCGGGCGCAGCCGGGCGCAGATCTGACGGTCACGGTCGGTCAGCTGGGTCGCGTGGGCCGTTCCCCCCGCCGCGAGGTTGCTCCGAATGTCATCGCCAGCCGGCGTCCGCCACAGCCAGCCCACCGGCTCACCACCGAGCAGGTGAATGCGCTTGTCGCCCTTCTTGCCTTCGGGAAGATAGCGCTGGGCCATCACCCAGCGGCGCCCGCCTTGGGTCGAGACCTCGAGGATGGCGCTGACGTTGCTGTCACCGGGCCGGAGATGGAACACCGCCGAGCCACCGAAGCCATCGACCGGCTTGACGACGATGTCGCCGCCAATCTGGGCCATGAAGGCGCGGATCTCATCCATCTTGCGCGTTACGATGGTGGTGGCGATGAGGTCGGGGAAGCGGAAGATGTAGAGCTTCTCGTTGGCTTCGCGCAGACCCCGGGGGTCGTTCATCAGGAAGGTCTGGCCGCGCGCGTACTCGAGGATCTGCGTCGCTTGCAGATACATCGCGTCAAACGGCGGGTCTTTGCGCATCAGCACCGCGTGAAAGTGCGACAGCGGGAAGCGCTCGGTCCCGTCGGCTAGCTGGAGGGCTGGGGCGACCTCTCGGTTGGTGCCGGTTACCCGCTGGACGTCCGCCCACGGCTGGTTTTCACGCAGCAGCATATCGTGCGGCTCGCAGACGAACACTGTGTGCCCTCGTAGCAAGCACTCATCCATGATGGCGACGGAAGTGTCCGAGCGTGGTCGAAGCGAGCCAGGAGGATCTATGAGCAGCAGGACGCGCATGGCAGCACTCTAACACCCCTTTTTGACGCGCAGAAAGCTTGGGCTAGAAGGAGACCTGGGCTTGGAGCTTGAGCACGTCGGTATCGGGAACGGTCTCGAGCGCCACTTGACCGGGACGGAGACGCACCCGCTCGCCGTAGAAGTAGCGGGAGTACTGCAAAAAGATCTGCGCACCGAGCAGCCAGTTCACGGTCACGCCGACTCGCGGAGAGACAATCCGCAGCGCCGAGGCGTCATCTTGGACATCCAAGATCACCCGGTCATAGCGGAGGGCCGCAAACAGGAACGATACCGGCTGGTAGAGCAGCTCGGTCCCCCACTTGAAGGCGAGGCGTCCGTCGCGGTTGATGGTCGGGTCGGGATCGACCTGCTTGCTCCGCGTATAGGCGGTCAGGCCAAACCACTTCCACTGCAAGTCGCCACCACGCAGAAACCCGGCCCGCTCGGGCGCCAGGGCCGACAGCACCCGACGCAAGCTGAAGGTGTACTCGCCCGCGAGGCTGTAGAGCGAGCCGGTGCCATCGCTCTTGTCGGTGCCAAGATAGTTTTCGGTGAGGCCGCGCCCACCCCAGGAGTGCATGACCTCGAGCACTGGACTCAAGTACTGGGCCTGCGCGGCGGTAACGACCGATCCGGCGAGGTAGAAGTTGCCAAAGAACGGATTGAGCCGCAGGTCGAGACCGACCACGCGCATCGACGCATCCTGCACTTCTTTGAGCTGACGCTTGTCTTGGGCGAGCGTGTCGATGAAGTAAAAGCCAAGGTGCGCGACCTTGAAGACGCTGGCTCCCAGGTGCAGGTAGTTCATCAGCGTCAGACCCTGGTTGGCCTCGATGGCATCGAGGTGCGCGCCGACTCCCTGCACCAGCCACAGCGTGACGGGCTTGGTCTCAAACTCCAGGCGAACCTGACCGCCCATCTGGTGAGTGCGGCCAAACACGTAGGTGTCGTAGTTCTCGAGCCAGCCGAAGCGATCCCAGAAGGCACCGCCGCGCACCTGCATGCGAAAGCGCAGCTTCGGACCGAGCGACTCGTACTTGAAGGTCAGGGAGCCCTGGGCGATGCCCCACTGCCGATCGAGCAGAGGCCGCGCCCAGTCGGTAAACAGCGACCCCATGAGGGCCACGTCCGCCGAGAGGTACTTGCTCTGCGCCGAAAAATACAGCTCAGACCAGTCGGACTCCTGGAGCCGGGTGTACTGAAAGCCCGAGCGGAAGTAGTCATCATCGACCAGCCACGGCGTATGGATGTTGTAGGCGCTCTCGCCGGCCATCACCGAGTCACCGCGGCTCCGGAGGGCCAGTCGCAGCGGAGCCCGCAGATAGCCGGTGGCCTTCAGCTCGACCGGACCAATCGTCACGCCCATCCCGGGACGGGACTCTGCTGCCGCTGGGGGAGCCGGTGGTGGTGGAGAGCTGGTCGGAGACTCGTCAGCCAAAGCAAGCGAGCCAACGAGCAGAAGCGGCAGCGCAGACAGAAGGCGCACGGTCGCAGTCCTCATGCCCGACCTCCGCGTCGGCGCAGACGTCGTCTGCCGAGCAGTGCCACCAGCAGCACCGGACCGGCAGACAGCCACAGACTGGGACCGCCGTGCCGGCTGCCGATGCCACAGAGACATGCGTTGGCGAAGGGAACCTCGTCTGCCGTGGGAGTACCGGGATTCTGCGGATTCGTCGGTGTGACCGGCGGATCGGAGCACTTGAGTCCGCGTCCAGAGCTCTTGTTGCCCATGCCATCGCCGCAGTCGTTGGGCTCAATCAGCCCCGAGCGGTCGAGCATCGTGAGGACGTAGGCGCCGCCGCCATACCCCACCATCGGGATGCTCCCGGCGTACTTGCCGACGGCTCCATCGGCGCGCACGGCATTGTACAGCTCGGGCAGCAGGTAGTAGTTCACGCTCGCTTTGTCGATGATCATTTGGAGGATGCCGGCAGCCTCTCCCTCGCGACCGGCCCGCCACAGCGCGTCGGACATGCGCAGGTCGATCAGGATCCACTCGTTGTTGTCGTAGGAAGACTTGCCGTCGTCGTTGCGCTTGAAGCCGCCGCTCTCGACCCGCAGGCGCCCCAAGACATCGAGCGTCGACTTGCCGGTGCGGCCCTGGTACTCGGCATCGCGCAGGACGTTCCAGGTAAAGGACTCGACCACCGCGCCGTCGAGCGACTGGTTCTGAGCCAGCTCCTCGATCGAGCCGGCCAGCGCCCCCTCTTTGTCGACAAAGGAAGCCAGGAAGCCGTCGCGCGCTTTGCTCGACAGCCCGCGGTAGGTGGTCGCGTCGGCGCTCTTGCCGGCCTTGTTGGCAAGCTGCGCGAAGTCACAGAAGCCGCGAATGGTCGCCAGGGTGGTGTACGCGAAGTGCTTCTTGTTTTCGTCGTGGACTTCCCAGATGGAAGAGTCGGCCTTGGCGATTCCGGAAGACTCGGTGTTCTTGCGCAGCGCCTCGGCCACACCGCTGTACAGCGAGTCGTAGACCGAGGCCCCGGTCCGGGTCTTTTCGGACAGCCAGGCGGTGTCGCCCGACGCCTCGACGTACTGACGGGCCGCCCACAGCATCATGCCCCAGCCATCGGTCTCGATATTGGGAGTCTGCTGACCGGAGTAGTCGGCTTCCTCTTCGCCATTGCCAAAGTAGCGACAGACCGAGATCCGGTAGCTCGCGCCCGAGACAAAGGAGCTGTACTTGCTGACCGGCTCGGCAGCCAGGAAGAAGTCGAGCGCCATCTTGGCTTCGGCGTGATGACCCATCCGCGCCAGCGCAACCACCGCGTACAGACCATCGCGGACCCAGCCGGTGTGCCACTCCCCGGGCGGCAGGCTGGCCAGCATCATGCCGTTGTTCTTGCGGGTCGAGGTATTGGGCTGACGGACCTGCCCCATCCGCAGCACCGCTTCACTCTGCCGCCACAGCTTCTTCTCATCGTCGGTACACAGCGCAAGGCCCGCGGGCAGCGGCTTGCGCCACGCCGTCCACTCGGCGAGGGCATCGCTGAGCAGCTTGGCCGCGCCGCGACCACTCACCCAGGTCTTAAACTGGTTGAGCATCGACTCGGCATCGGCCTCGTTATCGACAAACAGGGTCGCCACCGCCATGTGACCCGCGTCGAGCGTCGCTTGAAAGGCGGGCACGATGTCGTTGCCGCTGCACGTCCGGTTGTCGCCGAGCGACTGGCCGCTCTGGACCTTGCCATAGACGTTGTCGCAGTCGGCGTGGGAGAGCGCTGTCAGCGGTACGTAGATCATCGCGCCGCCACCGGGACCACTCTCAGCGATGGACTTGCCGTCCGACAAGACCTTTAGCCGCTCGCTGTTGGCGTTGGGAGTGTCGGGCGAGCCGTCCCCGAGGTGAAAGTTGAACAGCGCGAAGCCGTCGCTGGCCCCCGGCGCCTTGAGGACCGCCACCATGGCGTTGCCCTCAAAGCCGAAGGGCGCAAAGTAGTAGGTCTCGGCACTGACCCCGGCGAGGGTGATGGGGACCTTGATGATGTTGGTCTCTTCGACGTAGCTCGCGTCGCCGGCAGTGCCGCCGTTAAGCCAGCCGCCGCCCGAGCCTCCGCGCACCCCGAAGTAGAAGTCATAGGCGAGATTACGCCGTCCAATGCCGTCGGAGCGTGGGTCTGCGCGAGGCCGCAGATAGCGATAGGGCGCCTCCAGAAAGTGCGTGATCTTGTTTTTGTTGGTATCGAAGAACTGGAACCCGTGACCGTTGCCAGTGGTCAGGAAGTTCCAGGTTCGCACTGGCTTGTCTGCCTGCGCGTCCGTCGCGGCGGATAGCAGGACAGCACTCAGCAGCAGGCCCAGTCGTCGCTTCATGGGCGGGACCGTATTTTGCGGCCCTGCCGGCTGTCAATGCCGCTCTCTTCTGGACCGAAGCTTGACCTTTGGGGGTCACAGGTGGTGAAGTGCGGCCCGTGAGTGCTGAAGGGACCGCCCCGACGCGGCGGGTTTTCATTGAGTCGTTTGGCTGCCAGATGAACGACTACGACGTGGAACGGATGACTGAGGTGCTGCGCCGCGATGGCTTCGAGCGCACCGAGGTGGCCGAAGACGCCGACATGATCGTGGTCAACACCTGCTCGATCCGCGAGAAAGCCGAGAACAAGGCGGCGTCGGCAGCAGGGCGCTATCAGAAGCTCAAGGAACGGAATCCGGGCTTGCTGGTGGCGATTGGCGGCTGCGTGGCCCAGCAGGAAGGCGACGCGCTGCTCAAGCGGATTCCGAGCGCGGATCTGACGTTTGGTCCCGACCAGATTCCCAGTCTCGCCCATCACTATGCGCAGCTCCGTCCAGCCGTCGAGCCGCAGAGCACGGAGTCGTGGCCACAGACTGCGAGCAGAGCCGGTCGCTACCGCTTGCGACTGGCGCAGACTGAAGTGATCGATGTCGAGGACTACCAGTTCCTAGACGCCGATCCGCGACCGGGAGACGTCAAGGTCACGGCGCTGGTGACGATTCAGAAGGGCTGCGACAACTTCTGCGCGTACTGCATCGTGCCAAGGACCCGTGGCCGCGAGGTATCCCGACCGGCGGATCAAGTGGTGGCCGAAGTGGCGCGCTTTGTTTCGCTGGGAGCCCGCGAGGTGACGCTGATTGGACAGAACGTGAACGCCTACCACGCCATCGGAACACCCGATGGGGAGGACTTCGCGGAGCTGCTCCGGCTCGTCGATGCGGTGCCAGGGATTCTGCGCGTGCGCTTCACCACCAGCCACCCGCATTACTTTACGCGCAAGGTCTCGGATGCGTTCCGCGAGCTGCGGACGCTCCAGCCGTGGCTCCATCTGCCGGTCCAGGCGGGATCGACGGCGGTGCTGCATGCGATGGCGCGGGAGTACAGCCGCGAAGCGTATCTGGAGAAGATTGCGTACCTGCGGCAGGTCTGTCCGGACATCTCGCTGTCGACGGACATCATTGTCGGCTACCCCGGTGAGACAGAGTCCGACTTCGAGCAGACGATGGCGCTGCTTTCCGAGGTGGAGTACGACTCGATTTACTCCTTTGCGTACTCCCGACGACCGGGGACGCCGGCGGTGGAGCTGCCCGACAACGTCTCAGCGGATGAGAAGTCGCGGCGCCTCACGGCACTCCAGAGTCTGCAAAAGCAGATCACCAGCAAGCGCCTCCAGCGTCTGGTCGGTCGGCGCGAGGAGGTCCTGATCGAGGGACGCTCGCGCGCCAATCCGAGCCAGCTCTGCGGTCGCACCGGTGGCAATCACACGGTCAACATCGAGGTCACAGAAGGGGTCGAGGTCGAGGCGCTGATCGGAACGCTTCAGCCGGTTCTCATCACCGCCGCGAGGGTTCACACCCTGGGCGGGACGCTGGCAAGCGGACGCGGGGTCTGAGCCGAGCGAAGGAGTGCTCCGTAGAACCACAGCAGCACGGCATACAGTCCGAACTGCTGGAGCACGCCGCCCCAGAACTGACCGGCAGAGCCCTCGAAGGTACGCATCACCTGCTGGGCAAAGAACAGATAGAGCGCGAGTGCGCCGGTGCCGGCCTCTGGATGGGCGAAGATCTCATCGGCGATGCGCAACAGGAGTCCGACCAGCAGCACCACCACCAAGCCGCCGGCGATTCCGAAGTTGATGTACGCCTCGGCAAGCTGGGGCAGACCGACCATGACGTGCTGGGTTCCGGTCGGCGTCGTGTAGCCGTACATCACGGCGGCCCAGACGTCGGCATACTGGGCACTCGGCTTGTCTGGGAAAAAGACCCGTGGCAGCAGCGCATAGCGAAAGTAGCGGTAGGTGTTGCCGCCTTGGTAGGGAATCGCGGCGGGCGTCATCTCGACGATATGCGACAGCTGGAGCGCAGATGCGGTGCGCGCGGCTGCGACCTTGAAGGAGCGCTCGCGATCGACAGTCGGAGCGGTCTCTCCACCAAGCCAGTGGCGTGCCGAGAGATCCAGAAACAGCTGCGCACGCTCGACCAACGAAAGCCGGACCTCGCGATCCCAGACCTTGGCACGGAACTCTCCTTTGACGGGCTGGAACAGCAGCACCGCCAGCATCCCCAGCACGATCGGCCAGACGCGCAGTCGCCGACGAATCAGCAGCCAGCCGAGCAGATAGACAAGCAGCGGCTGCACCATCGGCGCCAGCGTCCCGCTCATCAGCGCCACCAGCGAGGATGCAAAGGTGAGTCCCCAGAACAGCCAGCCGAGCTGCCCCCGCCCCGGTCGCAGCGCAGGCAAGAGCACCATCGCGTAGCCCAGGTCGACCGGCGCCAGCACCGACAGCACACTCAGCAGCTGCTGGGATCGGGGAACCAGGCCCCGCATGCGCAGCACATCAATGAGGAGCGACAGACCCACGACCAGTACGCCCGCAGTCAGCAGGGGCCGCTCCGCAAGTGGCAGCCGCAGCTTGGGCACAAGGCGCGGAATCCCCAGCGCCCCACCGAGCCAGGCACCGACCTGGAGCATCGGGATGGCCAGCGCGGCATAGACCAGCGCCAGGGTCACGGCGCCATCGGTGATGCGCGCTTCTCCCCAGCGCAGGAGCAGCCGCTCCTCGTGCAGGATGGCCAGGAAGTAGCACAGCGCGGTCATCAGCGACAGCCCCGCCAGCGACGACGGACGGGCCCGGCGATTGGTCAGCAGGTTGAGCGTTGGCAGACCGGCCAGCACAAGCCCCACCCACGCGGCAAAGCGGGCCAGCGAAGGGAAGCGGTCGGTGGCCAGTAGCAGCAGCACCGGCAAAAGGCCGAGCATCAAAAGCAGATAGCCAATCCGCAGACGCACCACCGGGAGTCGCAGCTGCTCGGCGAGCCGCAGCGGCTGCGTCCACAGCTCGAGCGAGCCCGGTCGGTGGTCCAAAGGAGTGGACATCAAGCCTTGAGAGCGGCGGTCTGGAACGGGAGCTTGCGGAGGCGCTTGCCAGTCGCGGCAAATAGCGCGTTGGCGACGGCGGGAGCTATCACGGGCGTGCCGGGCTCGCCGACTCCGGTCGGGTTTTCGCGCGATGGCACGATGTGGACCTCGACCTTCGGCATCTCGCCAATCCGCAGCAAGGTGTAGTCGTGGAAGTTGGACTGCTCGGCGGCGCCATTCTGAATGGTGATCGCGCCGGACAGAGCAGCGGACAGACCGAAGCCAATTCCGCCTTCCATCTGGGCGACGACCACATCGGGATTCACGCAGATACCGCAGTCGACCGCGCACACCACTCGATCCACAGAGAACGAGCCATCGGCTGCCACTGTGACCTCTGCCACCTGCGCGACATAGGACTGGAAGGACTCATGGACGGCGATGCCCCGACCGCGCCTCTCACCGGGCTTGCCGGGAGCCAGCGGCTTGCCCCAGACGGCCTTCTCGGCGGCGAGCTTGAGGACTCCGCGATGACGGGGATGCTTCTGTAGCAGGTCACTGCGGAACGCCACCGGATCTTTGCCCGCCAGAGCCGCCAGCTCGTCGATGATGGTCTCGGTCGAGAACGCGGTATGGGTTGATCCGACCGAGCGCCACCACTGAACCGGAATGCCTGGCCTCGGCGAGTGCAGCTCGACTTGCAGGTTGGGAACCACGTACGGCAGGTCGGCGGCTCCTTCCACAGAGGTCGCATCGACTCCGTTTTTGACCATCATCGGCTCGAAGGGAGTGCCGGTGACAATCGACTGTCCGACGATCCGCTGCTGCCAGGCGAGTGGCCTCCCTTGGGCGTCGATTCCCGCGCTGACTTTGTGAACATACATGGGCCGGTAGTAGCCGGCCTGCATGTCATCCTCGCGCGTCCACTGCATCTTCACGGGAGCCCCAGCCATCGCCCCGGTCGCGAGCGCCTTGGCGATGAAGACCGCTTCGAGGACGTAGTCAGACTGGGGATTCGCCCGTCGCCCAAAGCTACCGCCGACCAGCAGCTGGTTTATCTTGACCTGGTTTGGCGGGAGTCCCAAGACCTTGGCAATCGCAAACTGATCGCCGGTCTGACTCTGCTCGCCGTTCCAGACCTCGCAGCCGTCTTTGCTGATCTGCACCACGCAGTTGAGCGGCTCCATCGAGGCATGGGCGAGGAACGGAAACTCGAACTCCGCCTCGACACGCTTGGCACACTTGCCGAGTCCCCGCACTACATCGCCATCCTTGCGAGCCACCGCTCCGGGGGTCTGGGCCAGCGCTCGGTACTGCGAGAGCAGCTCCGGCGAGCTGACCTTCACCGCTTGGCTGTCATCCCACTCCACGGTGAGGGCATCGCGACCTTTCTTGGCCGACCAGAAGTCCTTGGCCACCACCGCAACACCGCTCGGAATTCCCACCACTGCCACGACGCCGGCCACTGCTTTGGCGCGCGTCGCATCGAAAGTCTTCAGCTTGGCACCGAAGCGCGGAGGATGCGCGACCAGCGCAGTGAGCATTCCCGGCAGCTTGAGATCCTGGGTATAGATCGCGCTGCCATTGGTCTTGGAGACAGAGTCCGTTCGGCCCACGCGCTTGCCGATGAGGACAAACTGCGCGGGGTCCTTGAGCTTGACCTCGGTAGGGACGGGCATCATCGCGGCCAGCTTGGCGAGCACTCCAAAGGTCGCCTGCTTGCCCGACGCCTTGTGAGACACCACACCCTTGCTCACTGCGATCGACTCAGGCGGGACATTCCACTGCTTGGCCGCCGCCGCCACCAGCATGGCACGCGCGGTAGCCCCAGCTTGTCGAAGCTGCGCAAAGGAGTTGGCAATGGCCGTCGAGCCACCGGTTCCTTGCGCCTTGCCCCAAAACAGATTGTTATAAAGTGCGGCGTTGGCTGGGGCTCCTTCGGCCTTCACCTGCGCCCAGTCCGCATCCAGCTCTTCGGCAACAATGGTCGGGAGTCCGGTGTATGTTCCCTGACCCATCTCGGTGTGCTTGCACAGCACGGTGACGGTGCTGTCTTCGCCGATGCGCACGAAAGCGTTCGGCTCAAAAGCGGCAGCGCCCGGCTTGCCAGACTCCGCGGCTTCTAGCGACGGGACATACGCGGCCAGAGTGAGTCCGGCAGAGGCAACCAGACCAATCCGAAAGAAGTCCCGACGGCTTGGATCGACCGACTGCATAAGGCGATTGTGTGCGCTCATGGTGGTCTCCTCTCTTAGGGAAGCTGCGACGCTGCTTCTTTGATGGCGGCGCGAATGCGAACATAGGTCGCGCATCGGCACACGTTGCCTGCCATGGCCGCATCGATCTCTGCATCGGTTGGACGCTTGTTACGAGCCAGCAGCGCCGTGGCCGCCATCAGCTGTCCCGACTGACAGAATCCACACTGCACCACGTCGAGCTTGCGCCACGCCGCCTGCACCGCCTTGCCGGCAGGGTGAGAGGACAGATCTTCGATGGTCGTAATTTTTTGACCCACTACCGCAGAGACCGGAGTCTGGCAGGCCCGTGTCGGCGTACCGTTTAACCACACCGTACAGGCGCCGCACATCGCCATCCCACAACCATACTTGGTTCCGGTGAGGTTCAGCGTATCGCGCAGAACCCAGAGCAGGGGTGTATCCGGGGATGCGTCAACGCTGAGCTGCTTGCCGTTCACATTGAGTTTGATCATGACCATCCCATCCTTGTTTGCTCGCGAGGAGTCCGAACTTAGGCCGATCGGACGAGCTTGTATAGCCAAGAGTTGGCGCACCTCCGCAGTGGCAGAAAGGGGGAGGAATCGGTATTGCGGAGGGCTCTCCAGTCCCATTGAGAAGGAGAGCTAGACAGGGGTGACGGAGCGCTTGCGGGGGTAGGTGGGGACTTGCTTGTTGGCGGCGTACTCGAAGCGGCGGCACAGCTCACTGCGGAGCTTGTCACCCTCGACGATGGCATCAATGTGGAGGTCGCCCGCGAGCTTGTAGATGTCGATGTCTTCGCGGTACTCGGCGCGTAGCTGCTCGATGTACGCAGCGCGCTCGGCTTCTGGCTTCTCTTGGATCTTGTTAAAGAAGACCGCGTTGACTGCGGCCTCTGGACCCATCACCGCGATCGAAGACTGGGGCAGCGCAATGGTCGCCTCCGGATGAAATCCTGGCCCACACATCGCGTACAGACCCGCTCCGTAGGCTTTGCGGAGCACCACGCAGATCTTCGGAACGGTGGCATCCGCGACCGCCGAGATCATCTTGGCACCATGGCGAATAATTCCCTGGCGCTCGACGGTGGTGCCGATCATAAAGCCGGGTACGTCGGCCAAGAAGAGCAGCGGAATCTCGAACGCATCACACAGCCAGATGAAGCGTGCGGCCTTGTCTGCAGAGTCGACAAACAGCACGCCTCCTTTGTGCTTGGGCTGTGATGCCACAATGCCGATGGTCCGTCCCTGGAGCCGCGCAAAACCAGTCACCAGCTCCTTGGCGAATAGCTTCTTGATCTCGAAGAAGCTCCCCTGATCGACCAGTGCATCGATCACTTGCAGGATGTCGCACGACTGGTTGTGATTCTTGGGCAGGATGTCATCAATGCGACGTGCATCCGGTCGCGCAACCGTGGGAGCACCCGACGGAGGAGGAGGCAGCAGAGCCCCGGCATGGGAAGGCAGATAGGACAGGTAATCGCGACACTTGGCAATCACTTCGGATTCGGTCTTGGCCAGCAGATCACCGCAGCCCGAGACCTCGCAGTGCATGCGCGCCCCACCCATTTCTTCGAGCGTGGTCTTTTCGCCAATCACCATCTCGGTCATGCGCGGTGAGCCGAGGTACATGCTCGCGTTGCCGTTTACCATGAACAGCACGTCGCAGAACGCCGGAATGTAGGCGCCACCCGCTGCCGACGGACCAAAGAGCAGACAGACCTGCGGAATCGATCCCGACAGCGCCACTTGGTTGTTGAAAATCCGTCCGGCGTGGCGACGGCCAGGGAACATATCGAGCTGGTCGGTAATGCGCGCCCCCGCACTATCCACCAGATAGATGAGAGGAATCCGCAGTCGCCCCGCAGTCTCTTGGATACGGATGATCTTCTCGACAGTTCGCGCGCCCCAGGAGCCCGCTTTGACAGTCGAGTCATTGGCCATCACCGCAACCGGACGACCATGCACGCGACCGATTCCGGTGACCACTCCGTCCGCAGGAAGATCCGAGGCTTGGTTGTTGGCGAGCAGTCCGTCTTCGACAAACTCGACGTTCTCATCAAAGAGGAGTCGCAGGCGCTCGCGACAGAACAGCTTGCCTTCGGAAGCATTCTTTTCGTGATACTTGCGCGCGCCACCGTGGGCCGCTTTGGCCTGGGCGGCATGGAGTCTCTCAACGGGATCAGCAGGAACATTGGGATGCGTGGACATGGTCGGGGATGATACATCAGGGAGCGCGGCGCCGTCCAAGCCGAATCATCTGCGCAGCAGGATTGCTTACTCCAGTCGATCAACGCAGCGGCCATTCCAGCACTGACCTGTCCGATCACTGGGCAGAGGATGCGCGTGATCGAGGACACAGGAGGCTGGCTGTCGGCCCTGGTTGTACAGTCGCTGCTGGACCTGCTCGGGAGTCGTGGCCAGCTTGTGGTCTACGCACAGACAGCGCAGATCGTCGTGACAGAGCGGGCCGAAGCAGTGCCGGTCGTGACAGACAAAGAGCTGTTCGGTCGAGCGCGCCAGCAGCCAGGACTCGCTAAGGAGTGGCTCCCCTTTCGCCAGCCGCGCACTCCCAACCGTGGCGGTACGTGGACAGAGAAAGTGATAGTAGAGCGCAAACGCAAAGCCGGTGATCGCACAAGTCAGCGACAGCACAGCCAGGGAGCGCAGCGCGGAGTGCAGCAGCGAAACGGACGGCGGGTCCGGACACTGCGACTGTGCTGGGGTCAAAAGGAGTGTGGCCCATGCCAGCAGCGTACCGACGAAGAAGTAGTAGTTGATGAAGGCCTGGGGAGCCACCAGAAAGGACCCGAACAGAGACACCGCACAGGCACACAGAAAGCTCGCGAGCCGATTGGTCTGTCTGCGCAGCAGCCATGCCGAAAGCAGACCCAGTCCGAGCTGGAACACGAAGGTCGTCTTGACGCCCGACTGATAGCCGGTCAGCTCGAAGATCGCTGCCGCCACCGAGATCGAATCCGAGCGAAACCCGAGATTTTGGACAAAGAACAGCAGACCGTTGCGCACCACCGCCTGAAAGTTCCACAGAAGGAGCGGCGACAGAGCCAGCAGTCCGAGCAGACTCGCCCACAGCACGGTACGAAGCGGCGGACGGAGCAGCAGCAGATATAGGAGAAGCGGCGCCGCGAAGTACTGCTTCAGGAGTGGCATCGCAAAGAGCACTACCGTCGGCAAGATACCAGTCCGTCCGCTCACCTGAAGGAAGACAAACAGAGACAGCAGAAGGACGAGATAAGGCTCCAGCCAGCCATAGATCATCAGCCGCTCGAGTCGCGGATGCAGCAGCAGCGCCAAGGTCAGGAAGTCAATCCGCGCCACCGAGACTCCGAGCCGCCGACCGGTCTCACGAAACAAAAGGACAGAGGCCGCGAGCGCCGCCACCAGGCCATAGCGATAGTCGCCAAGCAGGACCTCAGCGGGCAAAGACAAGATCAAATTAAGCGGTGCATAGGCATAATATTTCTGGTGACCGTAGGCAAAGCCGCCGGTGTAAATGTCTGCGACCGGCGTACTGTAGGGATTCTTGCCGTGCAAAAGCAGTTGCACCGCCTGATGTTGGAGGTGCCAGACATCAATGGTGGGCTGCTGGACCAGCCAGATTCCTATCAGCAAAAGCGCCAGCTTCATCGCTCCTACTGCCCACAGAATCCGTCGCTGCCGCTGCGCCGAACCGGCATAAAAGAGCGTCACCAGGACAAAGCCGATTCCCACCATCGCCTGGTGGCTGTAGCGATACCAGCGTTCCGGAGTATCCGCCGGGGCGCAGATGGTCGCGATGAGAACCAGCGAGATCAGGGAAAGGGGTCGCCAGTGCCAGCGCAGGAGCAGTTCGGGGACTCGCCCTAGCAGGCCAAGCAGCAGCGTCACAAAACCAAGCAGCGCCACCCCGAGCGTCGCCGGATGGTAGCTCGGACTGGTACTGATCGCGAGGGCCAGCAGAAAGTAGGCATCGAAGAGATGCTCGCTCCTTTGCTGCTGTTGTGTGACGGAAAATGGCAACATCGCCTCTCACTTATCATTTCTCACTGGTTCTCGCGAGCACCGCCTGAATAGGCACCCCGCAACAGCGCGTCTTTTTCCGCGAGCGCCCCGAACGTAGTATGTAGCTCGTCATGTGGATCGATTCTCACTGTCACTTGGAAGCGGACGACTTCTCTTTGCCTGGGGAGTCTGGTCCCATTGATGATCGCGCAGCGGTGGTAGGGCGGGCGCGGCAAGCAGGAGTGACTCGCTTTGTGGTGATTGGCTCTGGAGGTAGCGAACGTGAAGCGCGCAATGCGGTGGCACTGGCGTCGAGCGATACTGAGATGTTCGCCGCGATTGGAGTTCATCCCCATGATGCGAGCGCGATCATTTCACGCAAACCACCGCAGAGTGGCAAACCGCAGCTGCTCGGGGAAGAGCTATGGGAGGAGATCGTTTGGCTTCAACAGAGTCCGCGGGTGATGGCTGTCGGAGAGACGGGGCTCGACTATCACTACCATCACTCTTCACCTGCCGAACAAGTGGCGCTATTGCGACGCTTTGTGAGGCTTGCGCGGAAGCTCCACAAGCCGCTGGTGCTACACATTCGGGAGGCGCACCGCGAGGCGATGGAGGTGATCGCCAGCGAGGGTGGCAGTCCAGCTGGCGGCATCGTTCACTGCTTCACCGGAGGTCCGCAGGAAGCGGCGGCGTGGCTTGAGCGCGGCTTTGTGATCTCACTATCAGGAATCGTGACATTTAAGAGTGCGGCGCTGATTCAGGAGGCCACCAAGCAGATTCCCAGAGGAAGCCTCCTGCTCGAAACAGACTGTCCGTATCTTGCGCCGGTGCCGCTCCGTGGCAAGCGCAATGAGCCCGCGTTCCTGGTCCACACCGCCGAGTTCGTGGCGCGATTGCGGGGCGAATCTCTCGTCGAGTTGGCTGCGCATACCCGCGCCGCGACCAACCAAGCCTTCGGCCTGCCCAAGTAAGCTCTGCGACCAAATCCGCGGATTTTGCAAAGATCTGATGGCTGGCGGCATCCTCTTTCAATGCCCAAAAGAGGACTATGTTTCTCTGTTGAGGACCACGTTGCTCTTGGGAAGAGAAGGATGATCGCCGATGCCGTCCGCAGACACTGAATCAAGACCGCCAGGGAGTGCCCCGGCCAGCGAAGAATCATCGCCGGCAGAGGAAACCGACAGTCGCTCGGCCCTCGTCACGGACCAAGCCGTCGTGGCCAGTCCGGCGCTGGCTTCACCACAGGCCGCGGATTCCCTGTCCGATGAAGCTCACGGTGCAGCTCACGACGCACACGATACTGGCCATCGCGATGCCGATGGGCATCATTTGGACGATCATGATCACCCTGCCCCGTTTGTGCGCCTACGTCGCTTGCTCCGCAAGGAGTCCGGTGCGCTGTGGGTGGTCTTGGTCTATGCGGCGTTCATTGGTCTGCTGACGCTGGCAACGCCGGTTGCTGTGCAGGCGCTCGTCAACCAAGTGACGTTCGGTCAGCTTCGTCAGCCACTGCTGGTGCTGACGCTGCTCCTGTTTGTGGTGCTGCTGTTTTCGGGCGGGCTACGGCTGTTGCAGGCCACCGCGGTCGAGCAGCTTCAGCAGCGACTGTTCGTTCGGCTCGGTAGTGAGCTTTCGCAAGCGCTGCCGCGGGTCCTCACCGCGCAGTGGGCCAAGCCACCGGGAGTGAGGCTGGTCAGTCGTTTCTTTGAGATCATCACCGTGCAAAAGACCCTGTCGAGCCTGCTTCTCGACGGGCTGGCGCTGATTTTACAGAGTCTCATCGGGCTTTTGGTCCTTGGCTTTTATCACCCGCTGCTGCTGGGATTCGATGTGCTGCTGCTGCTGTCGATCACCGGGATTGTGCTGGGACTCGGACGAGGGGCGGTCCAGTCAGCGGTCCGTGAGTCGCGAGCCAAGTACGAGGTCTCCGACTGGCTGATGGAGCTAGGAGCGCGTTCACTGACACTGCGGGGCGCTCGTGGCAGTCAGTGGGCCGCCCAGCGAGCCGACGATTTGCTGATCGAGTACATCCACAGGCGACGGCAGAACTTTGTGATCCTGCGACGGCAGATCGTGGGGGCGCTGCTTTTGCAAGCGCTGGCCAGTGCAACCCTGCTCGGACTGGGCGGCACGCTGGTCATCCTCGGGCAGCTGACGCTCGGTCAGCTCGTCGCAGCAGAGCTGATTGTGAGCATGGTGGTGAGCGGCGTCCTCAAGTTCACCAAGCACATGGAGAGCTACTACGATCTGCTCGCGGGGCTCGACAAGCTGGGCTACCTAGATGACCTACCGCTCGAACGCAGCGACGGCGAAGTGCATGTGATGCCGGAGCGACCGGAGGTGCTGTTGCAGAAGATCACGGTCGAGGATGCCGAGGCAGCCACCGGGCTTCACATCGAGTCGCTCCACCTGCGACCGGGAGAGCGAGCGGCGATCGTCGGCGCAGCGGCCAAGCGTCTGATTGTCGAGCTGCTATACGGGCTGCGTACTCCCAAGTTGGGACGGGTCGAGCTGGGCGGGCTGCCGCTGCGGGCCTTATCCCTGTCGTCGCTGCGGCAGCAGGTGGCGCTGGTTTCTGATGACCGCGACAGCGTCATTGCCGGAACCGTCGCTGACAACCTACGCTTTGCCAGTGGCTCGGCGACGCTGACCGAGATGCGGGATGCCCTGCTGGCGGTCTCGCTGTGGGCGGACGTGGCGGTGCTGCCGCTCGGGTTGGACACGCCGCTCCTCGGTGGAGCGCCAGGATGGTCGCCGGCGCAGCGCTTTCGCCTTCAGCTGGCGCGCGTCCTTTTGCAGCGACCGAAGCTGGTCCTGGTCGACGGACAGCACGCGCCAACGTGGGAGCTGGGACCGCTGTTTGCCAGCACGGCTCCCTGGACGCTGCTTTGGGTCGGTGAGATCGGTCAGCCTCTGATTTCCAAGTGCAGCCGCCTCTTTTCCGTCGAGGGAAGCACGCTCCGCGAGATTACCTCTCACATCGGCGAGGAGCCAGTCGAGAGCGCCCAGTCCGGAAGCGAGCGCTCTGCCCGCCAGGAGGTCAGCCGATGACACAGCCGCGTGAGCTTGTGGCGATGACGATGGTGCGCAGCAGGCAGTCAGCGCAGGTGGTGGCGATGACGCTGACGGGGCTGCTGTTTTTGCTCGGCGTGCTGCTGCTGGTGTTGCCGTGGCAGCAAAACGTGACGGGCTCGGGTCGGGTGGTCGCGCACATGCCCACACAGCGTCCCCAAAACATCGAGGCGCCGATCGAGGGCCGGGTGGTGCGCTTTTTCGTGCGCGAGGGCTCGCAGGTTGAGGCAGGCGATCCGATCGCGGAGATTTCCGACAATGACCCGTCGCTGCTCATGCGACTGCGAGAGGAACGGGATGCGGTGCGCGAGCGGCAGGAGGCAGCGCGGGCGCGTCTTGGCTCTCTCGATGATCGGATCACGTCGCTGTCGGGCTCACGACGGGCGGCGATCTCGGCAGCGTCGTCCCGAAGCCGGATGGCCCGCGAGCGGCTGGCGGCGGCAGAACAGTCACTGCAAGCCTCGGATGCGACCCAGAAGACGGCGCAGCTGAACCTGGTGCGACAGCAGGCGCTGTTTGAAAAAGGTCTCAGCTCGACGAGGGCGCTGGAGCTATCGGACCTCGAGGCGGTGCGGACGCGGACGGAGGTCGATCGAGCGCGCGCGACCCAGGCAGCGGCTCGCAGTGAGCTTCTCGCGCTGCGCCAAGACGAGCTGCGGGTTGGCACCGATGCGTCGGCGCTGCTCGAAGACGTGAAGGCGGCACGGGCAACGGCACTGGGTGAGATCGCCAACGCCACCGCCGAGCTAGCCCGCATCGAGGTGCGACTCGCCCGGCAGGCCTCGCAAGCGGTCAAGGCGCCGGCCCGTGGGACGATCTTGCGGCTGTCGCAAGGACTCGGCGGCGACATGGTGAAGGCTGGCGATCCACTGGCGGTGCTGGTCCCCGATACCGACGCCCGCGCGGTAGAGCTATGGCTCGACGGCAACGATGTGCCGCTGCTGACGGTCGGGCAGCCGGTGCGGCTCCAGTTTGAAGGCTGGCCGGCGGTGCAGTTTGTCGGCTGGCCATCGGTCGCGATCGGAACCTTCCCTGGTCAGGTCGCGGTCATCGACGCCACCGACAACGGCAAAGGCAAGTTCCGCATCCTGGTCATCCCCGATCCCAGCGACAGCCCAAGGCAGAGCTGGCCGAGCAAGACCTATCTGCGACAGGGCGTGCGCGTCAACGGCTGGGTGCTGTTATCCAGGGTGCGCATCGGCTACGAGCTGTGGCGACAGTTCAACGGCTTCCCGCCCGTCATCGCCCCGAGTGAGCCCGGCGCCAGCGGCAGCGACAAAGGAGGCAAGTGATGCGCCCGTCGCTACTTCTGTTGCGGCTGGTTTTGGGCGTGACGCTGCTCCTTCGGCTGGGTGGTCTGCACCAGGTGTTCGCCGACGGGACCCAGCCGCAAGTCGCCTCGCCACTTATGCTCCCCGACGTGATGGAGTCGATTCGTCGCGCCTATCCGCTGATCGTCGCTGCGCTGGCCGACCGACGCTCCGCCGAGGGTGAGCTACAGGCCGCACGGGGCGGATTCGATCCGATGCTGCGGGTCCGGGGAGACGCTGCGCCCTTTGGTAACTATCAATATGGTCGCTTTGAGCTGGCGATCGAGCAGCCGACCCCGCTGTGGGGTGCGTCAGCGTTTGCCGGGTATCGAGTCTCCGTCGGAGATTTCCCCGTATATGACGGCAAGCAGGTCACCAATCAGTACGGTGAGCTTCGCGCCGGCGTCGCGGTGCCGCTGCTGCGCAATGGTCCGATTGATCGTCGGCGGGCGTCGCTGCGGCGGGCCGAGTCATCGCTGGGCGTGGCCGATGCTGCCGTTGGTGAGGCTCGGCTGCAAGCGCTGCGCGGTGGCGGGATGCGCTACATCGACTGGGTGGGGGCGGGACTGCGACGGCAGATTGCGCAGTCGCTGCTCGATCTGGCAAGAACCCGCGACGAGGCCCTGCTGACGAGAGTCCAGCGCGGTGACATTCCCGTCATCGAGCGCGTCGACAACCAGCGAGCGCTGTGGCAGCGGCAAGGTCTGCTGGTCGCGGCGCAGCGCAGCATCGAACAGAACGCGCTGGAGCTGTCGCTGTTTGTGCGGGACGAACGCGGCGAGCCCGTGGTGGTGTCCGATGGGCGCTTGCCATCCCAACTGCCGACGCCGGAGCGACGCGACTTTGGCAATCCCGAGCAAGTGCGAGCGGACCAAAAAGTCGCCCAAGAACAGCGCCCCGAGCTACGGCGACTGGCCCAGCAGCAAAAGCAGCTCACCGTCGATCGCGACTTGGCTCGCAACCAGCTGTGGCCGAGCGCCGATCTGTCGGCGAACGTGTCGCAGGACTTCGGACCACCGGGCTATCCGCGCGACAAGACCGTGCTTGATCTGTCGCTCAGCGTTGACATTCCGACGCTCAATCGGGCGGCTCGCGGGCGACTGCAACAGGCCGAGGCGGCGCTGAGTCGCTTCATGGCGCAGCAGCGACTGCTGACCGACCGCATCAACACCGAGGTGGCGGACATTCACTCGCAGCTCTCGCAGGCGGTGCGTCGCGTCGAGCTGGCCGAGCGTGAGCTGGAGCTGGCCAAGCAGGTCGAGGCCGCCGAGCGGACCAAGTTCGAGCTGGGTGACAGCACGCTGCTCAACGTCAATCTCCGCGAACAAGCGACCTTCGATGCGGCGCTCCGTCGGATCGATTCCCTCGTCGAGTATCACCGCGCCAAGATCGCCTATCAGACGATTCTGGGCAGCGAGGGCTGAGCTTCGCAGCGCCGGTTCGTCGTGAAGACTTGTGTGAGCGAGCAGGCTGTAGCGACACTGCGGGCCATGACCGCACCTTGGCCACCCACGCTGCCCCGGTTTGCCCACCGAGCGCCGATTGTCCCGTCGCTGCTTACGCTGCTGCTGTGGCTGGGCTGTTCCCGCTCTCCGACAACGCCACCGCCCGAGCCGCCGCCGGTGCTGACCCCCGAGCTGGCGAGTCGCTTGGTTCGCCTCTCGCTTTCCTGCGTGGACCGTCCGTGGCCCAACAAACCAGGCCATATCCTCGACGGAGAATCGACCCTACGGCCTCCCATCGAGCTAACTCCGGCGTTCTTCGGCTGCTTCGATTGGCACTCTGCTGTGCATGGTCACTGGTCGATGGTGCGGGTCCTGTCGCGCTTTCCCCAGCTCGCCGAGACGCCGCAGATCCGCGCCAAGCTTGACGCCCACCTGACCCCCGAGCGACTGGCCAAGGAAGCGGCGTTCTTTGCCGAGAGCCGCAACCGCACCTTCGAGCGGCCATACGGAATCGCCTGGCTGCTGCGCCTGAGCGCCGAGCTACACAACCTGGCTGGCCCCGATGCCCGTCGCTGGGAAGCCGCCGTCACCCCACTTGCCCAGCTGCTCGCCGAGCGACTCGGCCATTATCTCGCGCGGCTGAGTGTGCCGGTTCGCGCCGGAACCCATGACAACACCGCGTATGCGCTGACCCATGCCATCGACTATGCAAGAGCGACGAAAAATGAAGCCTTTCACATACTTCTTATCGCTCGCGCCAAGGACTTCTATCTTGCGGATCGCGCCTGCCCAGTCGCCTACGAGCCCTCGGGGGAGGACTTCATCTCGCCGTGTCTGGTCGAAGCCGATCTGATGCACCGGGTCTTGTCTCCGTCGGAGTTTTCCCGCTGGCTGGCGCAGTTTCTTCCCCGCAGCAAAAGTCCGGAGTTTGCGCGGCTGCAAGCGCCGCCCGAGGTTCGCGACCGTCACGATCCTCGGATTGGCCACCTGATTGGGCTGTCGTTTCAGCGGGCCGCCGCGCTCCACGGGATCTCCAGGTCGCTCCCGACGGGAGACGCCGAGGCAGCAGCGCTTATGCAGATAGCGAACCGGCACGCCCACGACGGACTGCGGCAGATGATGGACTCCGGGTACGGCGGGGAGCACTGGCTGGCTTCGTTTGCGCTGTACCTGCTGACGGAGGTCGGACCATAAAGCGGCGCGATGAAGTGGTGAGCAGCGGACGCGGCCTGTGATATAGTCCGCGACCCAAACGGGAGAAATAGTCTTGTCAGACGATCATTCCTCACTCGTCAAAAAGCTAAAAGACGACATCCTCCACGTCAGTGATGTGGTGGCCCAAGCCCTCGAAAACGGCGAGCGGCAGCAACAGTACGAAGCCACTCCACTCATTCCGCCCCTCGTCGAGCGCTACAGTCAGCTGCTTTCCCAGGCCTCAGACGCCGAGCACCCGGTTCTGGAGCGAACGGTGGGCCGCATGCTAACCGACCTGCGACGGCAAGCGTCGAACCTGGCCGTGCAGGTCTCGGGTCGCCGCGTTGAGAAAGCCGCCGACGCTGGCCAGCCGTTCTTGCTGTCGCGTCCGCAGGCCGTGAGTGGTTACCGCGATCGCCCGCGCGCCCCCCGCAGCCGCCCCAAGTATGCCGTCGGTGGCGAGGTCGAAGCGTGGTGTGGCAAGTGCAAGGAACTGCGCGCACACGACATCGTGGCCGTCATCGAGGACATGCCCAAACAGGTTCTCTGTACGTTCTGCAAGAGCCGTCATGGGTACCGCACCGAACCGGCTCGTAGCAGCACCGACACACCCGCCGCCAAACCCGTACCGGTGATGAGCAGCGGTCGCACAAGCGGCAAGAACGACAAGGTCACCAAGGAACGGCTACAGCTCGAGCGCGAGCTACTCGATGCCACCACCGCACCGATGTTTGACCCGCGCGAGAACTTCAAACCAGGGCAGATCATCGCGCATCCCAAGTGGGGTCGCGGCAAGGTCGAGAGCGTGCTGCGCGGCAGCCTCCTTGTCCGATTTCTCGACGGTCTGCGCCAGGTCTCGCGCCAGTAACCCCACCAAGGAGACTCCGTTTTTCCTGGCACGCGCGAGCATCGACCCTGCGATCCCCGCAGTACTGACGCAGCACGCCGACCGAACACGCGTCATGCATCGTGACGCTTACGAAAAAGAAAATGCGTTCTGTGTCCACGTCACCCAGGAAGCGCGAAAGCATCTTCCCCTCATAGCCGTTCTACATGTAATCTGGCCAACATGACCAGGGTCTTTGGTTACTGTCGGGTGTCTACCGACATGCAGGCACAGCATGGACTCTCTCTCGATGCGCAGAGAGAGGAGATCAAGCGCTACGCCGCCGAGCGCGGCTGGACCGTCGAGGAAATTTTCGTCGATGGCGGATTCTCGGGAAAGAACACCGAGCGGCCCGCGTTCCGGCAGATGGCGAAGGCGATTAAGGAGTCGGGGGGCGGAATCTCTGCGGTGATTGTCACCAAGCTCGATCGCTTGACGCGGAGTCTGCGCGATCTGCTCAGCATTCACGAAGATCTCCTCGAGCCGTGCCGCTGCAACTTCGTGGCGATTCGCGACGGCATCAATACCTTTGAGCCGGTGTCGAAGATGCTCCTTCCGTTCCTCGCGATCATCGGACAGATAGAACGACAGAACACCTCGGAGCGCGTGAAATCGACGATTCAGCACATCCATGATCAGGGGGGTCATTACGGAAAGATTTCCTTCGGATACAGGACTGTGCAGGACGGAAGGATGAAGCGTCTCGTCGAAGATCCAGAGACATTCCCATGGTTGCAGAGAATCATCGCCTGGTATCAGGAGGGAGTAGGAATGGCGGAAATTGCGGCGCGGATGAACACGGAGGGAGTCCAGCCGCGCTATGGGAATCGCGTGTGGACGGATTGCAAAATCTACGAATTGTTGCGCACGCAAGGAATTCACAGAACGCGAACAATCGATAGTGAATTTGTGTACGACAAACAGAGAGCATACAAGATTGCATACGAGCTACGCAGCGACGATCGAACGTATGAATTCATTGCCGACGCCCTGACCAAAGCCAGACTCCGTCCGCTCAAGTCCAGCCAGTACAAAGTCAGCTCTGTGATGGATCTGCTGCGCTCTGCGGTCTACCATGATCGAGCGACTCCGCGAGGTATGGCGCTGTACCTAAAGGAACAGGGTTTGAGTCTGCGCGAGATCGGACTGCGGCTCGCGCAAGCGGGGCACTTTCCGAAGCGCGGCGGACAGTGGTATCCACAGACGGTGCGGCTGCTTATGGTGAGTTAGGGAGTGATTTGGGGTGACCTGCCCCCCAAAGATGATCCAAACAATGAGCGAGTCCTCCTGGACAACGAAAGTGGTACGGAGGACCAATGCGGACAAGTCTGTTTACCGAGGCGCAGGTGATTGGGCTCCTGAAGCGAGCTAAAGCGGGACTGCCAGTGACCGAGCTGTGTCGCGAGCGGGAAATCACGCAGCAGACGTTCTATCGCGGGCGACGAAACCATGGCGGGATGGAGATCTCCGCTGCGCAGGAGATGAACCGGCTGCGCGACGAGAGTCGGCGACTGTAGCACCTGGTTGCGGAGCTAGCGCTCGACAACCGGATTCTCAAGATGCAGAGACTCTTGCGGGTTCTGCGGTGGTTGACGGATTTCCATGCCCGTCGCAGACCCAGCTGACTTTGCGATAGACTGTTGGCCATGGAGAGAACGATGCGAACCCAGGGGCCATGGATCAAGGATGCGGCAGGACGGACTGTGCTGCTGCGAGGAGTGAATCTGTCCGGAAGCGCTAAACTGCCGCGGGAGCCTGCTGGAGCTAGTCCTCTGTCATCGGCGTCGACATCGGCGCTGCTCCATCCAGAGTCTGTTTCCTTTGTAGGACGACCGCTGCGCTTGCAAGAGGCTGATGAGCACTTTGCCCGACTGCGTGCCTTCGGTCACTTCTTCCTCCGTTTGGTGGTGACCTGGGAAGCGATTGAGCACGCCGGACCGGGACAGTACGATCGGGAGTATCTGGATTACCTGCGCGCGCTCGTCGAGAAAGCTTCGGATTATGATCTCTTGGTGTGGATCGATCCCCACCAAGATGTCTGGAGTCGCTTCACCGGTGGCGATGGTGCGCCGGCCTGGACAATCGATGCAGTAGGAATGAACCGCGATCACATGGTCGAGTGCGGAGCAGCGATCCTCCATGCCTTTGTTGATGGTCCGCTGCCGACGATGATCTGGCCGACCAACTACTTGAAGCTGGGTGCGGCGACCATGTTCACGCTGTTCTTTGGCGGCAGTGATTTTGCCCCGTCGCTGCGAATCGCCGGCGAGCCCGTGCAAGAGTATCTTCAGCGGCATTATGTCGCAGCGATCTGCGAGGTAGCACGCAGCCTGCACGGACTGCGCAACGTCGTCGGCTACGGCAGCATGAACGAACCAAGCGCTGGTTACATTGGCGTCACAGATCTGCGGGCGCAGGTACCCGGAATGGTGGCCAAGGGTCCATCGCCCTCCCCGCTTCAGTCGATGGCCGCAGCCGCAGGTCTGCCGCAAGAAGTCGATGTTCGGGAGTTCTCGCCGGCCTTTATGGGAGTGATTGGGACGACGATCCTGAACCCGGGTTGCTCGTCGCTGTGGCACACCCCTGAAGCCGATATCTGGCGGCGCGAAGGAGTCTGGGATCTGGTCGTTTCGCAGCCGCAGATCCTCAAACCCGATCACTTTTCGATCGTGCGCGGTCGCCCGGTTCGTTTTGCGCATGACTATCTCAAGCCGCTGGTGGTGCGCGTGTTCACCGCGATCCGCAAGGTCGATAAGGAGGCCCTCCTGTTCTTTGAGGGACCGCCGATGTCCGTCGGTGATCCGCCGCCCTGGAGCGACCAAGATCCACCAGGAGCGATTCACGCCGGACACTTCTATGACGGCATGGCCCTGATGAGCAAACACTACGATCCAGAGTTCACGATCGATACAGTGAATATGCTGCCAGTGTTTGGTCGAGTCGAAGTAGCGACTGCGTATGCCGCGCAGATCAAGTCGTTGGCCGATCACATTCCCCAGGTGCCGTTTGTCCTGGGAGAGTTTGGGATTCCTTTTGATCTCGATGGTGGGATGTCGTTCCGCAGCGGCGATTACTCACTTCAAGAGTCCGCGCTCGATGGCTTCTTTGGCGCGCTTGATCGCAACCTGCTGTCGGGCACGATGTGGAACTACAGTCCCGACAATGACAATGCGAACGGCGACCAGTGGAACGGAGAAGATCTGTCGATCTTCAATCGCGATCTTTGCCGTGGCAGCAGCGATCCTTACGACGGGGGACGGGCTCTGTCAGCGGTCGTCCGGCCCTATGCTCGCGCGATCGCCGGGACTCCGTTGGCCATGTCGTTTGCACGCAGCACCCGACGATTCTCTCTGCAAGTTGCGCGCGATCCCGAGGTCACTGCGGCAACCGAGATCTTTGTGCCACGCTATCAGTATCCAACTGGATTTTCCGTCGAGATCTCAGCAGGAACGTGGCGCTATGAGGAAGAACGTGAGATGCTCCACTGGGAGTCTCCCGCCAGCAAACAGACAGAGACTCTTGAGCTCATTCCCAAGTAAAGACAGGCTTAGGTATTGCGCGCGCAGGGAAAAAGGGAAGGATGACTACCGACCGCTTCGGCGACGCCCCCCTGAACGATCAGATGGTTAGAGAAATCGCACAGGTCTTGCGGACTGGCGAGCAGATGCAGACCCATCTGAAGCAGGACCTTGTCGGCAGTCGCGTCGCCCTCTTGCGGCCCCAGCGCACGCCGTCCTTTTCACCTTTTTGCCGTCGCTACCATGCCCTCCGTTCACCACACCAGCACACAAGCACTCCGCGCGTACCCGCCCCGGCGACTCCACGTACATAGTTGGCCGCGTTCCACCCAATCAAGAGTGCTGGGCTCTGCGTAATTACGGATAAGCGAAGGAGGACCGGACCAGTGACTCTGCCTGCCGACGCTGGGCCAGCAGACTCTGGGCAAGCGAGAGCTGTCCCTGGGCTCGCACCAAGTTGTGCGCAGCGCTGCTTGGGAAGCGAGAGGGATCGAAACGGAAGTAACTTTGGTTCACGATGTCGGCAGCAAAGCGCGCGGAGAGCTGAATGGTAATGCGCAGCGCCCCGCCGATCAGGAACTCACGCTCCTCGACGGTAATGAACTGCCTCCCCACCCGTGCATAGCCACGTAGCACGCCCTCTAGGAGTCCGAGATCAAACACGGTGTCGATCCGATCTTCGCCGTACGGATTGCACCAGGAGCGCAGCGCATCCCCTAGCTCCAAGCCCAGCGGAAGACTCGCCAGCGTATCCAAGTCGAGCAGACAGAGCCCGTTCCCATCGTCGCCAAAGCGCAGATTGTTGATCTTCAGATCACCATGACAGATGCGGATCGGACCCGGCACTGCGGAAGGAACCTGGCGCGCGATTTCGAAGATCGAATCGGCCAGCGGAAGGAATCCCAGCGGAGTCTCTGTAGGACCCCCAGACTGCGCTTTCTCGACGGTAGTTCGCAGATTCTGTAGGTGCTTGGCGAAGTCATGCGAACCCGCACGGACAAAGTGGAACCGATGATCGAGATCCGACACAGCGGCATGAAAGCGCGCAGTCAGCTCTCCTGCGGGGGCCGCCAGCTGCGCCGTCATCTTGGGATAGGAGTGTCCTTCGATGTAGCTGAGCAACCGCCAGACCCCATCGCTTCCCAGATCGACCGCGAGCTGGTCTTCACGGGTCCGCAACAGCAGCGGGGTCACCAGCTTGTGGCGCGCGAGATGTCGGGTGACCGCTTCGATGTCGTAATGGACGGCGATTCCGAACAGCGGATTGACGCGCTGTAAGACGGCCCGAGTCGCCCCCGAACAACGCAGGGTCTCGACGAGAAACGTCTCATTGATGAGTCCGTCTCCAAGCGGTGCAATCGCCAGCGCGACCCCCGACAGCGCTTCATAGTGAGACAGCGCAGTGCGCGCCGCGTCGAGCGAAGGACTCACTTGACCAGCGTCCGCACCGTCTCTGCAATCCGCCGCGCCGACAGACCGTAGACGTCCAGCAGCTCCTCGGGCTTGCCAGAGTGCGGTAGCTCGGTGACGCCGACTTTGCGAACCCGCACGCTGCCCGACTCGGCGAAGACCTCCAGCACCGCGTCACCCAAGCCCCCTTCGAGCCAGTGATCTTCGACCACCAGAACGCGATGTCCCGACGCTTCTGCCGCTTCGCGCAGCCCCGCCGCATCGATCGGCTTGACGCTGTAGGCATCGATGACGCGCACCGCGATTCCGTCGGCCTTAAGCTGCTCGTGAGCCTTCAGCGCTTCGTGCAGGGTGATGCCCGCAGCGACGATCACACAGGCATCGTGGTCACTCTTGCGGAGGGTCTTGCTGCCGCCGATCGGGAACTTGTCGTCTGGACCATAGAGCACGTTGGTGGTGCCGCGCGTCGCCCGCAGGTACGCCACCCCGTGCGTGGCCGACAGCGTATCGACGAGCGCGCAGGTCGCGTAGGGATCGGCGGGATACACCACCGTCGAGCCGTGGATCGCTCGGAACATCGCCAGATCTTCGAGGCCCATTTGGCTGGCGCCGTCCTCTCCGATGCTGACACCGGCGTGGGAACCGCAGACCTTGAGGTTCGACGACGACAGCGCCGCCATCCGAATCTGGTCATACGCACGCGACAGGAAGGCCGCAAAGGTCGCCACCCACGGAACCGCGCCAATCGCGCCCGCCCCAGCGGCCAGTCCGACCATCGCTTGCTCGGCGATGTAGCACTGGACAAAGCGGTCGTGATGCGCCTTCTCGAACTGATCCGTGAAGGTCGAGTTCTTGACGTCGGCATCAAACACCATCACCGACAGGTTGTTATCGCCAAGCCGCTTGAGCGACTCACCGAACGCCTTGCGGGTCGCAATCTGCTTGTCCGCCGGATAGCTCGGCGGCGCCACCGGCTTCAGGCCTTGCTCGACGTGCGGAGCCCGCCGCGGGGAGCCCGTGGGCTTAGCAACCTTGCCGATCACACTGGGATCATCTGAGCCCAGCTCCGCAAGCGCCTTTTCGGTCTGTGCCTGATCCATCGGCTTGCCGTGCCAGCCATCGTGGTCGGCCATAAACGACACGCCCGCGCCCTTCTGGGTCCGCGCCAGGATCGCGAGCGGCTTGCCTCCGCCGCTGTGGCTGGCATGCGCCATCGCCCGCACACAGGCCGGCAGATCTTGGCCGTCGATGACCAGGGTCTCCCAACCAAACACCTCGAACTGCGCGGCGTAGCGATCCATGTTCCAGCCGAGGCGCGTTGCGATGCTCTGCTCCAACCGGTTGACGTCAACGATCGCAGTCAGGTTTGACAGGCCCAGTTCCGCCGCAATCGGCGCCGCCTCCCAGTTCGATCCTTCGGCCATTTCACCGTCGCCACACAACACCCAAACCCGCGCCGGAGTCTGTGCGACATTCTTCAGAAACGCCGCCATTCCGACCGCATTGGGAAGGCCCTGTCCGAGCGAACCGGTCGCGACATCAATCCACGGAATCCGCGGCGTCGGGTGTCCCTCGTAGATGCTATCGAGCCTGCGCAGCGACAGCAGATCGGCCTCGGTAATCAGGCCAGCCGCCGCCCACGCTGCATAGAGCACCGGCGCCGCATGGCCCTTGGACAGCACGAAGCGGTCGTTGTCGAGTCGCTTGGGATCGGAAAAGTCATAGCGCAGCGCGGTAAAAAACAGCGCCGTCATCAGCTCCGCCGCTGAAATGGACGACGAGGGGTGGCCTGACCCAGCGCGGGTCGTGCTCAAGATCGAATACCGACGAATGCGACGGGCGAGGATTTGCAGGGTATCCAGCGAGGGCGCATCAGGGGTCATGACCGGCGAGCTCCTTAGTCTTGGCAAAGGGAAACGCGCCGGATGGTACACTATCCTCTCCCGATAAGTGCCATGAGTGACGCAGAGACCCCACCACCAACGGAACCACCTTCTGTCTCCGCCCTGCTTGCACATGCGGAGCAAATGCTTGCACGAGGGCGCCCCAGCGACGCGCTGCCCCTTCTGGATCGCCTGGCCGAGCAAGCGCCGACCGAGCCGCAGGTCTACGTTCTCCGTGCGCAAGCGAGTCGCCAAGCGGGAGGACTTGGCGCCGCCTTTGTCGATGTCCGTGCAGCACTGGCGCTGGCACGACGGCAAGGGATCGATCTTCATCCACTGCAAGCGCTGTCCGACGCGATCAAGCGACAGCTAGTGGGTGCCGAGGAGGTTCCGCTACTGGCAGTCTCACGAGCGACGACGATCCTGCGGCGCTGGCTTCTGGACGACAGGCAGCGCCCAGCCGAAGAACTGGCCGAGTCCCTGCTGGCGTATTTGGGCAATTATCGACCCCTTTTGCTTCTAGCCGCCGGCTTGAGTCGTCTGAGTAGAGGCCGCGCCGATCTCGCGACCGCCGACCTCGAAGCGGCCATCGAAGCAATGCCGACGCTGTGGCCCGCCGCCTACGCCTGTGGACAAGCACTGCTCCAGCTTGGGGATCGTCCGGGGGCCCTGCGCGCCTTTGCCCATACCGCCGAGCAGCACCACGCAGCCCAGGCCGGCTTTGTGCTGTCCGAGGCGGAAGATCTCCTGTCGGCAGTCCCCGGACTTGGCTTTTCGCCCCGTAGCTTGGCCTTCGAGCGCGCGAGCCTGCTGCATGCGCTCGATCGCAGCGACGAAGCCCTGCTCGTGCTCGAAGGGCTGCTGGTCCGCGAGCCGGAAGCCGCCGATGCCCATCTATCGCGGGCGGTGCTGCTGTTTCAGCGTGGCCGACTGGACGAAGCGCTGGAAGCCCTCCAGTTCGCCGAATCGACGCTGCGCCCCGAGGATCGCAGTCTCGAGCTGGAAGATCCGCTGCGCCGCATCCAGACCCTGCGAATGGCCACCCTGCGTTCCTTGCAGCGCCACGACGAAGCCGAAGCCCTCGCCGAGCAGCTCAGCGACCCCGCCCAAAACAGCTAACAGAGTCCGCCACTTCAGCCTTCCTTCACCGAGACAGCGATGAACCGTTTCGAGCCATTCCTGAGAACGGAATGGCTTGGCCAAGAACTCGATGTTCGCTTGCGGGTGGGACTCCTTGAGAATGATCTCATCGCTCTCACGGACTGGACCAGCGAAGCATTCACATCGACGGTCTGTAGCTGCACCGCCTGCCGTCGCGCAAACATCAGGAGCTGCGCCGTCACACGGGCCGCCCGCTGCACCAAAGTCTCGAGCTGCAGGAGCGGTGCGCGCGCTACTTCCGGCAGCTAGCGATAACCAAAATGCGCCAGCAGCGACGGCGTCAGCACTGGTCCGAGCTGTTCAAAGAGGAGCCTCCGGAGTGTTCCAAAGGCCTCCTGACGGAATAGAAGGAAGCGCTCCTCACCGAGCGGGAGTTGTCCTGACTCTGGCCCAAAGCGAAGCAGCGCTCGCAGATCGATGTCACTCGCACGCATGGGCAGCACCGAAGAGTCTGTCGTCGCCGCCGCCGCGATCGTAGAATAGCGAGCCAGTTTCTCGACGAGAAAATCTCCCCAACCAGCGTGCGTGAGCGTATGGGAGTCCCAGCAGAAGTGCGCTCCTGTGGCCGACTCCGTGAGAAGCAGAGTCTGTTCCCTCACTCCTACGTGCGGAGCAAGAAGGGGCTTGGCTGCTTACGAGGCCTTCAGTCTGCGGATAAGCTCGCGGATGCGACGGGAGCCGCCTCCGTCTCGGTAGACGAACTTGATTCCTACTCCCGATTCGTTCTTGGTAGCGACTTTGCCTTGTAGGGGAACTGGCACCGCCCCACCGGGGAGAAGGACATCGACCACAACATCCTCACCAATGGCGGGGAGTTCGTGATCGCTGCGCAGGAACGCACCACCGAGCGAGATCTCTAGCAGCTCACCGGGTTGACTCTCAAGCGCTCCTTCATGACGGAAGGTCACGGCAATCGTCACCGGCAAACGGGGGTGCCGACGCTTGCGCGCCACGACTTCGCCGGACAGTGCCGCCAGCATGAAGTCCTTCTTTTCGGACTCATCGGACAAGAACTCGACGACGGCACCGGCACGGACTCGCAAGCGAGGCAGCGCGGGACGCCACGACTTGACCTCGCCGCGGAGCAGCACCTTGCCGGGAAGTCCTTTTACGAACAACTCCACCACCACGGGATCTCCCCCAGTGAGCCGCGTCGTCGTCGCTACGAACATGCCGCCGTTGGGGAGGTCACGATGATAGACCTCGTTAAAATCATCACGATTGTGAAAGCGGGCCTTCAGTATCTGCATCTCGCGCGGACCATATCACAAACGCTTCTAGGTACAACCGATGCGTGCGGGACCGCGCAGAACTACCGACCCAGCGACGGAATAAGGCGAATGTCAAGCGCGACCCTTCTGGGGTAGGAATGCGAGCCAGGTCTACGATTCGCGGGCTCAAGTACAAATAAATGTCACGAAGATGTTACTCAAGAACCGCGCTCGTTCAAGCACCCTCCCGTCCGGAGCACCACACCCATGTCGCGCATCACCCGGCTCATCACACTCACGACACTCATCCCGACCCTTGCCGCCGCTCAGACTCCTGTCAGTGTGTGGCCGCCTCCGCTACCACCACCGCGCATCAAACCGAGCGGGCCACCGGCCTCCACAAGTCCGCCAGCACCGACCACACCACCGCCGGTTACCGACGACGAGCTTCGCCAGCAGCTGCGCATCGCCAGCGAAACGCTCGCCCGTCATGATGCCGAGCTTCGCGATCTGCGCGCCGCGCTGGCTGCCAAAAACACTCCGCCTGCGCCAGGGACCTCGGAAAACTGGTACGAGCGGCTGTCGATCCGTGGCTATCTGCAAGTTCGCTACAACCAAATTCCAAGTGCGGTCAACAACGAACACCTGATCAACGATCAGGGAGACAAGTCCATCGGCGGCACGGGCGGAATCTACATCCGGCGCGCGCGACTCATCCTCTTTGGCGATGTGCATCCGCGGGTCTCTGTCTACATCCAGCCGGATTTTGCCAGCGCGATCAGCGATCAGCTCAACGTCGGCATGGTCCGCGACTTCTACGCCGACGTCTTCCTCGACAAAAAGAGGGAGTTCCGCTTCCGCATCGGTCAGTCGAAAGTACCGTTTGGTTTTGAGAACATGCAGTCGAGTCAGAACCGCATCGCACTCGACCGCACCGACGCCATCAACAGCGCGGTTCCCAACGAGCGCGAGCTGGGACTGTTCTTTTACTGGGCCCCTTCGCACATCCGCAGTCGCATGAAGTATCTGGTGGACTCTGGACTCAAGGGCTCAGGTGACTTCGGAGTGATCGCACTCGGCGTGTATAACGGCCAGGGCATCAACCGCTACGAGGCCAACAAGTATCCCAACGTAGTACTGCGCGCGACGTGGCCGTTTGCGATTGGGAATCAATTTTTTGAAGTGGGAGGAGGCGGCTATTACGGGCAGTACAACGTCAAGCTCGAGACCGCCAAAGACGGCACCAAGTTTACCTCGGCGGCCCCGGACAATAACCTCACCGAGGCGCGCGGCCATGTCAGCATGATCCTCTACCCGAAGCCAATCGGCGTAGCCTTTGAATACAACGCGGGCGTCGGACCCTCTCTAGGAGTCGGCGACCAAGCAACCGTGGTCGATAGCAGACTGCTCTACGGTGGCTATCTGCAAGTGATGGCCCGGTTCGAGCGCGTGGCACGCACGGTGGCTATGGAACCCTATGTTCGCGGCTCCATGTATGACGGCGGCAAGAAGCAGTACGCCAACGCGCCGCACTACCAGATCCGAGAGCTGGAGCTGGGCTGCGAGTGGCAGATTCTAAAGGCGTTCGAGCTGGTCGCTGCGTACATGATCGCGGAACGTACCTCGGACAAGTATCCCTACCGACTCGAGTACGGACACGTCACGCGCCTTCAGGCCCAGATCAATTACTAAGCGCTACCAGTCTGCATCGAGTCGACGACGCAGATCTTCGGCGCAGGACAGCTGCACGTTGAGGTCACGCAGTCGACCGTCCGAGACGTCGTAAATCCAGCCATGAACCGAGACCGCCTGACCACGATCCCAGGCCGCTTCTAGCACAGTGGTCTCTGCCACGTTGAGAACTTGCTCGATTACGTTCAGCTCACACAGACGCTCCACCCGCGCATCATCGCTTGGCAGAACCGCCAGCTCCCGTCGGTGATGTCGCGCCAAATCTTGAATGTGACGGAGCCAGTTTTCGATGAGTCCGAGCGGCTTGGCTTCCAGTGCGGAGCGGACTCCCCCACAGCCGTAGTGACCACAGACAATGATGTCGCGGATCTCGAGAACCTCGACAGCGTATTGCAGCACCGACAGCATGTTGAGATCGGTGTGGATCACGAGGTTTGCAACATTGCGATGCACAAAGACATCGCCAGGAGACAGCCCCGTAATCTGATTGGCAGGCACTCGACTGTCCGAACAACCGACCCACAGATAGTGGGGTGACTGCTGGTGAGCGAGACGGCTAAAGCACGCTGGATCACGCTCCGCCATTTCCTGCGCCCACTGAGCATTCCGATCGAGCAGATGCTGTAGCGATGACATGCTCCCCCCTCAAAACCGACTGACTGTAGAAGTGAGATGCCGCATCTAACCCCCGTCCACTCTCAAACCCGCACATTTCGCCTGGGGCCCCGCTACCCTGCGAGACTTTTTTCCGTTCCGCAGGCGGCCCGAAAAAAAGCTCTCCGGTCGCCCCCAGTCTCTTTACTC
>Ga0154020_10000183_pt1 | contig 74029 bp, 52 predicted proteins | sample Klosneuvirus_201_FD_109709 | JGI IMG/M metagenome (GOLD analysis project Ga0154020, IMG submission 109709) | Active sludge microbial communities from wastewater, Klosterneuburg, Austria - Klosneuvirus_20160825_MG | ecosystem: Engineered > WWTP > Aerobic digester > Activated sludge | place...
ACCCGCACATTTCGCCTGGGGCCCCGCTACCCTGCGAGACTTTTTTCCGTTCCGCAGGCGGCCCGAAAAAAAGCTCTCCGGTCGCCCCCAGTCTCTTTACTCAATCTGTTGGTTTCGTAGTGGGCTCAGGTTAGCCGCGGAGCCGGCGCTGATCGCCGACGCGCAAGGTCAGTCGCTGCGCATCGAAATACTCGGCCAGCGGAATGCTGTACTTGCGACTCTGTCCGACCAGATCTTTAAACTGCGAGGGACTGATCTCGCGCTGCTGCTTGAGGAATGCGACCAGCCGCTCGCTGAGCTCGCGAATCGCTTGGCGATGAAACAGCAGATCTTTGAGCCTGATCAAATCACCACGTCGGAGCAGCAGCTCAACGATTTTCTTGATCTCTTCCGTTCGCAAAGGGGGTGTGTGCCGCGCGAGCAGAGTCGGTAGATCTTCGAGTCGCGGCGCCGCCAGTCCCGCTTGTTCAACTGCCAACCGAACGGCTTGCATCGCGGGTGGTTCAGTGCTGCAAGGAGTCTCCAGCGGAAGCTTTAGGTACTCCCGCTCAGCGACGATCTTTCCTTCACGTACGAGCTTCTCACAGACTGCATCGAGGATTCGTGGCGACAGTCCGCGCAGCGGTCCATAGAGCTGGGTGCGCAGCGTCTCTTTGGCCAAGCCAGGACTCTGGGAGTCCACGCGCAGCGTCGCTGTCACCGCCGCAACGATCGCTTGACTGAGCTGGGCAAGGGCTTCGCGGCTGAGCCATGCGCCTTCTTCGGACTCTGGAATCTCACTCAAACGGATGACTTTCCCGGTCGCTGTGATGGAATCGAGAGCGCTTCGCAGAGCCAAAAGACCGATCGGCAGTGTGCGCTTCACATCGAGCAGAGAGCTGCCTTTGAGCGCCCTCCGTTCCACCTGAAGTCGGGTCAGTGTAGCAATGGCGACCGTCCGCTTCTGGGAATCGGAGAGCGCTCGGAGTGCTTCCGCCACTTCACGCAGAGTCTCTGTAAGAATCGGATTTTTCCGTCGCTGTGGAGTCGCTAGATTGCGCAGAATGCTGCCGCCGCCCAGCGTAGTGCCGTGATTCTTTTGCGGTGCAAAGCCACGCAGTACGAAGCGGTCTCCGGGCATGACGCCGAGTGGCTCCGCAACTGCCAGCTGGGCATATGCAGTCTGTCCGGGTTCTAGCTGCTGCCGATCGAGCAGTGTGATGCTTCCCAGTCGCTGCGCCGTTCCGACATGGACCAGCAAGCGACTCCTTCGCGGCAGTGGGGCGCGCGTCACGGGCAGATAATGCAGCTCCACATCCATCACCGAAGAGGCGGCCAGGAGATCGGGAGCGACCAGCGTTTCTCCTCGGGAAACGGCGCTCAAAGGAATGCTCAGGTTGACTGCGGTGCGCTGTCCGGCCACGGCTTGCGGCACGGCTTGACCATGGACATGCAGTCCACGTACTTTCGCGAGCTGCTTGCGCTGCGGCAGGGAAATCAGCTCGTCTCCGACGCGGAGCCGCCCCGACCAGAGCGTTCCAGTGACCACCGTACCAAAGCCCTTGAGCGTAAAGACGCGATCAATCGGGAGTCGCACTGCGGCCTCTTCATCGCGACATGGAACGTTGCGCAGCGCTCGCTCCAGCGCGCGTGGGAGTTCACGGAGTCCGACTCCTGTTTGGACCGAGCAGGCCATGATCTCGGCTCTTTCGAGAAACGTACCGGCGAGGACTTCGTGCAGCTCTGCCGTCGCTAGCTCCAGCAGATCGGGCGTTACCAGATCACACTTGGTCAGCGCGACCACACCGCTGCGGACTCCCAACAGACCGCAGATGTCGAGGTGCTCGCGGGTCTGCGGCATCACTCCTTCATCGGCTGCTACCACCAGCATCACGGCATCGATTCCCACCGCGCCAGCGACCATCGTACGGATGAAGCGCTCATGACCGGGAACATCCACCACCGACGCCACCGCGCCCGATGGAAGCTGAAGGTGCGCAAAGCCCAGCTCGATCGTGATGCCGCGCTCCTTTTCCTCTTTGAGGCGGTCGGTGTCGATGCCGGTGAGGGCTTTGACGAGGCTGGTCTTGCCGTGATCGATGTGACCCGCGGTGCCGATGACGCGGAAGGCGCTCATGATGGGGAACCCTAAACAGAGGCCGCGAAAGAGTCGCTTCGCCAGATCAAAAGTGCCGCTGCTCCGTCGATGGTGGGATCGTGGATGTAGTGTGGCAAAAGTCCGTGAACGGCAAAGCCGCGCCGTAGCTGCACGCTGACCGTGGGATCAAACAGAGCGCCCGACTGCACCTGCGCCAGATACTCGGATGCCGTCAAATGGCCGCGATAGGGAGCGAAGCCTTTGAGCATGCCGCCGATCAAGATGCCGCGCAGTCCGAGACGCCGCGCCAGATCCTTGCGGGCGTCGTAGATGAGCTTGCTCAGGCCGCGACTGCGATGCTGCGGATGGACTCCGAGATCGACACCGTACAGCCAGTCTCCGTGTGGATCGTGGTTGTCCAGCCAGTTCTGCCCCGCCGCTTCCATATAGGTGTGGTGATAGTGCGCCAGGTCGATCTGGCAGCGGCACGACGAGGAACCTCCGACAACCTGCTCTTGGGAATCGAGCAGCATGAGCTGTCCGTCGGGAAATCGCGCGATGTGGGCGCGGTATTGGGCCGCCGTGATCAGCTCGTTTTCGGCCACGCTGGGAAAGCACAGCCGCTGAAGCTGGGCCAAGTCTTCGGCCAGCTCGGGGCGAGAGAGGCAGACCCGATAGTCGCTCATGCGAGAGATCTACTACGAGATGAGGAGCTGCGGGGGAACAGATGGGAGGAGGGGAGGGACGGGGATGGAGTCGCTTAGCGCATGCCGCGAACGTGATGGACCGGTGCCGGTCCGCGATGAGCCGGGGCCGAGTAAGCCGGAGCGCGATACACCGGTGCTTGGTGAACCGGAGCACGGTAAACCGGAGCCTGATAGACCGGAGCGCGGTACGCCGGAGCCTGGTAGACCGGAGCGCGATACACCGGGGACTGCTGATAGACCGGGCGGTTGTAGGCCGGGGCTCCATAGACCGGGCGGTTGTAGGCCGGAGCGCGATAGACCGGAGCGCCATATCCCGGTGGGCGAACCACGACGCCACCACGGTAGCCGGGCCGTCCGTAACCATAACCCATCGGGCGGTGGTAGCCGTGGGTGCCGACGTAGACGTGCTGCGGACGGAGCGAGTAGTAACGGCCTCCCAGATACCAGCGACGATAGTAATCGTTGTAGTAGCCGACATAGCGCGGACGGAGTGAGTAGTAATCCGCACCCCACGGACCATTGTACATATAGCCGCCGGCGTTCAGCACGAAGTTGAGACCGACGGGAGCGAACCAGTGACGGTGTGGCCAGCGGATGAAGCAGTAGCCGCCGCCGTGGACGTGTCCGATGGGGTGCTCGCTCACGTACTGATAGCTGGACTGGTTGTAACCGAAGTCCGCCACGTCACCGACGAAGTACGCGTAGCCATTGGAGACGCGGAACAGGTTCTGATCAAACACTGGATAGGGATGCTCGTGCGCGCCCTGGTGGTTGCAGAAGCCGCCGCCCCGATCGTAGCCAATCGGGTGCGGGCCGAAGAAGCCGAAGCCCTGCACCTGATCTTGAACCATCGGTGCGCCCGGCTGGTAGTTCTGTTGGTAGTTCGGATCGGGCGCTTGGTACATCTCGGCGCCCTGCTGATCCTGCCACTGCTGGTTCGGGTCCATCGCCGCGTTTGGGTCCAGCGTCTGCGCGCCAGCGGTCGAAGCGAACGAGACCGAGAGAAGCAGCGAAGTGATGGTGGAAAGAAGAGTCTTCATGGCGTTCCTCCTGCCCGTAAGTCAGAGCGAGACCTGGACCAGCGGGGACGGGCGGCGCTGCCAGCGCTTAGTATCGCAGTTTCTCCGTCGGGACAGGGGAATTTTTGTGGGCCGCGTGAATATCGGCGCTGTCCACTTTGGGCCACAGTTGTGAACCGGCGGCTACTCCTTGCGGTCCTACTTTGGGGCCGAAATAAACTTGCTGGCACACCGAGACCTCTGTTACCCAAGGCATATGATGGTCTGGCCAAAATGCGTACTTGCCGCCTTGGTCGGTTGGCTGTTGGCGGTCGGTAGCTCCTCCGCCGAGGCCAAGTCCCGTCCAGCCAAGAAGCCGCTCCCAGTCATTGAACTGGAACATCTCACCACTCATCACAAGCTGACGCTTCAGCCGTCGCCTGGCGGTGGTTTTTCGAAGAAGAAGATGGGAGAGGTTGCGTCGTTTCTGCGCTGTCACCACACCGGTCAGCGTCACTCGATGAACGAGCGACTGGTCAGCATCCTTTATCAAACCGCGCGGCATTATCACAACGCCAAGCTGTTTATCGTCGCTGGCTATCGCGCGGCCAAGGTTGCTAGGCAGAAGGGCAATCCGCGCAGTCCACACAAGCGAGGCGTCGCCGCTGACTTCCAGGTCGCCGGCACTTCGATTGAGTCGGTACGCGACTACCTGCGCAGTACCTTCCACAACATCGGCGTTGGCTTCTATCCCAAGTCCGGCTTCATCCACGTCGATGTCGGTCGGCAAAAGGATGCGTTTTGGATTGATTACTCCGGTCCGGGAGAAAGAGCGCGCTATTCGCCACCGTCGCTGCGTCGTGATCGCAAGCGGGCCTCCCATGTTGCCGAAGCCGCGCAGCAAAGTGCCAAGTCAGACGACTCTGCGGCAGCGGTTGACTCTGGAGAAGAGGCCGGCGGCTAAGCGGTTCACCTTCTTGGCCGTTTTCGCAAAAAGCCCGGCCATTCCCTTTGCTTGCCTTTTGTCGACGAGCGGTTCGTTGACAGGCGCTGAGTTTGCGTCGTAATAAGGACTCACACTTCAGCTCAAGGAATCCCAAGATGTCATCACCAGTTTGCACGCTGAACTCCTCTGTGGCTGCTCGGCGTGGTACGCGCATGGCTGCCGCGCTGCTGCTCTCGACCGCGCTGATCGGCGGCGCCGGGTGTAATCGCACCTCGGGGACTTCGGCGGCGAAGGATGACCTGCACATGGTTCCCAAGGAGACCGACGTAGTCTTCATGGTCAACGTCAAGCAGGTCCGCAAAAGTCCGCTCTGGGAGAAGTTCGTCGAGAAGCTCAACCAGGACCCGACCTCGAAGGCCAACGTCGACGATCTGGTGAAGAAGTGTCAGATCGATCCGTTCAAGCAGGTCGACTCGCTGTTTGTCGCCGTGCCCTCGAACGTGACCGATAGCAAAGAGTTTGCGCTGATTCTGCGCGGTGGATTTTTGCCCGAGAAGTTCGTCAGCTGCCTACAGACCGTCGCCAAGGAAAAAGGCGAGCCGGTCTCCGAGAGCGATTACAACGGTCACAAGATCTACACCATCGGCAAGCAGTCGTCGTACATGACGGCGATTGGCAAAAAAGGTGTGGTGCTGGCCGGCGCAGAGTGGGTCAAGCGCGCGATTGATCTCGACGCGGGCAAGGGGGAAAACGCCACCAAGAACACCGCGCTGATCGACATGATCAAGCGGACCAAGACCTCCGACTCGCTGTGGTGGGCGGGACTGGTGCCGCCGCAGACCTCGGACAAGCTGGCGGGCAATCCACAGCTTGGGCCGGTGCGGTCGCTGCGCAGCGTCTCGGGTTCGCTCGAACTCGCCAAGGGTCTCGATCTGCATGCGTTCCTCGATCTGGGCTCGGATGGCGACGCCGTTCAGCTCAAGGACAAGGCGACCGAGCAGCTCACCCAGCTGCGTGGTCAGCCGTCGCTGAAAATGATGGGTCTGTCGGGCTTCCTCGACACGGTCAAGGTGTCGGCGAAGAAGAGTTCGTTCGTGCTCGATGTGAACATGAACCAGCAACAGGTCGACGACCTCATCACGAGGCTGTCGGGCCTGGCGCAGATGCGGTAGCCGCTCCGGTCTACTTCTTGGCCAGGCGCTCGAGCTCTTGCCAGCGTGCGTAGAGTCGGTCGACTTCGGTGCGCGCAGCATCAAGGGCCGCGATCCAGCCCGGAACTTCGATCGGGTGGTCTTTGTACACGCCCGGCTGATTGAGCTTCTGCTGCAATTCCTCGACCTGCGATTCGGCGGTGAGGATCTTCTCCTCCATTTTCGCCAGCTCGTTCTGTTCCGCGAAGCTCGCCTTGCGCGCCGTCTTGACCGCGGGCTTGGCTTCGTCGCTGGCGGACGGGCGACTGCTGCTCGGCGTGGGGCGGCGCGCTTCACTCTCGGTCGCAGGCGGAGCGCTGGACTTGGTCCGCTCGAGAAAATCGCTGTAGTTGCCCTCGTGGAACGTCACTTTTCCGTCCCCCTCGAAGGCGAGGATTCCCGTCGCCACGTGATCGAGGAACCAGCGGTCATGCGACACCACCAGCGCGCAGCCTGGAAACTCCGAGAGCGCTTCTTCCAGCACGCCCAGCGTCAGCAGATCGAGATCGTTGGTCGGCTCATCGAGTACCAGCAGGTTGCCGCCCCGTCGCAGGAGCTTGGCCAGCTGCACCCGGTTGCGCTCGCCTCCCGACAGCGTTCCGACCTTGGCATCGGCGAAGCGATCATCGAACAGCAGCATCCGCAGAAAGGTCCGGACATGCACCGGCCCATCTTCCAAAAATACGCTGTCACTGTCGCCCGCGACCTCTTCGAGCACGCTGCGGCTGTCGTCTAGCTCAGCGCGTCCTTGATCCAAAAATGCGATCCGCGTGTTGACGCCGCGAATCACTTCTCCGGCATCGGGCGCCAGCTCGCCAATCAGCGTCCGCACCAGCGTGGTCTTGCCTGCGCCGTTGCCGCCGATGATGCCGATGCGATCGCCCGGCTTGAGGATCAGTGTCAGATCGGAAAACAGCTTCTTGCCGGCCAGTGACTTGCTGACGCCGCGCAGCTCCAAGATGGTCTTGCCGAGCCGTCCCCCCGTCGGGAGCCGTAGGATCAAGCGGCGATCGATGGTCGGCTTGTCTTCACTTTTGGGCTTGGCGGAGACCGCGTCATTGAAGCGATCGATGCGCGCTTTCTGTTTGGTCGTCCGCGCCGCCGGGCCACGGCGAATCCAGTCCAGCTCGCGACGCACAAACATCGCTCGGTCGCGCTCGCGCTGCGCTTCTCCGTCGAGTCGTTCGGCCTGCTTCTCCAAAAAGCGCAGATAGTTGCCTTCGTAGCTGTAGATCTTGCCGCGATCGATCTCGAGAATCCGCGTCGCCACCCGGTCGAGGAAGTAGCGGTCGTGCGTCACCAGCACCAGCGCCCCCGGCTGGCTGCGCAGCCGATTTTCCAGCCACTCGACGGTGCGGGCATCGAGATGGTTGGTTGGCTCGTCGAGCATCAGCAGCTCTGGCCGTGCCAGCAGCGCTGCCGCCAGTGCCACCCGCCGGCGCTCGCCAATCGAGAGGTTGCCGATTAGCGCCTCCATCTTGGGCAGCTGCAGCGACGCGGCAATTCCCCGGATCTCATGCTCGACGTTGAAGCCGCCGAGGTCTTTGATGTGCTCGTGCAGCTCGGCTTGCCGAACAATTGCGGCATCGCGCTGGGCTCCATCGCTGTGTTCGATCTCGTGGCTCAGCGCTTCTAGCTCACTTAGCACCTCGGCGTGACGGCGCATTCCGGCGCGCAGGGTCTCCATAACCGTCGCCGCCATCGGCAGACGAGGCTCTTGCGGGACGTACTCGACGTGGAGTCCGCGTCGCCGGGTAATCAGTCCGACATCGGGCTCGGCCTCTCGTTGGTCAGCCAGGGTCGTGCGATCGCTGCCCTCGCCCGGCAGGCTGAGATCGGGACCGACGAGCAGCCGCATCAGCGTCGATTTCCCCGAGCCGTTGACGCCGACCAGCGCAATCCGATCCGTCGCCTGCACCGCAAACGAGACCCCGGCCAGGACGCGCCGCGCCCCAAAGTTCTTTTCAACCCCTTGAACGGTCAGGATGGTCGTCACGTCTGGGCTCGTCGATTCAGTAGCGGAGGCTCTTGCGGATGTCGCGGACGGTGTCGTCGAGCGTCTCGGCCGGATCGCGAGAGGAAAAGCCCAGCTCACGGATGGCCAGGCTGCTGTCGCAGTACCAGAAGTGTTGCGACATCTCGAAGCTGATGTGCTCGATGGGGCTGGTCTGGCCGCGATGGCGATACAGCTCGTCGACGGCGCGCACCGCTCCCTCAAACAGACCCTTCCAGCGAGACGGGAGCTTCAGCCACGGTCCGTCGACGCGAGCAATCCGCCCCAGCCGACCCAAAAATTCCGCGAAGGTCCAGTTGGGCCCACCCAGCAGGTAGCGCTGTCCCGACCGTCCCCGCTCCATCGCCGTCACACAGGCCGGCGCGACATCGCGGACATCGACGAAGTTAATGCCACCCGCCGGCACCGCCGGGATCTCGTTGCAGAGAAAGCGCCGCACATCCATCGTCGACGAGCCGCGGCGATCACCCGGCCCGAGCAGCAGGCTCGGATTCACCACCACCAGATCGATTCCCAGCTTCGGCGCCAGCTCCAGCGCCAGCTTCTCTTGATAGATCTTCGACAGGTAATACGGCCACTCCCCGCACAGCTCGACCGGGTATGGCCAGCTCTCGTCGGCAATCGGCTCGGCGTCGCGGGCAATCGCAATCGTACCCGACGTGCTCGCCAACAGAACCCGCTTCACCCCAGCGCGCTTGCAGGCATGCAGCAGTCGCCGCGTCCCGTCGACGTGCAGGTGCATCATCTGCTGGGTCCGCTCTGGGTCGCGCGACACCATTCCGGCCAGGTGATAGACCTCTTTGACGCCGCTCAGTGCCAGTTCGAGCGCTTCGTTCTCTGGCTGCTCGTCGCCGGGCTTGCTGCCGCCGGGCGTTACTCGATTGGCGTCGGTGAGCAGATCGCCTTGATAGATCGAAACACCCAGCTCGCGCAGCTCGGGGGTCGGCTCGCGCGTCAGCACCCGCACGGCTTGGCCGCGTCCTCGCAGCGCCCGCAGCAGATGCTCTCCTAAGAATCCCGTTCCACCGGTGACCAGCACCGGCCCTCTTGTCGAGGACTCCACATGACCGTTGGCTTGCACGGTCGGGGACGATAGCTCACTCGGCCTACCAGTCAAGGGTGTGGCGACACAAAGCGCAGCGCTTCGCCCGCCCGCAGCAGCAGTGTGGGCAGCAGCGCTCTCTCGGCCAGCGGCACCGTCTCCGCCACCGCCAGCAGGTGCTTCCCGAGGGGCTGCGTCGCGGCATCGCGCTTCTGAAGTCTCTCTCCGAGTCGTGTCGCCGCAGCCGCCAGCGACGGTGGAAGCTCTGCCGCAGTCAAGGGCCCGGAAAGCGTTGCCGACTCCGTGAGCCGGGCCACCAGCGTTCGCAGCTCGGTCTGGGCTTGGTGTAGCTCGGTGATGGCGCGCAGCGTGAGCGGCTGCTCCCAGACCTCGGCGGCCTTTGCGCTCAGCACATAGGTCACGAGAAGCTGCGCGGGCAGGGCGATCACCAAGCGCCGATAGTCGTCACTGCCTTTGCGAAATAGCGCATTGAAGCGCAGCGACGGAGAGAGCAAGGTCAGCCGCCGACTCACAACGCTGGCATGAGGCGTGACAATCGGACCGTACAGCGCTTCCAGATAGGTGTGCAGCTGTTCGATGGTCGAGCCCGGCTCGCCGCGCAGCCCGAGGTGCCGCGCCGTGGTCAGCTGCTGATGCGAAGCAAACGTCAAAAAGCTCGGCTCGGCGACAAAGCGCGCAGAGTCATCGCGGAGCGTGGTCTCCAGGGCCAGCCAGCGCAGATCACGCGCTCCGCTTGGCAAGGGCACAGAACTCTCCGTAAGCGGTCCTTTGCCGACGCTGGCTAGCTCGGACAGGAGCTGCTGATGGCTGACTCCTTGGCCGCTGTCGTGCGCGTCTTGCAGCGGACAGACCACGCTGTTGACATCGACTACCTGCGAGCCGCCGACCCGGAATACTCGGTTGAAGGGAAACAGTCGGCAGGTCGTGAACTTGGCTTCTCGACCGTAGCGCTGCTCGTAGCTGCACATGCCGTCGCTGGCGAGAAACCAGCAGCCGTCGCTGACATCGGGGAGTCGGACATAGCCACCGGGCAGCGGCTGGAGCAGCGGAGAAATTCGTGGAACACGCCCAAGCAGTGGCACCAGCTCGCGATCTGCGGAGATGGCCACTCCTTTGCCGCGGCAGCACGCTTGGCCACACGTCCCGCAGTCATAGCGGAAGGCCCCATCCAAAAAGGCAAAGTAAGTCGCGACCATAGCGCCAGCGTACCACGGCCCGTTCGCTCGATGACAGGACTCGCGTGCAGAGTCGACGTCGATCGACGCCTGGTCAATATTAGGTATAAGATACGACTAATATTAATTGTTGCCGGAATAGGAATCGGACCTGCGCTGTTGCCTATGCTGTAGTTCGGGAAACCGTGCGTGCCTGGGCGTCCTGGTGCAAGATGGGGCAGAGGCGCCATGGGTTGCGCCGGGAGGTCGTTCCGATGATTTCGCTTCTGGTGTCGTTTCTGCTGTATGCGGCGGCGTTCATGCTCACGGCCCGCCTGGTGCCGGGCATCGAGGTTCGTTCCTTCCGGAGCGCCGTGGGCTTCGCGGTGGTGTTTGCCGTCCTCGATGGGCTGCTCTTCAAGCTGCTCGCTCTGATGACGCTGCCGCTGGTGGTGCTGTCGCTCGGGCTGTTCTTGCTGGTGATTCGTGCCTGGCTGTTCATGCTGACCGACAAGTTCATCGACGGCGTGAAGATCGATGGCTTCTTCTCGGCGCTGCTGGGCTCGGTGGTGACCGGCGTTCTCAACAGCGGCATCACCTGGCTCGTTCATCGCATCTTCTAGTTTCTGCCCCGACCACTGCCTTTGATGCAGCGCTTGCTGCGCCGACGGAGTTAGCGACTGCTACTGGCGCCGCAGAGATCTCCGGCCACTTTGCCGCCGCCGTCGACGGGCATGCCACCGATGGCGCGACCGCGCAGCGCAGCGTTCACAAAGCTGACGCGGCGATTTTGGGCGCGACCTTCGGCGGTGGCGTTGTCGGCAACGGGCTTGTTCTCGCCGAATCCGACCGCGAGGAGGCGCTTGCAGTCGACCCCTTGTCCGATCAGCCAGCGTCCGACCGAAAGGGCTCGCTTCTCGCTGAGCTGCTGATTGTGCGCGGCGCCGCCCTGATTGTCGCTGTGGACCTCGATCCGCATCGTCGTGATGTAGCTCTTCTCGGCGAGGTAGGCTTTGACGTGCTGGAGGGCGGGGTTCGACTCGGACTTGATTTTTTCGCTGCCCGTCTCAAACACCACCGGGCCAGGCAGCTTCAGCTGATTGCCTTCGATCTGAAAGCTCACCGCTTGGGCCTTCACACTGGGCAAGCTCACCGTCGTCAGTAGCAGCGCAGAGGCGAGGACAACACGAGCAGATAGGGACGACATCAGTAGTTCTCCTTTTTAGGCCAGTTCATCTTACGCCAGCGCGGCTTGGACTTGTGCCCATGGCTGTGGCGCTGACTGCTTGCGCGATTGACCGACTGCGGCCCACTGAGATAGCGTCGGCACTCATGGGAGCAAGCATCGGCGGACATTTGGTGGCGGAAGAGCTGTTTCGGCATGGCGTTCGAGACATCTTCACGCTCTGTGGTGGGCATATCGCACCGATCTATGACGGCTGTCTGCAGCACGGGATTCGATTGATCGATACCCGACATGAGCAGGCGGCGGCACACGCGGGCGACGGCTATGCCCGATTGACTCGCGGGCCGGGGGTGGCGCTGGTGACGGCGGGGCCGGGCGTGACCGATGCCGTGACGGGAATCGCCAACGCCTTCCAGGCGCAGTCGCCGCTGGTCGTGCTCGGTGGTGCGGCAGAGGTTCGTTCCGTCGGTCGTGGCGCGCTGCAAGAGATGGAGCAGGTGCCGCTGATGCGAACCATTACCAAGTGGTGCGCGACGGCAAACGATCCCAAGCGACTGCGCGAGTACATTCAGACTGCGATTCGTGTGGCGACGGGCGGCGTGCCGGGGCCGGTGTTTTTGGAGCTGCCATTCGATGTGCTGATGTCGCAGGTCGACGACAATGAGCTGGTCGTTCCACCGCCGCTGCCACCGTGGCCGCGAACCCAGGCCGACCCCGCGCAGGTCGAGCAGCTCGCCGAGCTTTTGCTGCGGGCCGAGAAGCCGATCATCTTTGCTGGCTCGCAGGTCTACTGGGACAATGCCTCGGCGGAGCTTTTGCGGCTGACGGAGTCGCTGGGTATCCCGGTGATGATGAATGGCATGGGGCGCGGTGTGCTGCCGGCGGACCATCCTCACGTCTACAGTCTGGCCCGCAAGCGAGCCCTGCGCGGAACCGATCTGGTCGTGATCATGGGGACGCCGCTCGACTTCCGGGTCGGCTTTGGCGCGGGCTTCAATCAGACGGCGAAGATCGTGCAAATCGACCGTGACTACACCCAGCTTGGGAAAAATCGCGCGACCGATCTGGCGCTGGCGGGTCACTCGGCGATGGTGCTGAAGCAGATTACCGACGCGGTCGGAGGCAAGGCGGCGGCGCTGCGGGAGCGGCTCTCCGGCTGGCGGGCCGAGCTGCGCGACGACGAGATCAAGCAGCATCAGCGTCTCGTCCCGTATATGCAGAGCACCACCCAGCCCATCAATCACTACCAGCTGGCGTCGGCACTCGGCGAAGCGCTGGGCGCCGGGTCGTGCGGAACGGGTCGAATTGACGAGCGCGCGATCCTGATTGGCGACGGTGGGGACGTGGTGGCGATGGCTGCCAAGGTGCTGCCGCTCGGTCGACCCGGTCAGTGGATGGACCCGGGGCCGCTCGGTTGTCTGGGCGTCGGAGCACCGTTTGCGCTCGCAGCCAAGGCGCTCGATCCGAATCACCAGCGGCGTGTCGTGGTCATCTCCGGCGACGGCAGCTTCGGTCTGAACGGCTTCGACTTTGAGACCTGTGTGCGCTTTGGCATGAACGTGACGGTCATCGTCGGCAACGATGCGGCGTGGGGTCAGATTCGTGGTCCACAGGTCATGCTGTTCGGCGAGGAGCGCTCCCCGGCGACCAAGCTGGCACCGACCCGCTACGACAAGGTCATGGAGGCCTTTGGCGGCGTTGGTTTCCACGTCGAAGATCCGGCAGAGCTGCTGCCGACGATCCGCAAAGCGCTCGATACGCCCGCGGTCACCTGCGTCAACGTTCCCCTCGATCCGGCTTTCTCCGTGGTCAGCGGTGCCGCTCGACTGACCGTATAGGCGCGCACCCTTCCTGCACGTCCTGCGATCGCCAATTCCCCAGTGATTTCGCGCACTTAGCGAACGTTGCTTTCCCGTCGACGAAAGCCGCATTTTCGCATGCTACGATGAGTGCTAACCAATTGTATTTGGGAGGGAATTGACATGAAGCGAACACTCGTAGGGATGCTGGTCTGCGTGCCGTTGCTCATGGCCGCAGGATATGGTTGTCAGCCGTCTGGCGGCACCACCACAGACATGGCTCCGGTCGCGGCGGTCGACATGACGATGTCGGGAGTGCTGAAGATTCTCAGCCTGGGTAGCAACGTCACGAGCCTGACGCAGGGCGGGACGGTGCGCGTGACCGCGGTGGTGACGCACACCTCGGGGATTCAGAAGCTGCTCGGCGGACAGCTCAGCGGCTCCAACGGCAAGATCAAGTACGGCGCCTTCATTGCCGGCGCTGGCGGGGCGTATTCGCTCGACCTCACTTGGGATCAGCTGCACCAAGCGGAAGCGATCGGCTTCGATCAGCAGGCGACGCGGTCTTTCCTCGCCGAGTTCTTTGATGTCGATGGCAACAAGGTCTCAGGCACCCTCGATCTGACCCTGAGCTGCAGCGGTGATCCGGCATGTAACGGCAAGTGCCTCAAGGCGGGAGCTCAGTGCTCGGCGGGCTCGACGCTCTTGTGTGTGGCTGGCTCCTGCTCGGCGGGCTGCTACATAGGAGGTGCGCTGCGGGCTCCAAGCTCGACCAACCCCGATCCCAACTTTGGCAGCTGCCAGAAGTGCGACCCCACCGGCAGTCTGTCCAACTGGACCAACGCCACCGCCGGTACGAACTGCGGCACCGGTATGGCCTGCGTCGCCAACGGCGCCTGCGTGAAGTCGTTTACCACCGCGCTCGGCACGGGTTCCAGTACCTTCTACGACGTCTGGGGCTCGGCGGTCAATGATGTGTGGGCCGTCGGTTCGGGGACGACGGCTTATCGCTCGACCGACAGCGGCAAGACCTGGACGGCCACGGTGCCCATCGCCGGTACGGTTGCGACTCGCTACGCGGTTTGGGGCTCGGCCAATAACAACGTCTACGTTGTTGGCGCTAGCGGCACGGTGGTGCAGACGAGCAACGCGGGGGCCAACTGGACAGTTCTGCCTAGCCCAGCGCCCGCCCAGACGCTCCACGGCATCTGGGGCAGCGCGGCCACGAACATCTACGTCGTCGGTGGCAACGGCACGATCGCCCGCACCACCACCAACGGACTGTCTTGGACCATCCAGACCTCGGGCACGACTAGCTTCCTCGAGAACGTCTGGGGAAGCGCCGTCGACAACATCTTTGTGGTCGGAGACGGTGGCACCCTGCTGCGCTCGACGGACAGCGGCACCACCTGGGTCAAGGCGCAGACCAACGTCACCAGCAACCTGTTTGCAATCCGTGGCGTCGCTGCCAATGACTACTATGCGGGTGGTTCGGGCGGCACCGTGCTGCGCAGCACTGATGGCACCACTTGGACCAAGCTAAACTTCCCAAGTACCTCGACGGTGTACGACGTGTGGGGCTCGGCCGCCAATGATGTCTACGTCGTGACAGCTCTCGGTTACATCTACCGGACTACTGACAGCGGCCAGAGCTGGCAGCAGCTCAACGCCACCACGACGCCGCTCTACTACGGAGTATGGGGCAGTGCTACCACGGACATCTACGCCGTCGGTTCGAGCGGCTACATCGTCCATCATCCGTAACTTGTCTGGATTGTTCTTCTTCGTTCCTTCTTCCCTTCGCCATTGAGCGACTTGCCAAGCAGCTGTCCGACTCCCCGCGAGTCGGGATGCTGAGGCGGCCCTTTTTCCCGTACACTGCGGTCGTGACCCGTGTCCTTATCGTCGAAGACGAGACCGCGATTGCTGAGTCGCTGCTCTTTGCGCTGCGCCGCGATGGCTTCGCCGTTACCCATGCCAAGACGCTTCAGGCCGCCGAGGGACTGCTGACCGATATCGACTTGGTGGTGCTCGACTTGATGCTGCCGGATGGCTCCGGGTTTGATCTGCTCGCCAAGCTGCGAGCGCTCGGACAGCGGACGCCGGTCATCATCTTGACCAGCCGCGACGACGAAGCCGATCGCGTCGCTGGTCTGGAAGGGGGCGCCGATGACTATGTGGTCAAGCCGTTTTCCCCGCGTGAGGTCGTGGCGCGGATTCGAGCCGTCCTGCGGCGGACTTCCCCTGCGTGGGCGGCGATTGCGACACCCGCTTCGTCCAGTTCGAGTGGTCGGGTGCTCCGCCCAGCGCTGGTGATCGACACGGATACCCGACGGGCGCTGTACCATGGCAAGGTGGTCGATCTGACGCGCACGGAGTTCGAGCTGCTGCGGGTTTTGCACGGTGCGCCCGAGCGAGTGTTCACCCGTCAGCAGCTCCTCGATCGGATTTTTGGCGAGAGCTATGCCGTTACCGATCGCACCGTGGATGCCCATATCAAAGCGCTGCGGCGCAAGCTCAGTCAGGCAGGCGCACCGGCGGACCTCGTCGAGACCGAGCGTGGAGTTGGTTACCGCTTACGGGAAGTCACCCCAGAAAGGGAGAGCGTGTCGCGATGATCAAGCTGACCTCGTTTGATGAGACCCTGGCCACGCTGGCGCAGACTCCGTCGATGCCCGGTCTGGGCGCGGCGCTCGCTCACTGCGCGCAGAGCATTGAGTATTCCCTCACCGGCTTTCCGACCCAGCGCGGCTTTCTGGTGCGCAAGTTTTTTGGTCCGCGCATGCTTCGCAAGTGTTTGCAAAAGGGCGAGCTGACCCACGATCTCAAGGCGCCGATTCCGGGGGCTCCAGAGATTCCGCCAGCGCTTGCCACCGACGAGGGAATGACGCGACTGCGGGCCGCCATCGCGAGCTTCCGTGCGCATCAGGGAATACTTGCGCCGCACTTTGCGTTTGGAGAAGTAACGCGGCAAGACTATGAGCGCCTGCACTCCATGCACATCGCTGATCATCTCCGCTCGTTTCCCTAACGTCGCAACACACGTCCCTCGGTTTCACAGAACAGAACGTCAGTTCTATTCCCTTAAGGAGTACGGATGACCCCTACCCGTCGTGTTTCTTGGCTTGCGTCCGTGGTGACGCAGACCCTCGCGCTGTCTTCCCTCGCGGTGGCAGCTCCATCCGCCCCGGCGCCCACGTCCGCCGCTGCCCAGGGTTCGGGCGCTGCGTTTGTGGCGGCTCCGGCCCCATTTTTGCGACTTCCCCGCACAGCCACGCCAACGCGCTACGCACTGGATTTGACGGTTCGACCAAGCGAAGAAGCGTTTTCCGGTCAGATCGACATCTCGCTGCAAGTGGAAGAAGGCAAAGATGTGATCTGGCTGCACGCAAGTCGCGAGCTGACCATCGAACAGAGCAGCCTGAAGACGAGTGCGGGAGAGCTGACTCCGCGCGTCGAGCTGGTCGGCAAGGATCTGGTGGCGCTGCGCTTTGCCAAGCCACTCACCGTCGGTGCGGCAACGCTGCGGCTGCGTTACAGAGGCCGACTCCCAATGGCCGAAGGCAGTGGTCTTTATCGCGAGCGCGATGGCATGGATCAGTACGTCTACAGTCACTTCGAGCCGCTCGATGCGCGGCGAGCGTTCCCCTGTTTTGATGAGCCGAGCTTCAAAGTGCCGTGGCAAGTGACAATGCATGTTCCCAAGGAGCACGTTGCGCTGAGCAATGCACCGGCGGAATCGGAGCAGGACGAAGCGGGCGGAATGAAGCGGGTTACGTTCAAGCCGACGCTGCCGCTGCCTTCCTATCTGATGGCGTTTGCCGTCGGTCCGTTCGGTGTGGTCGATGCAGGCAAGGCGGGCAAGAAGGGAACGCCGATTCGCATTGTCACGCTGCGCGGACACGATAAGGAAGCGGGCTATGCGGCGCGGACCGCGGGACAGCTTTTGTCGCTGCTGGAGGACTATTTCGGGATTCCCTATCCGTACGACAAGCTCGATCAGATTGCGGTACCCGGACAGCGTGGGGCGATGGAGCATCCGGGCCTTATCACCTACGGTCAGGGGCTCATCCAGATTCGTCCCACCGAGGAGACCGTGCGCTCTCGACACAGCTTCTCCGCCGTCGCTGCGCATGAGCTGGGTCATCAGTGGGCTGGCAACCTGGTGACGCTCGCGTTCTGGGATGATCTGTGGCTCAACGAGTCGCTCGCCACTTTCCTGGAATCGAAGATTATGGGGCGCTTCAATCCCGAGTGGCACGAGGTGCAGGGGCGGGTGCAGCGTCGGCAGGGCGCGATGCACGCCGACAGCCTGATCTCGGCGCGCAAGATCCGTCAGCCGATCGAATCGAGCGATGACATCGTCAATGCGTTCGATGGCATCACCTACGCCAAAGGTGGCTCGGTCCTCGAGATGTTCGAGAGCTGGATCGGAGAGAAACAGTTTGCCGCGGGACTCAGTCGCTACATGCGCGAGCACTCCCACAGGAATGGATCGGCGGCGGATCTGCTCGGGGCGTGGACGCAGGAGCTGGCCGATGAGGCTGCGCGCACCAAAGATCCAGCCGCTGCGACCGATCTCCGGAACCGCAGTACGCAGCTGACGTCCGCGATGCAGAGCTTTCTCGATCAACCGGGTCTGCCACTGATTTCCGCATCACTGACCTGTTCGGGAGGCGCCGCCAAGCTGAGCCTGGCGCAGACGCGCTATCTGCCCATGGGCACGGTCAGCGAAGCGCAAGAGGTCTACAAAGTCCCGGTCTGTCTGCGCTATCCGGGAAGCAAAGGAGAGCAGCGCCTCTGCCAGCTTCTCGACGGAAAACAGGCTGAGTGGACGCTGCCGCAGACCAGCTGTCCAGACTATGTGGTGGTAAACGCCGATGCGATTGGCTACTACCGCGTGCAGTACGCGGCGCCGCTGCTCAAGGCCCTCAAGGAGCGCGGATTTGCGGCGGGGGCGAAACAGAAAGTGCTGAGCGAGACCGAGCGGATCAGTCTGCTCGGTGATCAAGCGGCGCTGATGCGGGTGGGTCGGGTGCCGGCAGAGGAGGTCTTGACGCTGGCGACCGTCGCTGCCAAAGATGAGAGCCGCCATGTGCTCGGTACCGCCACCGGGGTCTTTTCCGGCATCGAGCGACTGGTTCCGCCCGCGCTACTCGCTTCCTATCAGCGTCACATCGTGACAGCGTTCGGGGCGCGGCAGAAGCAGCTCGGGCTGGTCGGCAAGCCAAGCGACGATGACAACACGCGGATGATGCGCAGCGTCCTGACTCACTTGGTCGGAGGGGAGGGCGCGGACAAGGGCGTGATTTCCGCAGCAACGGCGCTCACCAAGAAGTGGCTGGCCAACCGCAGCAGCGTCGATGCTGAGTCGATCCGCTTGGCGATTGGAATTGCCGCCGAGCATGGTGATGCGGCGCTCTTTGATGCGCTGCTGCAAGCCGCCAAAGCGGAGCCGGATCGCAACCAGCGCGGCATGCTGATGGGGGCGCTGGGTGGATTCCGTGATCCAAAGCTGGCGCAGCGCGGAATTGATCTCGTGCTCAAGGGCGACTTCGCGATCAACGAAGCGCTGCCGCTGATGTGGGGTCCGTCGGGAAATCCGGGAACGCGGCGACTGCCATTTGAGTTTGTGAAGGCGCACTTCGATGAGCTGGTGGCGAAGCTGCCGAAGGACTCGGGGGCGCGTCTGGCGGGAATGGCCGGCAGTCTGTGCAGCGAAGCCGAGCGTCAGGATGCAGAGTCGTTCTTCACCGGTCGCTCGACCAAATACACCGGCGGGCCGCGCATCCTCAAGCAGACCATCGAGCGCATCAACCAGTGCGCAGCGTTCGACAAGGCGCAGTCGGCCAGCGTGGCGGCCTTCCTGAAATAGAAGTAGTTGCGACCGTTCCTCTTGCTGCCGCTACAGCGAGAGGAGTCCCGACAGCACCAAGAGCGGGACAATGACGTGAAGGACTACGTCGGCGCACCCGTGAGCGAGCATCGCCAGCTCCAGACCTCGCTTTGCATACAGCCAGCCGCACAGCACACCAACAATTCCGTTGAGCAGCAGAGTCCTCCCAATGAGCAAGGGAGTCAGCGGCAGCAGCAGCTTTGCGGCGGGCAAGTGACCGATCCCAAACAGCAGCGCTGCACCTACGTTGGCCAGCCACATGATGACTGGGCCGACCACCGGCTGGTTGTTGCGCAAAAGTGTCTTGAGCAGGAGCGCGATCAAACTCATCACAAACAGTCGCAGCAGCAGCTCCTCGGTGATGGCGCCGTAAAGACAGGCCAGGACGCCAGAGGACAGCGGCGCGTGCTCCGCAAAGGTCCGATTGATCGCTTGCAGTTTCGGAATCCGCGGCAGAAACACCGCAAGATCGAGCACGACAATCGCGGCTCCAGAGAAAGTTCCCAGGACCACCGCACTCCAAATTCCCTCGCGAACCCACGCGGGGACCGGCTGCCGACGGAGCAATGCTTCACTCAAGGGCGCCTTCCATCCGACCCGTCGCGCCGCCCACAGTCCCAGCGGCACCGCCAGCAGTACCAGCACCGCCGTCTGGAACACCCCAATCAGTCCTACTTTGAAGAGCGTGAGCCCCTGCTTTTCGAGAAGGGGCCGCAGCATATCGGCTTGGAGCGCCAGCGCATACGGCATCACTGCGACGCCGCCGAGCACTCCCAAAAACCACAACAGGGCCGCGTGCTTGAGTCGCAGCGCTTGCTCATCAAGGTCAATCGCAGGCTTGGCAGCGACGGGATTGGCAGTCTCGATCATGGCGGGGCTCCTGCTTTGGGCCGGTGTCTTTCTTTTTGGGGGGGGGAACTCCGGCGCGCGATTGGCGCGATGATCTCGACTGAGCTGTCGATCCGTCAAGCGCCAGGATTTCCAGGAACCAGCCGCTGCCGAGCCCGCCGTCAGAATCCCAGATAGCGCAGCAGCTCCGCCTCATCTTGAGAGACAAGTCGGTCCAGCTTGTCCTCCTTCTGCAGCCGCTGGAGCTGTAATTTCCCGACTGAGAACTTCACCAGCACCGCGTGCTTCCGGAACAGCACATAGAGCTGCTTGCGAATCGATCCCATCGCCTCTTCAAAGGCCGGGTCATTCCGTCCCGGCGCCTGTCTCTGGTCGTTGAGGATGCAGGTCTCCGCCGTGACGTACGGTTTGGCGGCGGCCACCACGTTCGCAAAGCTGGTCTGGAGCACCGTGATGTTTGGGAACGGCTCTGCGGAGCGCACGAGTCGCACCAGCTTGCCCTCGTACTCCAGGAACGTGGTGATGTAGTCGTCTCGGTAGATCTCTTTGCGCGGCGCCATGAAATCGTAAGAGTATATCGAAACTCGGCCACCGGAGTCGAGGATCTTGTCCTTGAGTGATTGCGACCACGCGCTGGCGCCTGATATGAAGCTACGGTAGGTAGGCTTTCTTGCCACTCGGTAGCGTGCACACTCCTGCGCTGGGACTGCCCACCGAACGGATCACATCGCTCGATGGCACCGCCGGTCTCACCCCCGTCACCTCTGCCGAGATCGCGCGCAGCATCAGCTTGTTTAGATACTGCACTTCGTAGCAAGGAATCGTCGGCTCGGCATGCGTATTCCCAACCCCTGAGTCATCGGTCAAAAAGAGGTATCTTCCATGACTCATTTCAGAGCCAATCCGCAGTAGATACTCCGCTTTGCTATCGATTCCGCTCGCAGCCAGCGAGTAGATGTGAGTCCCCTGGCGGCGCGCCTGATTGGCTTGATCGAGAACTGCCTGGGCATTCTCATCATGCGACGGCGCATCAGCGATGAGGAACGCCACATGAGCGGTATTGCCGCTTCGATAGGAGAGCTGATTCATATCACTTAGGCCACGATCCATCGCTTCCGGCATGTCGCCTCCGCCACCGGCACTCTGGGCGCTCAGGCTGGCCGTGAACTGATCAAGGGAGTCTGTGAAGTTGAAACTGCGGGTCACATAGGAGTCCTCGGTATCGCGATATACCACCAGGCCAAAGCGCAGCGACAGCGACGGGAACAGAGTCCGTACCTGCGACGCGATGCCGCGCACTTCGTTTTGCACGTAGCGCAGCTCATCACCCATGCTGCCGGTGGTATCGATCACGAACGCGAGATCGAGCGCGTCCGCTTGCACTTGCTTGGCGCCGCTCAAGACTAGCTCAACACCCTGTCCTCCTTTGTCGATGATCTGTGTGATGGGAGTGACTCCGTTCTGGCCTTGCGGAGCCTCTGCGAGCAGGGTGAGCCGCGTTGCTTGCCAGCCATCATAGTCCGGAAAGAGCAGAGCCTGTCCGTCGCTGGCTGTGTTCAGGGTCAGGAGCTGCTTGGTCCCATCGCTGACTGTGAGTCGCGCAAAAGGAATCACTTCGCCGCGCTCATTTTTGACCGTAACGACGATGCGTTCTGTTCCCGGTAGCTTGAGCGTTCGGTTGGTGAACTGACTCTGCTTGCTGCTGAGGTAGTTCACAAACAGTTCGTAGTTGCGGTTGTCATCCCACTCGCCAGCGGTGAGGACCCCCGGCTGGATCTGTGAGCCTTGCTGTTGGGCGGAGCTGTCGCTGGGGACGCCACCGGAGAAGTCGCCGCTCAGTGAGTCATTGGCAGAGCTCGAGCAGCCGGATACACCACACGCAACCACAAGGAGTAGCACTTGACTGTTCTTCATCGGAATCCTCCCAAAAGAAATGACGGTAGGTAAAGCGCCGACCCAGGTCGTAGTGGCTAGGCCGCAACAGAGCTTGGTTTGCAAAGCGAAGGCCAAGCACCCAGGTGTGCTGCACCTCCGTGAATTGCCGTCGCTGACCTCGGCCTATGGAGCGAACTACAGAGTGCGGGCTGCCAGCCTTACGGAGGCGACTATTGCCGACCGGCAAGAGTTGCCGGCAAGATCTTGCGGTGGAGTCAACTTCTCCAGAGGCGTACCGAAAACCAAAAGGAGGAGTACTCGAGATGGGACCTGAGCTGCGCCGTGGACACGAAAAAGAGAAGCTGTCGCCGTTCCTGCCGCCTCCTGATCATGCGCATCAGCCGTCGCTGTGGTCGAGTGCCAAAGCCGCTGCCCCTCCTGCCACCGCGCCATCCGCCGAGGCTCCTGCCGAAGCTCATCAAGCGGAGAAGAAGCCAGGTCTTCTCTCGTCGCTGTGGGAAGGCGCGAAGGGACTCGGTAGCAAGGCTTATCATGGTCTGACCGATTGGAACTTCGAGGGCCGCGATGCTCACAACGGCAAGGCCCCGTCGCAAGAAGACATCAACAAAGATCCCTCGTGGCGCCTGATGGGTCCCAAAGAGACGATCTACCACGACAACAACCGCGGGGCCGCCGAGCGTAAGTACGTCAAGGACGATCCCGGCAGCTTCATGGGACTCGGGGGCAAGGAAGCGGTCATCGACGGCGACACCGGCAAGAACATGGAAGCCGGCCCCTACCAAGCCACCTACAACTACGTAAATCCGGCCAAGGGCGGCATGGCCGATCTCAGCCTCGGTGGCATCGGTCGCAACCTCGGTCACCTGGCGCTGGATGTCATTCCCTATTGGTTTGGCGGCACGGTCCGTGGCGACGAGGGAACGACCTTTGGTCAGCGCATGCTCGGCCCAGAAAACTACAAGAAGGCCGGCGAAAAGTGGGATGGCGCCAAGAGCTGGGCATCGGACAAGATCGGCAGCGTTGGCAAGGGAATCAAGGCCGGCTGGCACGGACTGACCGACTGGGTTGGCGGCAAAGCCGAGGACCACAGCGCCGATAAAGAGCACGAGCAGTAACAATTTCTCTGTTCGTGATATGAACAGAGATGGAAGCTGCGTCGCATGAGTTCTGCCATTACTCGCTTTGGAAAGTGGGCCGCCTCTCTGATGGTGGTCTTGGTTGGCTGTAACACCGACACACGTACTGAGTATCTTCACCATCCCACAGCCCGCATTGAAACAGAGCTGTCACTGAGTCGTCCGGAGCTGCGTGACTTTTCCGTCGACGGAGTGGTGGCTGCTCCACTTTTTCGGATGCTGACACCGCAGACCACACAGGTCTGGATCAAGCTGTGGACGACCAGCGGTAAGACGGTCGCGGTGAAGTCCGCGCTGCTCTCGGGAGTCGGCGCGCAGGCATCGCAGAGCCACTCCTTTCCTGCGGAACAGAGTACGCAGACCGACAAGCCAGCGACAAAGGGAGTCCAGTACGGACTCATTCTGCTCGGTGAGCTGAGCAATGAAGCGCTGGCGTTGCTGGCGAAGGATGGTCAGGCTCAGCTTGCGATTGAGCTGAAGGTGATTCCGGCACAAGAGTATAGGCCGCTCCGCTTCGCGATCACCCGCCATACTTCGAAGCACTGGGCGACGCACTAACGCATCAACTTCGGAGCCTAGCGCGGCGCTTTTCCGGAGCCGGCGTTGGGAGTCTGTTGCGTCTTCAGTGGTTCCACTGGCTCGGAGGATAAGGCTCCCTGCGGACTGTTCAGCATCGTCGCTGCCAACGGCAGAAACATTCCCGATTCCGAGATCCGCGGTTCCTCCATGCGGCGCGTCTGCGCAGTGAGAGCGAGCAGCTCCTTTCGAATTTGCTGGAGCGTAGGTCGCCGGCTCGGATCGTAAGCAATCGCCTCCATGATCAGGTCGGCAATCTCGCGCGGCAGTTCGAAGCGCCGCTTGAGAATATGTACCGGCGGATCATGAAGCTGCGCGAGCACCTGCACCAGTGGATTGTTGCTATCGGTACGATGCGGCAGCTTGCCGGTGAGCAAGCAGTACAGCGTCACCCCGATGCTGTAGATGTCCGAGCGATGGTCCACCGGCTTGCCCGTCAGACACTCTGGAGCGATAAACGCCGGAGTCCCAATCAGCCCTTCACTGGTCGCACTGCTCTGCACCTGGCCATCAACAAACGTCGCAATCCCAAAATCCAGCACCTTGATCACCTCCCCCCCACTCTGCTTCGCGAGCATGATATTGGCGGGCTTAATATCCCGATGGATGATGCCGGCTTGGTGGGCGATGGTGAGGGCTTCGCAGACTGGGATGAGGATCTCTGCTGCGCGGGCGAGCGGCAGGATTCTTTTTTCGCTCAGCTCTTCCTCTAACGTGTGGCCTTCCAGGAGTTCCATGACAAGATAGGGGCCGATCTCGGCCACGCCCGCGTCGAGAACTGCGACTGCATGGCCGTGGCGCACGCGAAAGCCGGACATTCCTTCGCGCTGAAAACGACGGACCACATCGGGGCGACTCAGCAAGTGACGATGCACAATTTTGAGTGCCACCGGCGTATCCAAGTGGAGGTGACTGGCCCTGTACACCACGCCAAAACCACCACTGCCGAGCTGTCCTTCGATGCGATACTTTCCATCGATGATCGTACCCGGAGGGAGGGACTGTGGAGTCTCTCCTTGGGACGGAGTCTTGGCGCTGGCAGGAGCCTCTGCGATCGGGGCAGTACGTAGCGGGCGACCACGCAGATGAACGCGTACTCTCGCAAGCAGAACGTCGACATCGATTGGCTTGGCAACATAGTCATCGGCCCCGAGATCGAGCGCAGTCACCACATCTTGGGATTCATTTTTGGCCGTGGCCATGATGATGGGAAGGGTCTTCCAGTGCGGCTCCTTGCGGATGCGCTCCACGACCTCTAGGCCGCTCATCTCTGGCATCATCACATCGAGAATGACCAGATCTACCGCTTCCTTTGAGAGAGTCCGAAGCGAGTCATGTCCCGACGGTGCGCATAGTATCTTGTAACCTTTTTTGCGGAGCCTACGCGCCAGCATATCCAGGTTGTCTGGGTTGTCATCCACAAGCAGCAAGGTGTACTGCGAATCAGCCATGGCCCCTCTTTTCGAGCTGCGCACGTACTTTGCTGAGCAGCTGCTGCATCTCGACCGGCTTGGTATCGAAGTCATCACAACCGGCAGCGATTGCTTTGCCGAGATCCTCGGGCATGGCGTGGGCGGTCAGTGCGATCACCGGAGTCTTCTGTAGCTCGGGATCTGCTTTGATGCGGCGGGTCGCTTCCCAGCCATCGAGTACCGGCAAGCTGAGATCCATAAGAACCAGATCAGGACGCTCGCTGCGGACCTTGTGAAGACCTTCTTCTCCGTCGGTGGCTGTGATCACCTCAAAGCCCGCGCGGAGCAGTCGACGCTTCAGCATGTCCAGGTTCATTTCGTTGTCTTCGACCAGCAGCAGCTTCGCCATGAGCTCCCTTTTGTGCAGACGTCATTTTTGCGGACGCGGCGGACTCTTGATCGCCCGCAGGTGACGTACCAAGTCATCCTTGCCAAAGAGTCCCTTGCGAAGCACTTGCTCGACAATCCCTTGCAGTCGCTGATGATCGCTTTCATCCAGCTCTTTGCCTGTCACCACCAGGACGGGAATGTTGCGCCAGCGCTCCTGTTGGTGCAGCGCTTCGGCCACCGAAAAGCCATCCATGTCGGGCAGCAGCAGATCGAGCAGGATTAAGTCTGGACGTTGTCTGGAGAGCACTTCCAGCGCACTCTTTCCGTCGAGCGCAGTCAAGACCGTACAGCCAAAGGGAGTCAGCATGCGCTGCATCAACTCAATGCTGCCGCGATCATCTTCGACCAGCAGAACCGTGAGTCCGGAATCGACCGTGCGATAGCGATGGAGCGCCGCGAGCAGCTGATCCCGACTTACGGGCTTAGACAGACACTCTGTTGCGCCCATCACGGAGCCCATCATCCGGTCCGCCACCATCGACACCATGAACACCGGAATGTCGCGCGTCACCGGATCATGCTGGAGCGCAGAGAGCACCGCCCAGCCATCCATTTTCGGCATCAGGATATCAAGCGTGATCGCCAGCGGGCGGAGCTTTCGTGCCAGTGAAATGCCGCTCTCTCCGTCGCTGACACTCTGAACAGAGAAGCCCCCGCTGGTCAGTAGTCGCGTCAGCAGAGTCCGCGCGGACTCATCATCATCGATCACCAGGATCAGATCTTCGGTGGGCGCGCTGGGATTGCTCCGCTTGGAAGGGGGCGTGCTCTGCTCGCCCGGCTTTTCTGTTTGTGAGGCGGACGCTGTTTCTCCGCCATCTGGAAGGTGAATGGTGAAGGTCGAGCCCTGGCCAAGCTCGCTTTCCACCACGATGTCGCCGCCCAGCATCTTGCAGAAGCGATCGGTGATCGCGAGTCCTAGTCCGGTCCCACCAAACTTGCGTGTCGTCGAGGCGTCCGCTTGTTTGAAGGGAATGAAGAGCTGTGACATCTGCTCGCGAGACATTCCGATGCCGGTGTCTTTGATCGCAAACTCGATCCAGCGACCATTGCGAGTCCGTCTTGCAGAGAACGTGATCGTACCGCGCTGACAGAACTTGGCGGCATTCGATAGCAGATTGAACAGAGACTGCCGCAGCTTGGTGATGTCGATCCGCATGACGCCCAGTTCTGGAGCCAGCTCGACGAGCAGCGCGTTTCCGTTCTTGTCGATGAGGGGGGAAATGGTACTGACAATCTCAGCCAACACCGGAGCCAGCGCGACCTCTTCCAGATACACTTGCATCTGTCCGGCTTCGATCTTGGACAGATCCAAAATGTCGTTGATGATCGTCAGCAGATGCTTTCCCGCCGAGCGAACCCGCTCCAGATCGGGAATCGCATCCTCGCGGCCACCATCTTGCGCGTCTTCGATCAGAAGCTCGCTGTAGCCGATGATCGCGTTGAGAGGAGTCCTCAGCTCATGACTCATATTGGCGAGAAACTGACTCTTGGCCTGATTTGCTGCGACCGCTTGGTCGAGCGCCACGGCCAGCTCGCGGGTTCGATCTCGCACCAGCTGCTCGAGGTGATCATTGAGCCGCCGCAGCTCTTGGTTGGCGTCGAACAGCTCCCGACTCTTGGCTTCGAGTAGCTCCTCTGCCGCTTTGCGGGCCTGCCGTTCGCGCTGAAGCTGCCGCTGGAGCACGGCCTCCTCACTCATGCTGCGGCCTCCATCTTGCGGATGCGGAAGCGGACGACCTCGCCACGACCTTCTGAGAGATCCTCGCGCTCTACAGAGATCTGCTCTTTGAAGTGCTCGGCGGTTCCGTGCATCAATCCCTCGGCCAGATCCGCCATACAGCGGGGCGAGCGATAGATCATTTCCAGATGATCGGGCCTTGCGGTGGTCTCAAACGATGGCAGCTCTGCGTCGGGATAGAGCTTGCGGACTTCAACGTGAATCAGTCCTTCGACGCGCTGGAGCAGCACACAGGTACTACCGGACTGCTCAAAGAATGCGCTGTAACGGGTGCTGAAAGTGCTGGCGAGGTGACGACCGAAGGCCTGGAGCAGCGTCGGAATCGGTAGTCCGCTGACGACGCTCAGCTCGGTGACTAGGCGCACCATTTCACCTGCGGGGTATGTTCCGGTTGCGGTGTATACGCCACCGCGTGGAAGCGCAGAGCGGACGATGATGTCATCGAGAATGGCGAGCGAAAAGCGATGCTCGACCATCTCCATGAACTCGGTGAAGACGACTCCCTTCATGAATCCCCCTTCCAGACGAAAGCTACGGAAACCCCAGGCCGAAGCCCCTTGGCGCCCCGCACGATCGCAAGGCACCAAAGATCATCATATCGGAAAGCAGGGGAGGTCGTCGAGCGGAGAGGATTGCCGTCGCCAAGCGGCGTGAGCTTGAGTAGGAACAGAGCTTAGAACGGGCGGACGATGACCATGATCACGATGCCGATCATGAGCAGCGTGGGAACCTCGTTCAGGACTCGGAACTTCTTGTGCGAGTACGCGGTCGGTTCTGTGATGAGGCGCTGCCGGTAGTACATCCCTTGGCCGTGGCTTACCAAAAGACCCACGATCAAGGTCAGCTTGACGTGCATCCACGGCATCTTCAGGAGCGACGGATTCATGATGAGCATCGTGATTCCGGTGATCAGAGACAGCGCTCCGGCAGGGGTGGCGATGCCGCGGATGCAGCGACGCTCCATCACTTGCAGGCGCTCGCGGACGACGGCTTCGGTCTCCATCGCGTGATAGACAAACAGTCGGTACAGGTAGAGCAGACCGGCCATCCAGCTGATGACCATGATTACGTGCAGCGCTTTGACCCACAGCATGTCACTTCATTCCTTTTGGGAGTTGATTGGGAGTCGGTTAGGAATCGGTTAGGAATCGGTTAGGAATCGGTTAGGAATCGCTTGGGAGTCGGTCACACTGCTGCTACGTGATGACGGGGAGCTGGTCGATGTAGCGTTGCGTCAAACACGGATGCCACCGTTCGCAGCAGCAGTTGACCGGGCGGCAGAATGCGCAGCTCATCGTCCACCCAGCCACACAGACCATCGGCGATGAGCGGCTCCAGCGCCTGCTGTTCCGTTGCAAAGTAGCCATCAAAATCGAATCCGTAGCGTGCCGCGATCGCCTGCTTGCTCACCACCAAGTTACAGAGCAGCTGCATGATGAGGTCGCGCCGAATCAGATCGTCTTCGCTGAGGCAATAGCCGCGCACAACCGGCAGCGCTCCAGACTCCACTCGCTCGCAGTACGGCACGACATCGCGGGCGTTCTGCAAATAATAGCGACCCAGCTCCGAGATCGACGAGGGACCAAACGCGAGCACCTCACTCGACTTGCAGGTGGTGTAGCCCATGAAGTTGCGGCGCAGCTCGCCCCGTCCGCGCGCGATCAGGAGTTCATCGCCCGGCAGCGCAAAGTGATCGAGCCCGACATAGACATAGCCGAGGTCGAGCAGACGCGACATCGCCAGCTCGAACAGCGCCGCGCGCGTCGGAGCATCGGGAAGCTCCTCACTGCGAAACACCGACTGGTGCTTGCGCAGCTGCGGCATATGGGCATAACCAAACAGGGCAATCCGGTCGGGGCGTAGCTCGGCGACGCGATCGAGGGTGTGCGCAAAGCGCTCGACCGTTTGCAGCGGCAGTCCGTACATCAGATCCATGTTGACGCTGACAAAGCCGAGCCGACGCGACAGCAGCACGAGGTCGCGGGTCTGCTCAAACGGCTGGATGCGATTGATGCGCTTCTGAACGACGGGGTCGAAGTCCTGCACGCCCATCGAGACCCGCGAAAAACCCAGCTCGGCCAGGCGCTGGAGCTGTCCGTCGCTGGTCACTGGCGGATGAATCTCAATCGAGGTCTCACAGTCGCGCGAAATCTGAAACCGCTGAGTGAGTGACTGCCACAGCTGTGTCAGTTGTTGCTCGTCGAGATAGGTGGGCGTACCGCCTCCCAAGTGAACCTGCACTACGTCGCCGCGCTCGGGCAGCAGCGACGCGATCCGCGCCACCTCGACATCGAGCGCGGCCAGATAGCGGCTCACCAAGTCCTGACTGCGCGTGACCATCATGTTGCAGCCGCAGTACAGACAGAGCTTTCGACAAAACGGCACGTGAACGTACAGCGAAAGAGGCCGATTCCCGACGGTGCCGAGCGCGGTCTGGGCCAAGCTCTCGTCCTGCTCACTCCACAGGTTGGCTGGTGGATAGCTGGTGTAGCGCGGCAGCGGCGTCTTGCCGTACCGCTCAAGGAGCGCGGGATGGAGCAGGGACTGAGTCATCGCTTCTTAAGGACCTTCCGCCGAATCGTCGACCACCAGCACGCGCAGCGGCCTTGGCCGATGTACGTACTGGCAAAAGACAATCTCCGTCAAGCGTCCCGGTCGCAGGCGAAAAATCAGCTCGCTCGCCGCAATCGCGGTCAGGAACAGGCCGACACCGGCGCCCGATTTTTTGTTTTCGAGCGGACTGAGGTGGCGGGCTTGGGCTGAGGCGCAGCGAATCAGGTAATCGATCACGGTGCGGCGTCGCAGCTGGCCCATTCGATCGGACACTCCGACGGTTACTCGCACGCCATCGGTCGCAAAGCGGACCCGCGCCGACTCGCCCGCAAGGCTCCGCAGCTCGACTCGATCGGCAGGGGAAATCGCCGCATAGCGCGGTCGACCTTCGGCATCCCGGGGCGCATCGTAGAGGGCATTGAGCAGCAGCTCATCGACGGCCTGTTCCAGCGCGAGCACATGGCGCGACGGCAAGCCTTGATTGCCAGCCCAGTCTGCGACCATCCCGACGGTGAGACCCTTCTCTCGGTAGTCGCAGACCTCTTGCTCGAAGACCTGACAGTGCGGAGACAGAAGCGGATGGAGTGGCCTCCGTACCGTCGCTGGACGCAGCAGCCGCTGCTTGAGAGGTTCGAGCACCGACTCGGGCAGCTGTGCCACCGAAATTACCCCCAGCGCCTGCGAGGGCTTTAGCGCCTGCGAGAGGCCCAGCAGATCGGCTTCCGGAAGCAGCAGTAGCTGTCCTGGCGACGCGCGCCGGCTGGGCCACTGGCTGTTCCCCCCAGACATCTTGACTAGTTCTCCTTGGCGACGGGACGAAGCTTCATTTTCCGAAACCCGGAGCCCAGGAGCAAGCCAAGAGCGATCAGCACCGCCGCCCACTTGAGCGCCATCACGCCATCCGGACTGGTTGCCACACCGAGCAGGAATACCGCACAACCCGACAGCGCGAGCAGCGGTACGAGCGGCCCGAGCGGGTTCACAAACGCCTCTTTCGGCGACGGACCGCGCCGCCGCATCAGGATCACCGCGACGCAGGTGGCAATGTACTGCACCACCACCGCGACGTTCGAGATGTCCGCCAGCTGCTTAAACTCCAGGCCGAGCATCAGGAACAGCATCACCAGCACCGACAGCAGCACCACCGACCAAACGGGGGTTCCGAAGCGCGCCGGACGCTCGGCAAACACCGTCGGAACGAAGCGGTCTTCGGCAAACGACTCCAGATAGCGGGGACCGACCAGCGCACTGCCGGCGCAAAAACCAAACATCGAGATCAGTCCGGCGACATTCATCAGCTGCTTGCCGCGTGAGCCCGCAAACTGTCCCACCGCGTCGGCGAGCGGCGTCTCGGTGCCTCCCAAGTTGGGATGCAGGCCGGTCGCAATCAGCTGCACCAGGGCATAGAGCACCGTCGTCAGCAGCACACTTATGACCATCGCCAAGGGCACGGTTCGACGAGGATTTTTCGCCTCGCCGGCCGGAACGGGAATGAACTCAAAGCCGGTGGTGGCAAACAGACCCGCAAACGCCGCCGCCAAGATGCCCGTCGTCTCGCCTGGTGCGGGCGCCGGTGGCTGATGGATGTTGCCGAGCTTGACGAAGAACATGCCGACCGCGATAAAGCCAAACAGGCTGAGCAGCTTCACCGCCGAGATCACGTCGCTGGTATGAGCAGAGCTGCGCACGCCCAAGATGTTCACAATCGACAGCCCCACCACGACCAGACACGACAGTGCGACAATTCCTTGATTGCCAATCTCCAGACCTAGCAGGTCATGACAGATCTGCGCCGCTGTCGTACCAAAGCCGCGCGCCACCGCGGAGTAGCCAAGTAGCACACTCACCAGCGTGACCCAGCCGACCGCGAATCCCACGTAGGGACCGAATGCATCACAGGCATAGCGATATGGACCACCCGAGCGGTCGGTGCGGCCCGCAGCCTCGGCAAAGACCAGCGCCACCAAGCAGCACAGCCCGCCCGCCACAAACCACGCCCACGGTGCCTGCGAACCTGCCCTTCGCCACAACACCGCTGGCAGCAGGAAAATCCCCGAGCCAACAATTCCGTTAATGCCAATTCCCAAGCAATCGATCAGCGTGAGCTGGCGTTTTTCGGATGGTACTTCGCTATTTGACACTGCAAGAAAGTAACCAAACCAGTAGCAAAGCCAAGCCTATTCTCGCGCGGGTCGGTGCGTGCGACAAAATCACACGCCGCTTGCCGTCGTCGGCGAATTGGGCTAAAAGTCCCCATTCCTGTGCGGCCCCGCCTGGTTTGGGGTCACGGACTTTAGGACTTTTGTCGTCACATGGCTCAAGATAAATCGAACACGACTGCGGCTCCGGCTGGCGAAGCGCCGTCGGCGATCTTCGTTCAGCAGATCCATGAGGAGATGCGCTCCTCCTTTATGGACTACGCGATGAGCGTCATCATCTCGCGGGCACTTCCCGACGCTCGCGACGGACTGAAGCCGGTGCATCGGCGCATTCTGTACGCGATGCACGATGCCAACATCGTCTGGAATCGGCCCTACGTAAAGTGCGCCCGCGTCGTCGGTGAAGTGCTCGGTAAGTACCACCCGCACGGCGATGCCTCCGTCTACGATGCCTTGGTTCGGTTGGCGCAAGACTGGAACATGCGCTACCCGCTCATCGACGGTCAGGGCAACTTCGGTTCGATTGAAGGCGATCCTCCGGCAGCGTACCGATATACCGAGTGTCGTCTGCAACGAGTCGCGGCGTCGATGCTGGCCGATCTCGACAAAGAGACGGTCGACTTCGTCCCGAACTTCGACGACAAAGAGCGCGAGCCGACGGTGCTGCCGGCGCTTTTGCCGAACCTCCTGGTCAATGGGGCGGCTGGTATCGCTGTCGGTATGGCGACCAACATCCCGCCCCACAACCTCGGCGAGGTGCTCGACGCGGCGCTGCTGCTTCTCAAGGAACCGCAGACGACCAATGCTGAGCTGATGAAGCTCGTTCCCGGTCCTGATTTTCCGACCTCGGGCTTTATTTATGGACGGGCGGGGATTCGCCAGGCCTACGAGACCGGTCGCGGTTCGCTGACGCTGCGCGCCAAGACCGAGATCGAGGAACTCAAGAACAACAAGTCGCAGATCGTCGTCACCGAGGTTCCGTATCAGGTCAACCCGAACCGACTCATCGAGCGGCTCGCCGAGCTGGTGCGCGAAAAGAAGATCGAGGGCATCTCGGACCTGCGCAACGAGTCGAGCCGCGAAGGCATGCGGCTGGTGATCGAGCTTAAGCGCGACGCGGTGTCGCAGGTGGTGCTCAATCAGCTGTATTCGCAGACGAGCCTTCAGGTGACCTTTGGCGTCATCATGCTGGCGATCGTCGACGGCAGGCCGCGGATTTTGTCGCTGCGCGATGCGATTGGCCACTACCTCGAACACCGACGACAGATTGTGCTGCGGCGCTCGCTGTACATGCTCAAGCAGGCGCGGTCGCGACGGGAGATCGTCGAGGGTCTCGGCCTGGCGATCGATCAGATTGACCGCATCATCGCGATCATTCGCGCGGCCAAAGATCCGGCGGAAGCGAAAGATCACCTGATGATCGAGCCGCTGACGGGGCTGGCCGAGTTCCTGCGCCGTGCCGGTCGTCCTGAGACGGAGATTGCCCACCGCACCAAGGGCGGCGTGTTGTACTTTAGCGAGCCGCAGGCCAAGGCGATTCTCGAGATGCGCCTCCAGCGGCTGACCGGCCTCGAGCGCGACAAGCTGGCCGAGGAGTATCGCGAGCTGACTGCCACCATTGTTGACCTCGAAGGCATCCTGGCCAGCGAGACGCGGCTGCGTGACGTCATCTCGGCGGAGCTGACCGAGATCCGCACCACCTATAGCGAGCCGCGCCGCACCCAGATCATCGAGGACGCGGGCGAGATTCGGCTTGAAGAGCTGATCGCCGAAGAGCCGATGGTGGTGACGCTGTCGCGTGAAGGCTACGTCCGCCGGGTCTCGCTGTCGGAGTACCGTGCGCAAGGCCGTGGCGGTCGTGGGGTCCAGGGCGCGACTACCAAAGAAGAGGACTTGATCCACAAGCTCTTCGTCGCCAGCACCCATGACTACGTGCTGATGTTTACCAACACGGGTCGCGCCTACTCGAAGCGCGTGTTCGACCTGCCCGAGTCGCAGTCTCGCTCGGGCAAGGGCAAGGCGATGGTGAACTTCCTGGAGCTTCAGCCCGGCGAGCGGATCGTCGAGATGTTGCCGCTGCCAGGGTTTGACGCCGGCAAGTTCGTGATGCTGTCGACGGCCAAGGGTGTGGTCAAAAAGACCGAGCTGGATGCCTTCTCGGCGATTCGCTCGACCGGCATCATCGCGGTCGATCTCGACGAGGGAGACGATCTGGTCGGCGCCGCCATCACCGACGGACAGAGCGACATCTCCCTGTGTACCCGCGACGGCTACGTGGTTCGCTTCAAGGAAGAGCAGGTCCGTGCCATGGGCCGCACCGCGCGCGGCGTTCGGGGCGTCACCCTCAAGAGCGCCAGCGATCGCGTCGTCTCGATGCAGGTGCTAAGCCGCGATCTCGGCACCGAGACCACGCTGCTCACCGTCTGTGAAAAGGGCTTCGGCAAGCGCACGCCCGCGTCGGACTACCCGCTCAAGAACCGCGGAACGCAGGGCGTCATCACCATCAAGACCAACGAGCGCAACGGCAAAGTCGTCGGCGTGCTGACGGTGGTCGATAGCGAAGACCTGATGCTGGTCACTGACACCGGACGTGTCATCCGCATTCGGGTCCGTGACATCCCAACCCGCGGTCGCAACACCCAGGGCGTGCGTCTCATTCGCATCGACCCGGCCAGCGGCGAGCGAGTGGTTGCCGTCGAAGCGCTGAGCGATCCCGGCAAAGACGGCAGTGAGCCCGTCGAGGGCAGCGAGGAAGAGCTAGCTGCCAGCCCGATCGAAGTGCTGGACGACACCGAGGGTGAAGAGGAGATCACCGACGAGGCGGATGACACCGCCACCGATGAGCCCGAGGCGACCTGATGAGTGAGCAGACCACCGCACCGCCCGCGCCACCGGCTCCGGTCGGTCCGCTCTCGGTGGTCGAGATCTACCGGCGGAGTGTGAAAGCCGAGGATCTTCGCTTCAATCGCTACGTCGCCCGACCGAAGGCGGCGCTGCTGGTCTATCTGCTGCGTCCGACGCCGATCACGCCCAATCAGGTGACGCTGCTGTCGCTTCTGACTTCGCTGATTGGTCTTTTGACGCTGCTGCTCTGTCCGGGGTGGGTCGGGCTATTGTCGGCGGCGCTGGTGCTGCACCTGGCGTTTGTCCTCGATTGTGTCGACGGACAGCTGGCGCGCATCAAAGGTCTGTCATCGCCGGTCGGTGCGTACCTGGATTTCTTGGTCGATGAGATCAAGGCGGTGCTGCTGATTGCCTGCTGTGCGGGGCGACTGGCGATCGATGGCAGGGCGCCGCTGTTTGTGTCCAGCGTCGGACCGCAGGTGTTCTGGCTCGGCCTGGGGCTCCTTGGGGTGTGCATCGCGGCGGCCGGAATCTCGACCACGACCTTTATGCGCCGTCCGGAGTATTTCGAGGCGGTGCATGGTCGCAAAGGGGAGCGCGTCGCTGGCTACACCAAGTGGCGGGAACCCATCGAAGCGCCGCCTCGCTCGCTCGTGGGTCAGCTGGTCCGCTTGCCGATTCGACTGCTCGAGGCCGTCGGCAAGCTGACGCTGCACTATCCGGCCTGGTTCTTTGTGCCGGCGCTGCTCGGTCATATCGAGTGGTTCCTGATTCCCTATCTGGCGGCGCACACGCTGTACCTCGGACGATCGTGGCTGACCGTGATCTGGAAGCTCGGGCGATGACCTCGCGACGGCAGCTCTTGCAAGCGCTGCTGGCGGGCGGGATCGGGCTTTCAGCGACGGCACGAGCTGCGACTCCGGTGCCATCTTCGCTTCAGCGCGGGGTGGCCTTGGGCCTGTTTCACGAAGATCCACTGTGGTCGTACGGCGGGCTGCTGCGCGAGATAAAAGCGCTGTCGGCGAGCCATGTCTCGCTGGTGCCGGCGTACTACCAAGATCACGCGGGCTCGACGGAGATCTACACCCATCCGCGCTTTAGCGTGCCCGACGAGACCATCGTGCGAACCATCACCGAAGCGCATGCGCTGGGGCTCCAGGTGATGCTGTTTCCGATCCTGCGGCTGGCCAGTCCGCGCGGCTCGGGAGAGTGGCGGGGAACGCTCAAGCCCGACGACCGCAAGGCGTGGTGGCAGAGCTATGAGCGGCTGATCCTGCGGCTCGCGAGGCTCGGGCAGACTCACAAGGTCGCGCAGTATTCGGTGGGCAGTGAGCTGTCGACTCTCGACGGGGAGCTTGATCTCGCGGACTGGCAGCGACTGGTCGGCAAAGTTCGTGGGCTGTATCGCGGGCGCCTGACCTATTCGGGAAACTGGGATCACTTTGAGCAGGTGGCGCTGTACGGACTGTGTGACAGCGCGGGGCTGTGCGCGTATTTTCCGCTCGCCAGTCGGCTCAGTACACCGCCGGTTCCCGTCGACGAGATGATTGTGGCGTGGCAAAAGAAGCGCACGGAGCTGCGGGCATTTGCCCAAAAAATAGGCAAGCCGCTGCTGCTCACCGAGGTCGGTTATCTGAGCCAGCGCGGGGCGGCGGCGTGGCCCTGGGAAGAGGCGGCGGAGAAGCCGGTGGACCTCGAAGACCAGCGACGGGCCTATGAAGCGTTTGCGCGGGTCTGGCAGGGCGAGCCACTGCTGTCGGGCGTGTACTTTTGGAACTACTACGGTTGGGGCGGTCGAGCCTCGCGCGGCTACACCATGCGGCACAAACCGGCAGCCCAGGAGATGGAGCGCTTCTTCCTTCGTGAGGCGCAGCGGACGGCGGGGACGTCGACCGTTGACCGTTGACCGTTGACCCTTAAGCGTCTTCGATGGGAACATACGACATAGTCCCATGGCGGAACCTTCCCCGTTTTCCCCAGGCACGATCGTCGGACCGTATGAGGTCCTCGACACGCTGGGCAAGGGCGGCATGGGCGTGGTCTTTCGGGCTCGTCACCGAGAGAGCGGAGAGCTGGCGGCGCTCAAGACGGTGCGGATGCCGAGCCCGATGCTGCTGTCGAGCATTCGCCGCGAGATCCAGCGTCTCCGTCGCTTGTCGCACCCCGGCGTGGTGCGGATTCGCGACGACGGCGTTCACGACAGCCTGCCGTGGTACACGATGGAGCTGTTCGAGTGCGCAACCTGGGAACAGCAGCTGGCGAGACGCAGCTCGGATCAGCGACCGACGCCGAGTGAGCAGCTGGCGGCAACCGGGGTCATGGCCACGGCGCTGGGCGCGACCGACGGTCCCGACGTCATCATCACTGTCCAAGATCGCCTGCCACTCGAGGAGCCGGAGCTGCGCGAAGTGCTGGCCCGCACCCGCTGGCTCTGCGAGACGCTGACCTACATCCACGGCGAGGGCGTGGTCCACCGTGACCTCAAGCCTGGAAATGTGTTTCTGCCAGGGTCTCATCAGACGGTGCTGGTGGATTTTGGACTGGTGGTTGCCTATTCCGGTCCCGATGGTCGCGAGGTGATGCAGGTTGCCCCGTCGACGGCCGGCACGGTTGCCTACATGGCGCCCGAGCAGCTGGACGGCGAGCTGGTCGATGCCCGCGCCGACATCTTTGCACTCGGCTGCATGCTCTACGAGACGCTGACCGGGAAGCTGCCTTTTCCTGCGAGTTTTAGGGAGCGCTTGCATCTTCATCGGCATCCGCTGACGCCACCGTCGCAGTTTTTGCCTTGGCTGCCGCGCATCCTCGACGAGCTGCTGCCCAAGATGTTGGCTCCGAATCGGCGGGAGCGACTGGGTCATGCCTCGGACCTCTCGGCGGCGCTGGCCTCGTCGCTGTTCATCGGGCTGCCTACCAACGAGACGCCGCAGTGGACGGCGCGTGACTACCTGTATCGGGCCAGCTTCGCTGGTCGAGATGGCCTGCTGGATACGCTGCTTTCGCGACTGCACGCGCTTGGAGAGGGTCATGGCGAGCTGCTGCTGCTCGAGGGCGAGAGTGGCTCTGGAAAGACGCGGCTGCTGACGGAGTTTTTACGCCGTGCCTCGCTGACCGGGGCGTTTGTCGCTGCCGGAGAGTGCCCGCCGCAAGGTGTGTCGACCCAGGGTGAGGCGATGCTGCACGCCGGGCCGCTGACACCGCTCCGTCCGCTGCTGCAAGCGGTGGCGGATCTGTGTCGAGCCCAAGGCGAACAGACGACGCTGACGCTGCTTCATCATCATCTACCGGTGCTGGTGCTGATTGAGCCCGCGCTAGCCGAAGTACCGGGGGCCGAGCAGTTCTCCGAGGCACAGCCCCTGCCGATCGAAGCGGCCAAGCACCGCCTGCTCAACGCCGTGAGCGAGCTTCTCATGGCACTGGCGCGACGTGGTCCGCTGGTGCTGCTGCTCGATGACTTGCAGTGGGCCGACGAGCTGACGATGGATGTGCTCGCGCACCTGCACAGCACGCTGCTTTCGACCCAGCCAGTGCTGATCATCGGCAGCTACCGTACCGAGGAGACCATGCCGACGCTGGAGCAGCTTGCGCAGCGGGCAGGCGTGACTCGACTCGCACTCGGTCGGCTCGATGAGCAGGCTGTCGGGAGCCTGATCTCCGACATGCTGGCGGTGCAGGCTGCCCCGGCGGAGCTGGTCCGGTTTGTGGCCGAGCAAGCCGCGGGCAACCCGTTTTTCATTACCGAATATCTGCAAACCGCCGTCGGTGAAAGGCTGCTTCATCGCAACCGCCAGGGCGACTGGGTGGTCAGCGACGCGGCGTCGGCGGAGGGGGCCCGGTCGTGGCTTGCCCGACTCCAGAGCCTGGGCCTGCCCCGGACCTTGCGCGCCATCGTCGAGCGTCGCCTACAACGACTCGACAAGACGCTGGCATCGGTGGTGCTCGCTGCTGCGGTGCTGGGCCGCGAGTTTGATGCCGAGCTGCTGCGGAGCATGAGCGATCTGTCCGAGCGTGAGCTGGCCGATGCGCTCAATGACCTGCTGCGGCAACGGTTCTTTGATCCGGCGGGCGGCGGTCGCTACCGGTTCGGACACGACAAGCTGCGCGAGGCGGCCTACGACTCGATTCCCAAGCCGCGGTTGCTTGAGCTACACCGTGCCGCCGCTTATGCCATCGAGGCCCGAGGCGCTCACGCTGCCGACGTGCTCGGGCTCGCCAATCACTTTGTCAAAGGCGTGGTCCCGAGCAAGGCCCGGACCTATTTGCTTTCTGCCGCCCAGCAGCTGCTGACGACGGGAGCACACAAGCAGGCGGCGCCGCTGCTCGTGCAGGCGCTGGAGTTCGCGGACCTAGCCGGTCACCTCGCGGCGCCCGAGGAGCGAGCGAATCTGCATCGGCTCTATGCCGACGCCCTGTTTGGAATGGGAGAGACCCACAAGAGTGCCGCGCAGGCCGAGCGAGCGCTGGAGCTGTTTGGCGTTGGAGTCCCCGACAAGCCGTGGCGGATTTTCGTGTCGTTTGTGCGTCAGCTGGTGGAACAGGTCTACCGAATGTCGTCGGAGCGGCGTCTGCTGCGGGGCGTCGATGCGGAGGCGCGTGCTGTGGCTGCTGCCCAGGCGGCACTGCGACTGTGTACGTGTTACTTCACCGACACTAGGCCCCAGCTCCAGGTCATGATGGCGACGCTGTTGGCGGCTAACCTTGCTGATCGCGCTGGCCCCTTGGGACCGCGTGCCGTGTCTTATGGGACCCTTGGCTGCACCGCGGGTTTTTTGCGGATGGACGGTGTTGCGCGGCGCTACTTTGAGCGAGCCCGTGCCGATGCCCGCGCTCGGGGCGACGACTCAGGCGAAGCCGGCGCCGCGATCCTCGAGTGCGCGCTCTACCAGGGAACCGCTCAGTGGTCCGCGCTGGTTGCGTGTCACAAAGCCGCAGTCGCGACGAGCGAACGCTGTGGTGATGTCCTTAGCGCCGAGGGTCTGCACCTGGTGCTCGGGGGCGGTTCTCTGCTGATGGGGAATCTGAGCGCTGCGTGGCTGCTGCTATCGCGGGTGCGCAGCTCGGCCTGTTTGCGCGGTGCCGATCTCAACGTCGGCTGGGCGTCGGTGTTGCTGGCGCTTCATGAGCTGTGGCGCAGCGAGCCGGTGCGGGCCCGCGAGCTGGCGCTGGCCGCAATGCGCAACTTCGCCTCGGACCGTGGGACGGCAGGGGCCAATGCCCTGGCGGTGAGTGCGGCCTCGGCGCTGCTGCTCGGTGATCGAAAGCAGGCGCAGCAGCACGCGCAGGAAGCGAGCGCGATGCTAAGTCGCGGTCCGGTGCTGTTTCAGATGTGGCCGGCCTGCGATCTGTTGCCTGATTCGCTGCTCCAGCTGTGGCAAGCCGCTCGTGCGGCGCGTTCCTCCGACGAATCTATGCTGCATAAGCTCGCCAAGCAGGCGTGTGCGCAGGCGCGCTCGATGGCGATGGCCGCACCGATTGGCGCGCCGCTGAGTCTGCGGGCGATGGGAGTGCTGGCGCGCATCGAAGGGAAGCCGCAGCGGGCCAAAAAGCAGCTGGAGGAGGCGCTTACTCGAGCGAAGCAGCTCCAGATGCCCGTCGCTGAAGCCGCCATTTACGTGGAGCTTGCGCAGACCGCACCGGTGTACAGCGAGAAGCGACAGATCTTGGCTCAACGTGCCGAGCAGGCAGCTCTTGCGGTGAGCTGTCAGCATTGGGTAGACAGAGCCCGCGCCCTGATCCATCGTCGACATCCATAACGACTCCTGGTCTGTAGAGGATCCCATGCCCGCTGTGTCCACCGCGCGTGTTCGTGAAGCCATTGCCAAGGCGCAGTGCGGACTGTTTGAGAAGCAGTCTCCCGACGGGGCTTGGCGCAGTGCCGATGTCGCTGGCCCACCGAGCACGGGTTGGGCGCTGGCGGCCCTTTCGTACTTGGGGGTCCTTGAGCGCTTCGATGCGCCGGGGGCGGTCCGCTTCCTGCTTTCTCGACAGCTACCAAGCGGTGCGTTTCCGGACTTTCCTGGGGATGAGAAGGGCTCGCTGAGTTCGACGGCGGCCTGCTATGCCGGACTCATTGGAGCAGGGCAGTCACCAACGAGCGAGCCGATGGAGCGGGCCTGGCAGTACATCAATCAGCATGGTGGCTTCGACGCCACCGACCCGGTGAGCAAGGTCTTTCTGGCCGCCGTGGGCCTGATCTCTCCGACTGCCCTGCCGTCGCTGCCGATGTCGTGGATGCTGGTGCCGGGAGTGCGCCGCCTGCTCGGTACCAAGGTCAGTAGCGCGTTCCAGCTGATGCTCAATGCCTTGCCCGGTCTGATTCGCGGCATGCAGCGCGGTCGAAAAAACATACTCACTCCGCGCAGCGACCTGATTGCTTGGATGGAGGATCAGAACCTCATTCAGTACCTGCGCAAGGTGCAAGATCCGAGCGGCAACTGGTACGGCGTGCTGCTGCACACGACGCTGTGCGCGATGACGCTGTACTCGCTGGGTCTGCCGCTCGGTGATCCGGCGATTGTGCGGGCGCTACAGTACGTGCCGAAGTGGAAGTACCCCGTGCAGCTCGGCGATGACAGCGTGCCGGCGTGGGGCTTTGTGCCCTTTAACTCGGAGTGCTGGAACACGGCGGTGTCGGTTGCGGCGCTGGTCCGCAGTGGCATCGCACCGAGTGATCCGCGGATCAAGAACGCAGTGGTGTACCTGCTGTCGACGCAGGGCCGCATCGACGAGCCGCCCGAGTGGCAGAATCCGCCGTGTGGAGCGCCGCGCTCGGGAGGCTGGGCGTTTGAGGAGTCGAACTCCTATAGCCTCGACTGTGATTCCACTTCGCAGGTCCTGCGCGCGCTGTCGTACGTGCGCGAGCTTCCATCGGTTGAGAACGCGATTGAAAAGGGCCAAGCGTGGCTTGTGGGAATGCAAAATGACGATGGTGGCTGGCCGGCGTTTACGCATGGTCAAGCCAGCAAGCCCGCCGGGCCGTATCCGCTCGGAACCTATATGCCGAGTGATCTGCTGAGTCAGATCCTGGTCTTCGTGGGACAAGCCGGGCTGTTCTTCGGTGATCCCGCCACCGAGGACTTGACGGGTCGCGTCGTCGAGGCGTTCGGTCTGTTAGGACGTCGTCTGCCCAGTCCGGTGATCCAGCGCGCGCTGGCGTTCCTTCGCTCGCAAATTTTTGAAAACGGAGTCTGGTGGGGTCGCTGGGAAAACAACTTCATTCCCAGCTCGGCGTACATTCTCAAGGGGCTGGCCAGCGTCGGTGAAGACGTCAAGGCGCCGTACATCCGTCGCGCGGTGGCGTGGATTGAGTCTCATCAAAACGCCGACGGTGGTTTCGGTGAGCGGATCGATTCCTACGGCAACCTCGCGTTCGCGGGAGTGGGCGAGAGCAACTGCTACAGCACCGCTCTGGTGGTGTCGGCGCTGCTCGCGGTCGGCGGTCGTCAAGAGGTCATCGAGCGCGCTGTCCATTACCTGCTCGCCCAGCAGCGCCCCGATGGTCTGTGGCCGGCGGACGGTTATCTGCTGGTGATGAATGCGCCGCTGCCGTTCTATCGAATCTCGGCCAACATCTGGGATGCGCCGCTCCAGGCACTCGCGGACTATCTGATTCTCGGCGGTGGCGTGAGAGGCGTGCAGCCCCAGTAACCCAGTCCCGGCAGCCCACAGCGAAACAACAGCGAATCGAGCGCTCGCATCGGTGCAGTCCACAGCGGCTGTTTGGTACGGAACACCTTGGTGCGCGGTGCGTGCGAGCCCGCGGCCTCGAGAATCGCATTGACCGCCTGCCGCGAGACCTGATTGGTTCCTTCCGCCGATGCAAAGTCGAGATCGGTCTTGAGCCAGTCCGTCGCCAAAAACAGATTGGGAATCTCGGTGGTCGGCCCCGGTCGCGAACTCCACGCGCCACAGGTCGTGATGTAGAGCTTCTCTTCGTTGCCGTCCGCCTCGACCTCACCGCGCGGAAAGGTGATATCGGGATCGATAAACCAGCACAGCACATCACTCGGCAAGATCGCGTCGCCGAGCTTGACCAAGCTGGCGTTGATCTGCGCGAGTACCTCGGTATAGATCTCCTTCTTTGAACAGAGCTTGGCCGGTTTCCCGACGGTGGGCCCAATCGCATCCCAGTTCGAGATGATGATCGAGAACGCCTCGCGCGACTGACCATTTCCGTACTGCGACCAGTTGTAGTCGGGCCAAAACTGCGCCTGCGACACCGAGGTCAGCGCCCACGGCGTATCGTCAAACGCGACGTGTCCGCGCACCACCGGCACTTGTCGAGACAGAAACAGCTGGACTCCGTTCATCCAGCCGGTACGCAGCTCATCTATGCGCGCCAGCGACGGAGCGGCTCGGCGAATGGTTGGGCTGAACACAAGTTTCGCCCGATCGACCGGCAGCGCACAGACGTAGTAGTCGCTTTCGATTCGCTTGCGGACGCCTGCTTCCACGATGGTGGCGCCGGTGATGCGGTAACCGTCGCACTCCATCTCGATGACCTCGGCGGGCATCCGCAGATCACCGCCCAAGCTACGCAGGTACGCAACCCACGGCTGCACCCAGACCTCTTCCTCCGGCCCGTCGAGTAGACGGTCCAGTGTCGTGCCCAGGCGGAAGCCGTGCTGGAGCATCTGAATCATCGCATTGCCGAGCGTCCGCGTACTCGCCACGCGCGGCAGCACCGCAATCAGCAGCGACGCCGGCATGGTCGCAATCAGCCGCTGGTACTCTTCCGACTTGCCGCTTGCGCCGACGTAATCCCACCATGTCACTTCGTCTAGCTCGGCCTCGCGCCGGTCCTTGCAGGTGGCCATGAAGGCGAGCGTCCGCACCCCAAAAAACACAAGGTCCTCAACCGAGATTCCCTTCTTGAGCGCGAGCATTCCTTTGAAGGTCTGGGCAAACCAGTCGAGCGTCAGCGTCATCGCCGCCGGCAGCACCGCCGAGGGATCTTTTTCACGCGCCACCAGCTCGTCTTTGCCCCAGACAATGTGCTCAAACACCGTCCGTCCGCCGAGCGAGGGAATCCGCTTCATCGCATCGGGCAGATTTTCGTAAAAGCCGGGAAAGAAGTGAAAGCCGTGCTGGCCCGGCAGATCCTCGCGCCCGTCGGTACCACTGCCAGGAACCGGCATGCCGCGGACCTTGCCGCCGAAGTGCCGCTGTTCGTAAATGGTGACGCGGAAGCCACGCTCGAGCAGCTCCTGCGCGACGGAGAGACCACCGACTCCACCGCCGAAGATTGTCACCGTCGGTGAAGCGCCCGAATTTCCCTGCCAGTTCGCCATGTCGGAATCATCGCCCAAAGCAAGCCATCGACTCAAGCGATGCCGTGAGAAGTTGGGCGAGGAAGCTTGGCAGAGAAAGCTTGGCGGGCGTTACGGGAGGTGGAAGCCGAAGGCCTTGTTGTGAACGTAGACCAGCTTGCAGGCCTCGAGATATTTGGCGTCGTGGATGCGTCCGGCCTTGACGTAGCCGGTCTCTCCCTGGTGAAGGAAAATCCGCTCACCGTCGGGCACCAGCGTACCGCCTTCCCTGCGATAGAACTGGATCGACATCTTGCCTTCCACCACCACGGTCATGTCATCGCCCGGATGGGAGTGCGGCGGCTCCTCGGTTCCCGGCTCCCAGCGCTCGAGCATGACCTCGACACCCTCGGGATTTTGCGGATAGGTTGCGCGCATCGTAAAGCCCTGCGGCGTACCAGGAACGGGAACGTGATGGCCCCAAATCGCGCTGGTGGCAGAGGTGACGGCCTCGTCGGAGCTGCTGTGATGGTGATGCGACATGGATCGACTCCCTGGTTCTTTCGAGGCGCCCAGCATGCCCTGTCCCAGCGCGGAAGCAAAGGGCACCTACAAATCAATCACAACGGGCAGATGTCGCGGCTCGTATTGCAGGTTGCAGGTACTGGCATTTACGTAGAGCGTGCCCTCGCGCTCACGCTGGCCATAGGACTCGTGGATGTGACCGAAGACGTGGACGCGCGGTCGGACTCGCAGAAGCGCCGCCCGCAGCTCCTCACAGCCCACTTGCAGTCCTCGCGAGGTCAGGTCGAGGATTCCGTGCGGTGGTCCGTGCGTCAAAAGCAGATCGATCTTGGAGGGAATCTTCGACCACATCCGACGCAGCGGCTCCCCGCGATCGAGGTTGAACGCCCAGTCGAAAAAGCGCGGCTGCCAAGGACTCCCATAGATGCGCAGCCCTTCCACCACGCACTCCTCATCTTGCAGATAGGTCGCGTGACTGATCAGGCTGCGCGCCGTGGGGTCCTGCTCAAACAGGAAGTCGTGATTGCCCGCGATGATCACCTTGTGGCGATGCGGGAGCGTTCCCAGCCAGTCATTGAACTCGACCACCTCGCTCCGCCGACCCCGTCGAGAAAAATCTCCGGTACAGATCAGCAGATCGCCTTCGGGAAGCCGCAGCTGGCGATGCAGTCCATGGGTATCGCTGATGCAGACGATGCGCATGCGCAGATGATAGCGCACGACACAAGGTGCTGGTCGAGCACACCCCGCTGGCAGTACCATGCGGACATGTCGAGCTTGTCTTCGGAAGCGCGCGGTCCGACGCTGCGCCTCCTTTGTATCAACGATATCTACACGCTGGAACACCTGCCGCGGCTGCTCAACTTGGTGCGTCATTACCGAACACAGGATGCCGCGGATCTCACCCTGGTGACGCTCGCGGGGGACTTTGTGGGACCGAGCATGCTGTCGAGTCTGGACAAGGGCCACAGCATGATGGAGTGCTTAAACGCGATCGGCGTTACCCATGTCACGTTCGGGAATCACGAAGATGACATCGAGGTGAGCGAGCTTCGCAAGCGCATCGCCGAGTTTTCGGGAGTCTGGCTGGGCACCAACGTAGCGGACTTTGTGCCGCCGCTTCCTAAGCAAGACATCGTGACCGTACAGAGTCCGGGCGGTCGGGCGGTGCGCGTTGGATTCCTTGGTGTGGTGATGAATGACGCGACGGTGTATCGGCGCCCGCCGTTTGGTGGCGCCCAGGTCGCGCCGCTGCTGCCGACGGTACTGACCGAAGCCAAGCGACTGGTGGAAGAGGAAGGAGTCTGCTGTGTGATTCCACTCACGCACCAAGATCTCGCAGAGGACAGAGTCCTTGCGCAGACAACAATCGATCCGCCTCTGCCTGTGATCGTGGGCGGACATGAACACAAGATCTATCTGGAACAGTACGGCCCGACTTGGCTGGTGAAGGCTGGTTCTGATGCAACCCACGCCGCGATCGTCGATCTCAAGTGGCCGGTACAGAGACCGCAGTTTGGACCAGATTTGCCGTCGGTGACGGTGACTCTCGATGACTGCGCACGCTATCCTGATGATGTGCCACTGCGCACGCTCGTGAATCAGCGCATGCTGGCGGTCCAAGAGCTGGAGCGAGCGACTCTGCTTCAGCTAGAAGACGGAGTCTCTCTGTCTTCAATAGGAACTCGGCTGCATCAGACTTCGGTAGGCACGCTGCTCTGTTCGCAGATCCGCGATGCGCTGGGAGCCGACGGCTGTTTGTTGAATGGGGGCGGAGTCCGTGGCAACAGCGAGTACCGACGGAGCTTCACCTACGGAAACCTCAAGTCCGAGCTGCCCTTCGATAACGAAGTGGTGGTGGTGCAGCTGACCGGAGCGGCGCTCTTGCAAGCGATTGTCGACTCCCGCGCGCAGGCGCCGATTGAGTCCGGAGGATTTCTGCAAGTCGATGATTTGCTGCGTCTGGCAGAGTCTGGACAGAGTCTCCTTTCGGTCGCCGGACAGCCTTTCGATCCAGCGCGGATGTATCGCATCGCGATTGTGCGCAACCTGATGTTCGGAATGGATCATCAGGAACCGCTCATCGAGTACGCCAAGCAGCATCCCGAGCGGGTTCCCCCAGACGGCAGTGGTCGTGACATCAAGGTGGTCCTGGTCGATGCATTCTCGGTCGCGCTGTGGAAACAGCTAGGTCACTTCGCAGTGCTCGATACGGATCAGGACGGACATGTGTCTCCCGGTGAGCTGGCGTCCGCAGTGACTCGCTTCACGGCTGCCCCTGCCTCATCCATCACGGTCGATCTGGTCATGAAAGCCGTCGACCGCAACCAAGACGGACTGATCTCGCGCGCAGAGTCCGATCTCCTAAACAGCACCTGATCCCAGCGGAGTGATCAAAATCGGCGCCAAACCACCACCTGAAGCTGTTCAGCAGGGGCCTGCCGGTGAGCTGTGCCCTGTGGCGCGGCTTCAATCTGCAGAGCGGAGAGATGCGGGCGCTGTCACGATCGGGCGGCCTGGCCATGGGCGCCATCGGTGAACGCCCCCACCACAACGAACTGAGATACAGTACGATGGTTTTCAATCTGGGCGGGATTGCGCAACAAAGGGGGGCGTGTTGCCAATGAGCGATTGTCTTCATCAGTTGGTTGAAGAGCAGGTCGAGCGGACTCCGGATGCGCTGGCTTTGCAGTATCTGGACTCGACGCTCAGCTATCGCGAACTGAACCAGCGCGCCAACGAGCTTGCGCACCGCCTCATCGCAATGGGCGTAGGACCGGACCAGCTGGTCGGGCTGTGCGTCGAGCGCTCGCTGGAGATGGTGGTGGCCCTGCTCGCGGTCCTCAAGGCCGGGGGCGCCTATCTGCCACTTGATCCAGCGTATCCGCAAGCTCGGCTCGCCTTCATGATCCAGGATGCGGCTCCAGCGGTGCTGCTCACGCAGAAACAGCTTGTCGATCGGCTGCCTTCTGGATCAGCGCAGGTCCTGTGTGTGGATCAGGAATACGCCTGGTCGTCCGTTCCGGTGTCTGGGAATCCGACTACTCAAGTCAGTCCGGACCATCTGGCCTATGTGCTGTATACCTCTGGATCGACGGGGACTCCCAAAGGGGTTCTCGTCATGCACCGCGGGCTCTGCAATCTGATCAATGTGCGGCGCGCAACGTACGGAATCTCGGAGCGTGCGCGTGTCTTGCAACTCGCGTCGATTGGCTTCGATGCCGCGGGTTCGGACATCTTTTTGGCCCTGTGCAGTGGCGCGGTGCTCTACATTCCGCGCGCTGAGCAGGTGCAGGACCCGACCGAGCTTCAGCGCTTCATGCAGGCGACCCGAATCAGCTTCGCCTCAATGCCGCCTACCATCTTGGCCGCGCTGGACGACAGCTCCCTTCCCGATCTTACGACCGTCGTTGTAGGCGGAGAGGTGTGTCCGCTGCGAGTCGCCGAAGCCTGGTTGGCGAGAGGTCGACTGTACAACGAATATGGTCCCACCGAAGCCACTGTCTGCACGACGCTGCTCTGCTGCGAGCCCGGACGACTGCCTCCCAACATCGGTCAGCCGATTCCGAATGCGCAGGTCTACATCGTGGACCCGCAGCTACGGCCAGTGCCCGCTGGCGCTTCCGGAGAGATCCTCATCGGCGGCATCGGCCTCGCTCGCGGCTACCTGCACCGGCCTGCGCTTGATGCCGAAAAGTTCATTCCTAACCCGTTCCTGAGCGAGGCTGGTGCTCGTCTCTACAAGAGCGGTGATCTGGGGCGCCTTCTGCCCGATGGAAGCATTGTGTTTCTGGGGCGGCTCGACGAGCAAATCAAGCTCCGCGGCCTGCGCATCGAGCTTGGTGAGATCGAGGCATCGCTGATGGAGCATCCTGCGGTCCGCTCCTGTGCGGTGCAGGTCTGCGAGCACAGGCCGGGGGACAAGCGCCTCGTCGCCTACGTCGTTCCGAACTCGCCAGCATGGGACTTGCCCGGTCCGACTCAGGAACTCGACGCCTCTCATATTCAAGAGTGGCACAGCCTCTCGGATGAGCTTTATGAGGAGGACGGAGAGACAGCCAATCCCACGTTCAATATCACCGGCTGGAATAGCAGCTATACCGGACTCCCGATTCCTGCTGCCGAGATGCTCGACTGGGTTGATCACACCGTCGACAACATTCGCGCCCTGGAGCCGCGCACAGTGCTGGAGCTTGGCTGTGGCACGGGCCTTCTGCTGTTCCGATTGGCTCCGCAGTGCGTGCGCTACGTTGGCACGGACATCTCTAGGAAGGTGATTCAGGGCCTGCAGAAGCAGGTCGCCACGCGCATGCCAGCCTCAGTGCAGATTGATCTTCAGCATCGCTCGGCAGAGGACTTCTCTGGTCTTCCGACCGAGGCGTTCGACACCGTCATCCTAAACTCGGTCAGTCAGCACTTCCCAAGCATTGAATATCTGCTGCGCGTCCTAGAGGGAGCCGCTGCCAGAACTCAGGAAGGGGGACGGATTTTCGTCGGGGATGTGCGCAGCTTGCCGCTCCTGCCGGCGTTTCATACAGCCGTTCAGCTAGCCCGCGCCGCAGATGGGATGCCCCAGAGTGAACTCTTGCAGCAGGTGATGCACAAGCTTGCGGAGGAGGAAGAGCTGGTCGTGGACCCAGAGTTCTTCCTGGCCCTGCCGCACCAGATTCCGCGCATCAGTGACGTCAGAATTTCCTATAAGCGCGGGAGCTACTTAAATGAGCTGACCCGGTTTCGTTATGACGTGGTCCTGCATCTTGGCAGGAGGGCGTCTCCCGCGGCGGAGGTGCAGTCGCTGCAATGGACGGAACAGGACTTCTCGTTCGAGCGTCTCAAGGAGCTTTTGTCCAACACGCAGCATGACGCAATCAGAGTCCGGGGGATTCCCAATGCGCGCGTCCTGGCCGAGACCGCAAGCTGGCAGTGGCTACAGAGCGGGCAGGGGCCTAAGACCGTCGGACAGTGGCGGCTGGCCCTGGCAGCGCGCCAGCCGCAGGGCGTAGAACCCGAGGCAACACGGAAGCTGTGTGAGGGTCTGTACTCCCATGTCGAGGTATGGCCATCGCCTGTCCATCCTTCGGCCTTCGAGCTGCTGCTCTGCCACGGCTCTGCGAACATCGCCGGACTGGGACGAGGCCAGTCCGCGGCGCCGCTTCCCAAACCCTTTCGCGCGTATGCCAACGATCCGCATCGGGGAAAGCAGCTCCAGAGTCTGATTCCTGCGCTGCGTAGCTTCCTGCGCGCGAAGCTGCCAAAGTACATGCTGCCGACCAGCTATGTACTCCTCGATCACCTGCCGCTGTCGCAACATGGCAAGGTGGATCGCCGCGCGCTACCCGCTCCGGACCCGCGCAAGCGCGATGAGCAAGAGGAGTATGTGGCGCCGCGCAACGCTGTCGAAGAGTCGCTGGTCCGCATCTTTCAAGATGTCCTTGCCGTCCCGGATCTCGGCATCCATGACAACTTCGTGAACCTGGGAGGAAGCTCGCTGCTGCTGGTGCAGGCGCTCCAGCTCATGCACTCCAAGCTCTCTGTAAGTCTTTCGATCACCACGCTGTTTGCGCATCCCACGGTGTCGGGTCTGGCGCGCAAGATCGAAGCGGCCATGCAGGAAGGAGCAGTGCTGCGGACTCCTTCCATCGTGCCTGCACCGCGCACCGAGCCGCTGCCGCTGTCCTTTTCCCAAGAGCTCATGTGGTGGCTCACGAAACACTATCCAGAGGTACTGGCCCTCAACAACACCACGGCGATCCGGGTGCGGGGGACGCTGGATGCTGCGGCTCTGCGGCGTGCCTTGGATGCGCTGGTTGAGCGGCACGAGATCCTGCGCACGAGCTTTCCCGATGTGGATGGGAAGCCCGTTCAACGGCCCGGACCCGCGTGCGCGCTTGCGATTCCATTTTCCGACTTGAGCGACTCACCGGAACCAGAAGCGGAAGCCCTGCGGCTGGCCAGAGAAGATCTGCTCCGCCCCTTCCAGGTGCTGACGGGTCCCTTCGTTCGCCCGCGCCTTACACGGCTGGGTCCGAACGACCACTTTCTGTTCCTGTGCCTGCACCATATCGTCTACGACGGTGTTTCCTTATGCCGGGTGTTCCTGCCCGAGCTTACGGCGCTCTACAATGCCTTTGCCGCGAGCCAAGCCATCAGCCTGCCCGAGCTGCCGCTTCACTACGCCGACTTCGCGGCCTGGCAACGGAAGACCTTGACCGATGAGCTGCTCGCCCCTCAGCTGTCGTACTGGAAAAAGCAGCTGACCGATCTTCCCAAGGTCCGCTTCCCGATGGCCCGCCCGCGAAGCGCAGATCACAGCTACCGCGGCGCGCAGCATTCCGTGATCTGCTCGAAGGAAGTGAGCGCGAAGCTGCGGGCGCTGGCACGAAAGGAGGGAGTCACGCTGTACGTGACGCTGCTGGCGGCGTATCAGACCCTGCTCTTTCGCTGCGCTGGGCAGGCCGACATTCCGGTTGAAACGGCCTTGTCGCATCAGGAGCGCCCGGAACTGCGTGGGCTCATCGGCGTCTTCGTCAGTCAGGTGCTGATCCGGACCGATTTCACGGGCGCTCCCAGCTTTCGCGAGGTCCTCCATCGGGTACGGAGCCAGGTGCTTGGGGCGGTTGCCCATCCCGACGTTCCGTTGCTGAAGCTCCAGGCACTCTATTCCTCCGATCCAGCGGCGGAGGTGTTCTTCAACGTGACCTTCCTGTTGGATCCCCCGCAGCCGCCCTTGAATCCTGGGTGGAGCCTTGATCGGATGTCGCTCTATCATGGCTTTGCCACCTGCGATCTCCTGCTCCAGCTATGCGAGCAGGGCGATGAGCTGTCCGGTTGCTTCGAATACAGCACCGACCTCTTTGACGCCTCTGCCATCGCAGATCTCTCCGCAAAGTTTCTTCACCTACTGGAACAGATCACCGCGGACCCCGAGACCCCTGTTTGAAATCGAGCGTGCATCGCGTTCCCACATCAGTCGCGCGGCGGTGGCCTGTCGAGGGCGCGGCGTACAACGCGCAACAGCAGATCGGGATCGTAGGGCTTTTGCAGCAGATCCACTCCCTGTTCGCTCAGCACAGTGGTTGGATACGGGTCCGCCGCATACCCGCTCGAAAACAGAAACGCGGCTTTGGGAGCGAGCACTCGAAGCTGCTCATAGGCCTTCTGCCCGCCCAAGTTCGGCATCATCGCGTCCAGAATGATGGCGTCGAATCGGCCACCGTTCTTGACGGCCTCGACCGCCAGTGCGCCGTCGTCAACGGTCGTCACCTGATAGCCGGCGCGCGCCAAGATGCGTTGCAACACGCTCTGCACCTGCCGATTGTCTTCGGCCACCAAGATTCGTTCGCTGCCGCCCTTTACGCTGCTGCTTAGCTTGGGGCCAATCGTCGTCGCGCTGCGATCGTAGGCGGGTAAGTAGACTTTGAACGTGCTGCCGACGCCGACCTCACTGTAGGCGTGCATCAGTCCGCCATGCTGTTGCACGATTCCGTATTCAACTCGACGCTCACGTTCGCCGGAAACAGTCGGTGCAAGAGCTGTAGGAGTGTGCCGAGGCGCGCGTTGACATCGATCGCCTCTAGCTCCTGCACTTACGTCTGCCACGACTTCGCGTTGGCTGGGACTTAGCGCGTCCTCCGCGAGGAAGTGCGCACTGCCGAGGATGCGTACATGAGTCTGATTCGGCTCCAACATCCCCAGCCAGACGTGGTGATAGCCAGTCATGCTCTCGATCGCGTCGCGCACGATCTCGAGCATCTCCGAGAAGTTCACGGCGCGCTGCAGCTCGCGAGCGAAGTGCAGCAGGCGCGTCTGATCGGTCCCAGCCATCCTCTCGAGCTTGCCAGAGATTTGATAGGGGGCGGTCGGCAACCAGGCCAAGACGGTCCGGACCTTGGGCGCGCCGCTCAACGACAAGGCGACCTGCTACGCGACCATCGACGGCTTTTTGCTGTCGCCGGGGATCGAGCTGCGCCGCGTCGAGACGCTCGATCTACACTTTGAGCACAGCGACCACAATCCAGTGGAGCTTGAGGTCGCGCTGCGTTAAAAGCAGGCGCCCCTGTCTCCACGGTGGGGTTCGCGTCTCAAGATGGCCAAACGAAGTCCCGACAAACAATCCTCGCGCGGCGGTCTGCTCCTGCCTGGTCAGTCGAAGCGCGCTGTTCGCATCTATCGCATCATCCGCACCATCGTGCTGCTCGGCCTGCTCGCCGGCTGCTTGGCGGTGTCGGGCGTCGCGGCGCTGTTCCTCTACTACTCGTCGGACCCGTCGCTGCCGACCATTGACAAGATCGCCGACTACCGGCCCAAGGTGACCACCCGCGTCCTTGCTTCGGACGGTCAGCTGATTGGTGAGATCTACGAGGAGCGGCGCACGGTCGTCCCGCGCGAGCGGATTCCGCGGGTCGTGGTCGATGCCTTTGTCGATGCCGAAGATGCCCAGTTCTTCGAGCACCATGGTCTAAACTACATTGGGATGGTCCGCGCCGTCTTGCAGAGCCTGTGGCAGGGGCATCACCTGCGCGGCGCCTCGACCCTGACCCAGCAGCTCGTCAAGACCTATGTCCTCAGGAGCAGCGAGCGGAGCTTAAAGCGCAAGGTGCAGGAGATGTATCTGGCTCTGCGCCTCGAGAAGATGCTGACCAAGGACGAGATCCTGTGGCTGTACCTGAGCCAGATCTACTTTGGACATCAGCGCTACGGCATCGAGGAAGCGGCGCGCTTTTACTTCGGCAAGTCGGTCACCGATGTCCATGCCGGCGAGGCTGCGGTGCTGGCGTCTTTGCCCAAGGGCCCCGAAGAGATCTCGCCGCGCAAGAATCCCGAGCGAGCCAAGCTCCGTCAGCGCTATGTGCTGTCCCAGATGGCGCGCTATCACCACGTCTCCGATGCCGAGGCGGTCAAGTGGGCCGAGGCGCCGATTCAGCTCGTCAAGGAGCCGCCGCCGGCCAGCAGCTTGGCGCCCGAGTTCGTCGATGAAGTGGACAAGCTCCTCATCGAGCGATTTACCGCCGAGCGCCTGCCGTACCTGGGCCTGAACGTCCGCACCACCTGCAACTTAGAGGTCCAGCGGGCGGCGCGACTGGCGCTCGAGCAAGGACTTCAGCGCATCGACGAGCGCAATGGGTATCGCAAGGGACTGCGCAAGCTCGACGGGGCGGCGCGACTGGCCCACCTGGCGGAGCTAAAGAAAGAGTTTCCCTCGGGACCACCGGTCGGGCGCGGCATCGATGGCGTGGTGGTCAAGGTACTCGATGGCGACAAAGGCACCGGCTGGGCGATGGTCGACCTGGGGGCGGTGCAGGGCTCGCTGCCGCTGGCACAGACCGGCGACCGTTACAACCCCAAGGGCCTGCCCGCCAACCAGCGCTATGCCGAGGGCGACGTGGTGCGGGTGCGGATTGGCCGGGTCGCCAAGGAAGGGCCGATCCTGGTCCTTGATGCCGGGCCACAGGGTGCGGTGGTGGTGATGGACCCCGAGACGCGCCAGCTCATCGCGATGGTCGGCGGCTACGGCTATCTGCGCGGCAGCTTCAACCGGGTGCTCAAGGCCAAGCGCCAGCCCGGCTCGGCGTTTAAGCCCTTCGTCTTTGCGACGGCGCTGGAGTCCCGGCGCTACACCGCGGCCAGCGTGCTCAATGACTCGCCCCAGGTCTACGATCTACCCGACCTCAAGGCCTGGGCACCGAAGAATGCCGGGGCGCACAACACCTCGTTTCTGGGGCCGGTGCGGCTGCGGGTCGCGCTCGCCCAGTCGCTCAATACCGTGGCCTCACAGCTCATCTATGAGCTAAAGCCGCCACCAGTTGCCGCGATGGCGCACACGCTCGGGATTGAGTCATCGCTGGAAGAGACCTATGCGCTGGCGCTCGGTGCCTCGATCGTGACCCCGCTGGAGCTGACCAATGCCTACGCGACGCTGGCCGCCAAGGGTCGAGCCGGCGATCCGCAGTGGCTGATCCAGGTCGGCACCGAGCCACCCACCGGCAGCTCACTACACCAAGCCGTCTCTGGCGAGCTGGCCTTCGTGATGAGCCACGTCCTCCAGAGCGTCATCGAGGAAGGCACCGCCATCGGCATCAAGGGCAAGCTGCGGCGACCAGCCGCTGGCAAGACCGGCACCACCAACGCCAACCGCGACGCCTGGTTTGTGGGCTACACCCCCGATATGGTCGCGGGCGTGTGGGTCGGCTTCGATGACTCGCGATCCCTGGGCGAAAAAGAGCAGGGTGCTCGCTCGGCCCTGCCCATCTGGCTCGATGTCATGCAGGCTGCCCTGCGCGACCACCGCGTCCAGACCTTCGTCCAGCCCGCTGGCGTGGTCGTCCACAGCATCGACCCAGTGACCGGCAAGCTGCCCGCCCCCGGCGCCCCCAGCATCGAAGAAGTGTTCTTGGCCGGCACCGAGCCCACCGAACAAGCCCCCGCCCCCGGCGAGACCAACGCCGAGACCTGGAACATGAACCAAGACTAGGGTCTGGACCCTTCGGGGACCCTGTGATGCAGGGGTGAAAGAGGGTCTGGACCCTCCGCGGACCCTGTGATGCAGGGGTGAAAGAGGGTCTAGACCCTTCGGGGACCCTGTGATGCAGGGGTGAAAGAGGGTCTGGACCCTTCGCGGACCCTGTGATGCAGGGGTGAAAGAGGGTCTGGACCCTCCGCAGACCCTGTGATGCATGGGTGAAAGAGGGTCTGGACCCTGCCGCCCGGCGACCCTACTGCTCATCGTCATATTCCCCCGGCATGCCGAGGTTGCCGAGCAGGCTGTAGAGGACCGGGATCAGCAGCAGCGTCATGGCCGTCGACACCGTGAGCCCGCCGATGACCGCGCGGGCCAGCGGCAAGTTCGTCTCGCTGCCCTCGCCAATCCCCACCGCCATCGGAATCAGTCCGACAATCGTCGCAATCGTCGTCATCAGGATCGGTCGCAGCCGGGTGCGCCCTGCGTGTACCGTTGCTGTCACCAAGTCCTCCCCTCGCTGCCGCAGTACGTTCGCATAGTCCACCAGCAGCACGCCGTTTGAGACCACGATTCCCACCATCATGATGATGCCCATAAAGCTGTTCACCGAGAGCGTCGTGCCTGTCACAAACAGCGACACCATTACGCCCGCCAGTCCCAGCGGCACCGACATCATGATGATCACCGGCTGGAGCAGCGACTTGAACTGCGACGCCAGCACCATATAGACCAGCACCACCGCCAGCAGCGCCGACAACAGCAGTCCCGAAAACGCCTGCTGCTGCGCCTCTCTCTGTCCGCTCACTTTCACCGCAAAGCCTTCCGGGGGAGGTAGCTCACGCAGGGCTCTTTCCACCGCATCCGAGGCCGTTCCCAGGTCGGTGGTGGCTGCGACGCTGGCCGTGACATCGACCACCCGCTGGAGGTACTTGCGACTGATCTGCACCGGACCACTCCGGCGCTCGATCTTGGCCACGGACGACAGCGCGACCAGACCTCCGAGCGGCGAGCGAATGAAGATGTCGCGGATGTCATCCATCTCGTCCCGGTAGCGGTCGCTCATGCGCACATTGACGAAGTATTCGTTGCCGGTCTCGGGATCGTTGTAGCGGATCGGCAGAAACTGGCTGTTGCCGGTCAGCGTCGTCAGCACCGACTGAGCGATCTGCTGTTCCGAGATACCCAGCACGCCCGCTTTCTGACGGTCGACCTCAATGTGCAGCTCGGGATAGTTTTCCTCTCGCGTCAAAAGGAGGTCGCTCAGCAGAGGCCGACCCTTCTCGTCTTGCAGGCCGTGCAGCTTGCCGAGCACCTTCTTGGCGTAGGCCGCGCCGACCTCCTGATCTTGGCCCAGGATCTCGATGTCGACCGGCGCCGGCTGTCCGATGGTGAGGATGCGCTTGACAATGCCGCCGGTGAAAAAGTAGGTGACGATGCCAGCGGTCTTTTCGCGCAGCACCGCCCGCAGCTTGTCAACGAGCTGGGTGTCACTCTCGCGGCGCTCTCTGCGGGGGACCAGCGCAAACTGGATGTTGCCGGCATGGGGGCCGGTGTTGCTGGTGAACATCGCGGTACGTCCCCCCGGCAGTCCAATGTCCGAGAGCGTCGCTATGTACTTCGGCGGCGAGCCATCCTTGGGAAGGAGGACTTCATCGGCAGCCTGCTCCAGCTTCAGGGCAATCTGTTCGCTGCGCTCGACGCGGGTACCAATCGGCGCCTTGAAGCTGAGCGTGAACTGGCTCTCATCGGTCTGCGGGAAGAACTCGCTGCCAATCCGGAAGTACAGCGGTACCGTCGCTCCGCACAGTGCCAAGATCACCACGATGGTCAGCGCGCGATGCCGCAGAACCGAAGCCAGCATCCGCGCATACAGAGCGTCCATGCCGTCAAGCGCGCGACCGATTCCGCCTATGACTCCCGACCCCTCCTGATGGTGATGGGAGTCCGGCTTCTTCAGCCAATACAGACAGAGCAGCGGCGTCACGGTGCGCGACACAAAGAAGCTCATGAGCAGCGAGAAGCTGATCGTCAGCGCCAGCGGAATGAACAGATAGCGCGCGACTCCGGTCAGGAACAGCACCGGGAAGAACACCACGATGGTGGTGATCGTCGACACCAGGATCGGCATCGCGACTTCCTGGGCGGCCTTGAGCACGGCTTGCTTGCGCGTCGGCTCGGTGGCGAGGTGGCGGTGGATGTTCTCCAGCTCAACAATCGAGTCATCGACCAGCCTGCCGACGCCAAGCGCCAGACCTCCCAGCGTAAAGACGTTGAGCGACTGCCCAGCAAAGTACATCAGCACAAAGGTCGCAATGATCGACAAGGGAATCGCCACCGCGACAATTCCGGTCGCGCGCAGGGACAGAAGGAAGATGAGGATCACCAGCACCGCGAGACCTCCTCCTTGCAGTGCTTCGTGTTCCAGGGCCTTCACGGCATTGCGGATGTACGTCGATTGATCAAAGGAGATGACCAGCTTGACGCTCTCGGGAACGCCAATCAGCTTCGGGAGCTGCGCGCGTACGGCATCGACCACCGCAATGGTATTGGCCTGTGGTTGCTTGAGGAGTCGGACGTAGACACCACGGACTCCGGAGACGCGGACGATGTTCTGCTGATCGGCAGTCCCATCACTCACCGTCGCGACATCGGAGAGCCGGACTGGCCCCGAACCTGGAGAGGAGCCACTTTGTCCCAGTTGGGGCGGTTGCACGATCACCTCCGCCAGCTCGCGGGGATGCCGGACTTGCGTGTTGGAAAACACGTTCATGTCGCGGTCGCCCGTCTTGAGGTTGCCGCTGGGCAGGAGCAGATTCGAGCTACGCACCGCACTGACCACGTCGAGGATTCCCAGTCCGCGGGCCCGCAGGGCGTCCCGCTCGACCTCGACTTCGATCTCCCGCTGCTTGCCGCCACCGGGGTTGGCCGACGCAATTCCCGGCACCCGCTCGAGCTGCGGTTCGATGACGTTGAACGCCAGATCGTAGAGCTGTTTTTCGTCGAGCGTATCCGAAGAGATCGCCACGGTCAGGACCGGAATGTTGGCGACATCGAACTTGAGGATAAACGGCTGCTGGATACCTGGCGGCAGGGTGTTGAGGACCTGTGAGACGCGCTGCTGGACCTCGAACTGGGCGTTGTCGAGGTTTACGCCGTAGGAAAACCAAGCGCTGACAATCGAGGTGCCTTGGCGCGAGGTGCTCTCGATGCGATCGATCCCCGGGGAGGCAGCGACCGCGCGCTCGATGGGAACGGTGATGGCTTTCTCGATGTCGGCGGGACCGGCGCCCGGATAGAAGGTGACGACGCGGATGACCGGAATCGTGATGTCGGGAAACAGATCGACGGACAAGCGCATAAGCGACTGAAGTCCGAGGACCACAGTCGCAAGCGCGAGCATCAGGATCAGGATCGGATTGCGCAGAGCCAGACGGGTCAGCCACATGGGTGATCAGGATCGTTTCTTGGCAAGCGAGAGGCGATAGGTCTCTACAGCGGCCAGGACCTCGGGACTCCGCCACTGCGTCCACACCGGATCTTGACCGGGGCTACCAATGGAAGCCATGCGGGCCAGGGCTTCCTTGCGGAGTGCTCGCTTGGTCGCTGCGAAGGCCATTGGCACCCGCGAGCCCAGCTCCGCAGCCAGCGCCAGCGCTCGATCCAGGAGCAAATCGGCGGGGATCAGCTCATCGACCAAGTGTGCGGCGAGCGCTTCTTCTGGACGGAAGTTGCGACCGCGATAGACCAGATCGGCAAAGTGGGGGCCCGACCACGCGGTGCGGACAACCTCCAGCGCAGAGGCAGGGAAGGGCACGCCGACGCGAATTTCGCTCAGGCCCAGCTGCGACTCCCCTTCGCAAAGGAGTCGAAAGTCTGCCGTCGCTGCCAGCACTGCGCCCCCAGCCACGGCATGACCATTTACGGCGGCGACCACCGGAATCTCGAGCGCAAACAGACCCGTCACCACTTCATCGAATACGGCGGGGAAGGCGGCGGCTTTCTCGGGTGGATAGGCAAAGACCTCGAACAGATCGAGTCCGGCGGAAAAGAAGCGACCTTGGCCGGTGATCACCAAGGCGCGCACTTCCGGCGTCTTGAGGAGCGGCAAGAGGGCCCGCGTCTGCTGCAAGATCTCCAAGTTGAGGGCGTGGGCGGGGGGACGATTGAGCTGAAGGAGTGCGGTCGAGCCGCGTCGTTCCAAAACAACCAGATCAGTCATGCGCGCATCCTATTCCAAACGCGCATGTTTCGCGTGGGGTTCCGCGATTCAATCTGTTGGTCTGGTTGGGGGACTCTGTTGGGTTATTGGGGGGTGTAGGAATAGACGGTGGGGGCGCTCCAGCCGGAGCCCACGGGGGCGACGGGGGCTGGGTTGTAGGTGCGCACAAACAGAATGGTGGGGCCGTTGATGGTGAAGGGGCCGGTGTACTGGATGGCTTTGGCAGAGACCATGGGGCCGGGGGCGGGTGGTCGTGGGTCGGTGCCATCGGTGGTGTAGTAGATTCTCACCCCGGAAATCACCGTGCTCGGGGAGGTGAGGGTGATGAGGCTGGCTGCTGGGATGGTTCCTTGTGGCAGGTTGGCGAGGGCGGGACGGGTGACCTGATTGTCCATGAAGGTAAGGCGCTGGGCCCACCAATACTTCAGCCAGGCGACCTCGCCTTGATACGTACCGTTGAAGAGCAGGTTGGTGATGGCCGTGTTGCTGGCCGCGGATCGGGGAGCGCTGGTCGTCCACCGAATCGCTGAGCGCTTGGCCGGGGTGCCGGCGGCGTTTCCGGGATTGAGCAGACCGGCAAACTCGTCGATGTGGCCATGGATGGCGCTTGTCGCGAGCGGTCCCTGGCGAAGCTGCTCGAGTTGGTCAATCCAGACCTGCCAGTAGTTCGGATCGCGGAACATGTCTACGTACCAGGGATAGGCAAAGAAGTCGGTTCCGGTTCCGGGAGGCGGACTCCAGGTTCCCCAGTCGAAGTCGCGTCCATCCGTCGAGCCCTGCGCGCGATCGAAGTCCCAGATCGGTCCCGCCGTGATCTTGCCGGTGCGCGGCTTGTGCCAAAAGGAGCTGAGTCGGAAGGCATCGGCGTTCTTGGTCGCCGTGTTGAGGATGTGGTGATCGACCATCGCAGCGACGTCCCAGTACTTGGCGTAGCCGCTCACCGGGTCCGCAAAGCTTGCTCCGCCGAGTACGGCGCAGGCGTCGCCAAGGTGACCACGGAGCCAGCTGCTCTGGGCGGTGTTGACGACCTTGAAGGGATCGCTCGAGACCTCGCGGGGATACACCCACGCAAGGACGTTTGAGCCCGGACCGCCCGTGCCAGCGTTTAGGAAGGTCTGTCCGGCCAGGGGACGAATGCCAATCTCTCCGGTGTCGAGGCGGTCGGCCTTGAACAGATAGCCACCCTGGATGGCGGGCGCTGTGGTGTCGGCGGGGGACAGACTCTCAACGTTCACGCGATCGGAGCCGCGCTTGATCTTTTCCTGAAAGCTGTAAACGCCAAAGTAGTCCGTGCCGGTAAATGATCCTTCGATGGTGTCGGTAAGCGACTGCTCGTTGTGGATGTGTTCAATGAATCGGGTATGCACTGCGTAGCGACCGGCGTTGTTGCTCAGGCGATAGATGAGGTCGTTGTGCATCATCGAGCGGTCAAACTGATACGGCGCGTGCATGATCCAGTCCGACTCAGCGGGCATCCCAAAGGGAGTGCAGTTCTGATCGACTCCGTTTTCGTCCTGAAGCTCCAGCGCCATCGTGAACTTGGGGTCTCCTGCGGTGGATGAACCGTGGCGCTCCAGCGTGCAGGGCGAGACCAGATCCGGGGGATTGGTCAGCCGCGCCAGATTGTCGGGAGCCTTCGGCTCGAAGATCATGACGTGACCTTCGACGGGAAGGTTGTTGGGCATCGCCTGATTCCAGGTGTGCGAGACAACCAGCGGTAGGTTTGAGTTCATCGCCTGCGCCGCCGGATCGATGGCGAAGTACATCTCACCGCTGATCGGTCCGTCCGGATGTCCGGCATCAAACGCGCGCGTGCGAATCCGCGTGTTCACCGTCACCGGAATCGGAGCGCTATAGATCGGCGAAGGAGTCCGGAAGATGGTCAGCGTGCCCGTCCCCAAAGTCGAGATAGTAACGAGGGGGGCCAAGCTGGGGGAGGTTGCGAGTCTGAACGTATTGGCCGTGCCCGCCACCACGTAATACGTCGTTCCTGCCGCAAGTCCTCCTGGCAGAGTACCCGTGGTGCTGACCTGTACCGGATCGCCGCCATAGAACGTGATGGGAGGCGTTGTGGTGATGATGCCGGTGAGTGCGGGGACTCCTGTGATCGCATCGCGGCGCACCTCAAAGCTGCCACTCGCGGTGAGATCGATCGCTGGACCACCGGGCTCGATGGCGAGCTTGAAGGTGTTGGTACTGGCGGAGGTGACGAAGTAATTCATCGTCGTGACGAGCGGGGCCGGGCCGGAGACTCGCACCAGCTCGCCACTACTGAGTCCGTGGGTCGTCATCGTGCAGACATCGGTGGTCGAATCGGCAGTGAACGTGCCGAGCTTGCCAGCCACGCTGATCGGGCGGGCGCGGCTTGTGGTGTAGCGAATTACTGCGGTCGGCGAGGTCACCGCGAGCTTGACAGACAGAGTGGTGCCCGAGCCAAAGGTACCGCTCGGTGGCGTGAACGTGACGCGCTCGGTCACTGTGGATGTGAGCTTGTTCGGTGCGCCGGGGGTCGGCTCTGCGAAGAATGCGCTCTGGGAATCGGGAGCCGTGGTCAAAAGACCATAGGAGACATCGGCGGTCTGACCGGGATAGGGCTTCCAGACTGGCAAAAGGGGCGTGCCTGCTTTGTCGGTCAGCGCGAGGTATTCGCCACCCTTTTGGGAACAGCTGCTCGCAGACACTCCGCTCGACAGACTGAAGTTGGTGTGAAGGGGCTTGCCAGCGACGGTGCGATTCTTGCCGCTCGCGAACACCACCAGATAGGCGCGTGGCTGAATCACGCTGCCCGCAGGGAAGGCCCAGCGCATGGAATTGGTTGTGCTGTCGGTTAGGTAATGGCCGGTCAGATCGTACGGCGCGGTGTCGGGATTGAAGATCTCGATCCAGTCCGAGGTCGCGCCATCCTCATCGGTCAGTCCAGTCTGGTTCTTGGTCAGAAACTCGGTGATGAGCGGTAGCGGGCCAGTATGTTGAGACGGAGCATCAGGGGCAACGGTCGAGCCATCTACGTCGCTGCCATCTGTTCCATTCGAGCTGCATGCGAGGATCGTGGTGAGCGCAAGGACAACCACACTCTGGATAAATAGCGTCCATTTCATCGCCAATCCCTCCCATATCGTTAGTTTCAGGATGTCCCCCCTGGTTACGCACAGAACTCTGTCGGAATTTGCGGGGAAAAGATCATCGTATCGACGTTCTTTGCAAATGGTCGAGGTGAAACTGAGCGGGCTCGTAGGTAGTGAATCCGCCGAGATATTTCGAGCAACGCGCTGTCTTCTACTTGCTCTCCGGCGCCTCCGCTCGCCGCGCAGACCTACACCTTCCTGGGCTTCTTCGACATCGACAACAAGAGCACGCCGATGAATCGTGATCCGGTCGTAGGCGCTCCAGTGACGCTGCCGTTCACCAACAAGTTTGATCTGGCTGCTGGCCAGATCACGTCGATCACGGTCGCCTTCGACCTGCTCTACGATTTAACAGAGGGCATAGCTGCTGCTTGGAACTTGCAAACTTTTTGCCCGGCAAGCCCGGCTACCAGCGGTTGCTGTGACTTTTGTGCTTTTCTAACCGCGCGGTCGTCTGTCTGGTGGCCTCCTTTCCGCAAAATCGTTCTGCGCCTACACGGACCACTGACTGACGCCAACCAGCACAGTCCCAAAGCGTGGTATGGTGGGGCGAACTCTTGTTCTTGGTGTTCCTCGCTTGGGGGTCCACTGCTTCTACTACTTGGGGAGGTCTAGCATGCGTTCACTTTGGAACCGATGTCGTGTGCTCTGTTGTTCGCTTCTGGCCATGTCTATGGTGACGTGCAGCAATAACACGCTGTCCGGAGATGCTGCCTGCGTGGGCACTGGCGACACAGACGGCGACGGCGTCTCGGATGAGGTCGAATGTACAAACGGCACCGATTGGAATAACCCTGACAGCGACGGGGATGGCCTATCGGACGGGCTGGAGCTGGCCTATCCGAAGATCTGTGTCGCCAAAGATCCGTCACTCCAGCGCCGACCGCCAGCCAGCTGCGAAGATGACAGCGGCTGCACGGTCGATGAGACCTGCAAGGGACTCGACCCTCTCAGCAATGACAGTGATGGTGATGGTGTCTCCGATCAGCAGGAAGATCGGGATGTGAATGGCACCATTGATGGAACCCAGGGCGAGACCGATCCTCGCTTGCAGGATACCGATGGTGATGGCAAGGGAGACAAAGACTCGGGAGTGAAGATCTGTCGCCCTGATGGGCTGGCGAACGTGACGACAGTCAACATTCCCAACGCCAGTTTTCAGGTCGGACATGATCCGGTGTTTGGTACTGCGCGAACGGTGAGCGGAACCAGCAGCCGTGGCGCGGTGGTGCTAGAGGATGCTGCAACCGGAACCGCTGGCGTCGTCCTGGTGCGTGCCACAACGCTGGCTGATGTTCGGGCCGATGCAGCCAAAGCGGAAGCCGATGTTGTGCAAGCGATCGGCACTGGTGTCTCCTCTCTGCTTCTGGGAAGACCGCTCACGACGCACGAAAATGCACTAGCAATTACGTCCTCCTATCGCATTGTCCGAGCCGCATCAAGCGCTTCGGCCTTGCGCGACGCTCTGCTCAATCCACTGGTGGGTGGCACGGCCCCTGGTGGCGCTCCGGTTGGCTCCTCGGGTGAGTTCTTCATGGACATCACCACCGTTCGCACCGGCAATCTGAACCAGATCATCGTCACGATTGCCCCCAAGACGCTTTACGACGATGCAACGAAGGCGACGGCAATTCGCGCCAACGATCTCTACAACACCACTGGTGTTGCCGCTGGAGCGAAGGAGCTCGATTTCACCTGTCAGGGATTCACCGCGAACCGGACCTCTCTTGCAGACTTCATCTGGACCGTCGATACATCGGGCTCGATGAACGACGATCAGGTACGACTGGGCAATACTGCAACCAAGTTCTTTAACCGACTGCGCAGTGCGGGCGTGGATTTCCGCGTTGGTGTTTTGCAGGCTGGAAACACGCAGCTCAACGTTGACTCTCCTGGCTTTAAGTTCATAGACGGAACCGATGTGATGGGTCCTGTCGCACTGTGCAGCCAAGTCACGGTGGGAACCTGCCCGACTGCCACGTCAGAAACGCTGCGCCCCTATCCGATGTCTGGAGGTCAAGAGGAGCCCACAGCCGCAGCAGTCCTTATGTTTGCAGAGCTTAAGCGCCGGGCCTCGGTAAACGAGACCAATATGAATCGCCGCTTGCGTCCGGGAGCGCTTCCGGTCGCATTCCTTGTGACCGATGAACCGGGCTCCAACGACTACACGCGATACTTCCAGAATGCCAAAGACCCCGACACGCTGGCCCCTTGGGGAACCACGTATAACGCGACGACGCGGAACAACATCGTCAACTACTTTAAGCGAAACAACATCCTGACGTTCGGACTGGTTCCGGTGAGCACCAGGGCCTGCAATCCGACCCCGGACGTGTCCGATCTGCCTCGCTGCGTGATCGAAGGAAATGGAGGTGCTTCGATCAACATTTCCACCGCGCTTGATGTCGAGGTTACCGCTGCCATGGATCGTATCGTGGATGCAGTGGCAGGCGCGTCCAGCCAATACAAGTTGCTGCGTTCACCGATCACCAGCACGATCAAAGTCAACGTCCGCAACGTCGATGTTCCACGCTCGCGCAGTGACGGCTTTGACTACGACGCAGCCAGCAAGTCGATCATCTTCTATGGAAATACCTACAGACCGAAGCTCGGAGACAACGTGGTGATTTCATACCGAGTCTGGAAGGGTTCGGTCGGTTAGCAACGGCAGGTGCGTCTGGATTGCCTAAGACATCAAAGGGAGGATACGGTATGGCCTGTGAAAACAAATCCGGTGGATGTGCGCGCCGTGCACTGAGCGAGCACGCGATGAGCCGACGAAACGCGCTTGCGCTAGCAGGGAGTGCCATTGCTTCAGGACTGCTCAGTGCTTGCGGAGCAGAGAAGCTGGGCGCTTGTGTAGGGGCAGGCAAAGGAATGCAAATTCCAGCGGCGGGAAGCTTGAGCGTGGGGCAAGCAGGAATCTATCCAGATCCCGCAACCAATCCGCTGTTCATCATTGCGCGTGATGGACAGGGGTTCATGGCGATGAAAAACTACTGCACGCACGCAGGCGTCGGTCTCAAGATCGAGGCGGACGGCACCTTCTTCTGCACCGCGCATGGCAGCAGATTCGGTTTTGACGGGACGCTCATTACGGGGCCGGCGCTGCGACCGCTTGATCATGTCGCGATGTGTCGTCGGGCCGATGATGTCCTGGTCGTTGACAAGACCGCCGTCCTGCCAGATCTGGGCAGCCGCGTGACGTAGCGCCGACCGCAGCTCAAGTCCATCTGACGCGCCCTGCTCAGCAAGCCATCCAGGGATGTCAAGGTGCAGTCCTCGCACGAAAGTGACCGAGGATCTGCCACGCGTCGAGAACGTCTTCCTCGCTGGGATGCGGACCGATGTTGTGAATCACCAAGGGAATGCCACGCGGCCCCTTGCGATCACTCACGATGCCGACGTGCTCTGCCTGACCGTTGTTGTGCAGAGACCACACCATGATGTCCCCTGGAGCATAGCTCGCGCGTGCCTTCTGGGATTCCAGGGTACGCGGGAGACTTCGTGCGTGGAATGAAAACCACACCAGGAGCGCGGTAGCTCGACGATGATCAATGCTTGCATCCGCGCGCTTGCCACCGCGTTTGTAGGCAGTGGGGCGGCTGAGAATGTCCTCATGAACGAGGCGCTGCAGATCGATTCCTACCTCGCGAAGGGAACGGACCACCACGTCCGTACACACACCGCGGGTTGGGTCAACGTCTCCTCCTGGATAGGAGAGCCTCACATAACGAGGGTCGTAGATGACGCCGCGGCTGACCTCGAGGCGAGCCCGGTCAATGACCCGCTGAAAGTTTGGCATCGGCTCGATTTGGTGTCTGCCACCATCAGCCCCTTTGTTTTCCTGCGCGGGCACAAGGGGTGGACTCAGAGAAGAGGCAGAGCCTGCAGGCGGGCCAGACTGCGCAGCTCCCGTCAAGCAGAGCCCGGCAACGATCGGAAGCAGACTGCGAAGACGCATGGGAACCTCCAAAGTACAGCCAGGAGTCACTCGGAACCAGGCGATCTCAATAGAGCGCCAAGGTCTGTCTATCGAACCTGCGCCCGCCAGAGCAAAAAACTTACAAGTTCCAAGCGGCAGCAGCAGGGTCCAGCCCAAAAGTTACAAGCGCCAAGCGGTAGAGGCAGGTTCCAGGCAAAAAAGTTACAAGCGCCAAGCGGTAGAGGCAGGTTCCAGGCAAAAAAGTTACAAGCGCCAAGCGGTAGAGGCAGGTTCCAGGCAAAAAAGTTACAAGCGCCAAGCGGTAGAGGCAGGTGTTAGCCCCAAAACCGCAAAACTTAAGCGGTAGAGGCAGGTTCCGGCCCCAAAACCGCAAAATGTAAGCGATACCTGCTGGCAGCGAGTCCGTGCGCCAACAGTCGCTCGACTCGGTGGTGGATTTCGTCGCGGATTTGGCCTACGGCCGCGAGGGACAGGTCTTTCGGATCAGACAGCGGCCAGTCGTCGCGGCGGGCGGTCTAGGCTCTGTGCAGGACGCGCATGTTTTCGATGATGGCGGTGCCAAACTCCGAGCACTTCACTTCTTTGGCGCCTTCCATCAGACGGGCAAAGTCGTAGGTCACGACTTTCTTGCCGATGCTCGCTTCGATGCCGTTTACGATCAGCTGCGCGGCCTCGAGCCAGCCGAGGTGCTCGAGCATCATCACGCCCGACAGAATCACCGAGCCGGGGTTGACCTTGTCTTGGTTGGCGTACTTGGGCGCGGTGCCGTGGGTCGCCTCGAAGACAGCATGGCCCGTGACGTAGTTGATGTTGCCGCCTGGCGCGATGCCGATGCCACCCACCTGCGCCGCCAGCGCGTCCGACAGATAGTCGCCGTTTAGGTTCAGCGTCGCGATCACATCGAAGTCATCGGGACGGGTCAGCACTTGCTGAAGCGTGATGTCGGCGATGGCGTCCTTGATGATGATGCCGCTCGGGAGCTTGCACCACGGACCGCCGTCGATCTCGACTGCACCGAACTCGCTCTTGGCCAAGGCATAGCCCCAGTCGCGGAACGCGCCTTCGGTGAACTTCATGATGTTGCCCTTGTGGACGAGCGTCACCGACTTGCGCTTGTGCTTGATGGCGTACTCGATGGCGCTGCGAACCAGGCGCTCGGTGCCGGGGCGCGACACTGGCTTGATGCCGACGCCGACCGAGGCGATGTCCTCGGTGCCGAAGCGGATCTTTTTGAACTCCTTGGGGAAGTTCGCCTTGATGAACTCGAGGGTCTTGAGGGCGGCTTCCTTGCCCGCCTCGAAGTCGATGCCGGCGTAGATGTCCTCGGTGTTCTCGCGGAAGATCACCATGTCGACAGCTTCGGGGCGCTTGACCGGGGAGGGCACGCCGCGGAAGTAACGGACCGGGCGCAGACAGACGTACAGGTCAAGCATCTGACGCAGCGCTACGTTGATCGAGCGAATGCCACCACCGACCGGGGTGGTGAGCGGACCCTTGATGCCGACCAGGTAATCGCGGAAGGCATCGACGGTGGCGTCGGGTAGCCAGTTGCCGGTCTGCTGGAACGCCTTCTCACCGGCGAGGACTTCCAGCCACTCGATCTTGCGCTGACCGCCGTAAGCGATCTCGACGGCGGCATCCATCACACGGACCGACGCGCGCCAGATGTCAGCGCCGGTTCCGTCGCCTTCGATGAAAGGAATGATTGGGTTCTGCGGGACGTGCAGCTTGCCGTTCGCTTTGTCGAGGGTAATAGGCTGACCAGCGGGGGTCGTGGTGTGGCTCATGCTCGTGTGCTCTCCAAGTTTGCGTTGGCGGCGATGATCACAGGACTTCCGCCCAATGTAAACCCCTTGCTTGCACGTCTGTTCGATGTCACTTGCGCGTCGCTGGGGTGGCGCTTGCGCTATCATCCGCGGCCATGCAGGGTGCGTCGGATGTCGAGTCGAGCGAGCAAGCCGCTACCGAGGCGGTGCGGGAAGCGTGCGCGCGGGTCGGCCTGCACTTGGTAGGGATTGCCGACGCTGGGACCGTGCCCGAGCATGCGCTGTATTTGGCGTGGCTCGCTGCGGGACATGCCGGCGAGCTGACCTATCTTCATCGCGATGCCGAAGCCAAGCGCGATCTCCGGTCGCTTTTGCCCGAGGCGCAGTCGGTGGTGACGGTGGCGCTGTCGTATCAGCATCCCTTCGACGACGAGCTGCGGCCCGGCTACGGCAAGATTGCCCGCTACGCCCGCGGCCAGGACTACCACCTCGTGCTGAAGGCTCGCTTGCAGCAGCTCGCCGAGATTCTTGCTGGGTCGCCTCACGTGTCGCTAGGACCGGCGCTGCTGAGTCGGGTCTGCGTCGATACGGCACCGCTGCTGGAGCGGGCGGTGGCGGCGGCGGCGGGCCTTGGCTTCATCGGCAAAAACACGCTGCTTATCACGCCGGGCGTTGGGAGCTACACGGTTCTGGGGGAGCTGCTGGTGAGCTGTCGCCTGGTTCCTTCGGCTCCCTCGCCGCCGCGCTGTGGCGACTGTCGCCTGTGTCTTGAAGCCTGTCCGACCGAGGCGCTGCAGGCACCGTTTCAGCTCGACGCGCGACGCTGTATCTCGTATCAGACGATCGAAAACAGTGGTGCGATTCCCGAGTCGCTGCGACCGAAGCTGGGTGATTGGATCTTCGGCTGCGATCTCTGTCAGTCGGTCTGTCCGTACAATGCGCGGGCGCCCCTTGGGGACCCGGAGCTTGCGCCGCGACCGTCGCTGTGCTCGCCCGAGCTGGCCAAGCTACTGAGCATCGGGGCGGCGCAGTATCGGCAGCTGGTGAAGCGGACGGCGCTGCGGCGGATCAATCGCACTTCACTATTGCGCAATGTCGCGGTGGCCATCGGCAACGTCGGGACGCCAGCAGAGCTGCCACTGCTCGGGACGGCGCTTTTGCGCGAGCCAGCGCTGGTTCGTGAGCACCTGGCCTGGGCCGCCGCTGCGCTGGCAGTCCGTCATCCGTCGGTGACAGCGCAAACCCGCGCACTTCTCGAGCAAGCCCTGGCCATCGAAAGTGATCCGCAGGTGGTGGTCGCCCTGACCGCGGCGCTGTCGCGCGTACCGACCGACTAGCGCGGCAGACCAATCGGGCAGGACACGCCGGTGCCGCCGTGACCGCAGTAGCCATCGGGGTTTTTGGCGAGGTACTGCTGGTGGTAGTCCTCGGCGTAATAGAACTCGGGAGCGTCGAGAATCTCGGTGGTGATGGGTCCGTAGCCCGCGCTGCGCAGCGCTTGTTGATAGGCAGCACGCGACTCCTCGGCGGCCTGCTTTTGCGCAGCGGAGTAGCAGTAAATGCCTGATCGGTACTGCGTGCCGCTGTCGGCGCCTTGGCGCATGCCCTGGGTCGGGTCGTGACCTTCCCAAAACACCTGGAGCAGCTCGTCGTAGCGGATGCGCGTCGGGTCGAACGCCACCAGGACCACTTCGTTGTGGCCGGTGGGACCGGAGCAGACCTCGTAATAGCTGGGATTGGGAGTGTGACCAGCGGCATAGCCAACCGCGGTGCTGTAGACGCCATCGGTCAGCCAGAGCTGCTTTTCGGCCCCCCAGAAGCAGCCCATTGCGAACATCGCCAGCTCGATGCCGGCAGGGAAGGGCGCGATGATGCGGTGGCCAGAGACAAAGTGCAGCTCGGGGATCTTCATGCGCTCGGTCCGACCAGGCAGCGCTTCTTCCTTAGACGGGATCTTGAGCTTGCGAGGATCGATGAAGAACATGAAACAAATCCTAGTACGAAACCATCGCGAGGGCGCGGCAGCCGAGCATGCTGCGCTACACTGCCGCCTCATGAGCAGCCAGCGATTCAGCATAGCTTGGCACAAAGATGGAGCGGTTCTCTGTGCGCGCGAGCCAACGGTTGCGGAGCTGACGGAGTGCGCGCCCCGCCTCAGTGCCTGGTACAACGACGAGTACAACGGCGCGATGATGACCAACGATGCCTCGATGTCTGCTGCCGATGTCTGCGCGCTCTATCAGCAGATGTCCGCAGCGGGCGGTCGACAGTTCCTCCTCTATCGCGATGGCGAGCTGATGGGAGATGCCGACTTTCGGCGGATCGGGGACGGGGCGCCGGTGCGGGCCGAGTTTGCGATTATGGTGGGAGTCCGCTCGGCGCAGGGCAAGGGAGTAGGAACCGCGTTCTCTGTGCTGCTGCACGCCTTCGCATTCCAGAAGCTGGGACTGCGCGAGATCTACCTCACGATCATTCCTGAGAATGAGGCCGGGCGGCGCTGTTACAAAAAGGTTGGCTACGCCTGTGATGAGGGTCCGGTGGCGCGCTCCTATGCAGAGCACGATACAGATGTCGCGATGGTTCTCACGCGGGAAGCCTTCCTTCGCCATCACGGAACGGTCCTCTCGCAGATCGAGATCAGCGCTCGTCCAGAGTCACCGCGTTAAGCCTCGTCTACTCCGAAACCGGGGTTGGGCTCTCTGTATCGATTTTGCAGAAACTACTGAATCCGAAGTCTTCGGTCTGTTTGAGATCCTTTTGTTTGGTGCTCCAGGCTGTCCACTAGACTCCGCAAATAGTCACAATTTTCGACGGTAAGCTCCGCAGATTTGTCCTTCCCGCAGACACGTCCTAATATGACCGCGTACCTTCAGACCGTCTGATGTCTCAGCGGTGTCAGAGCCGCCAGCTAGACTGCCTGGCGACTCTGGAACTGGTTCATTCGAGTCGGTAGCAAAACTGTGTCCCGCTGGACGACAAGGAACAACATGTCTATCCGTAGTGTATCTAGTCGCTGTTTGCTGTTTACATTTCTGACGCTGACTGCTCCGATCGCAGGCTGCGATCTGAATGAGACCGCCACTGAGCTGGCCGTCGAGACGTGGTATGTGCCACCAGGACAGCAGTCCCAAGCCATCAAGAAGGGAGGCGGGTCCGTGACGGGAGAGCAGGTACGATATGCGGTCGAGTTTTCCACGGTAGGAGAGGGCAGCGGTCGCATTGTGGGCAGCAAGTACGGAATCCGCTGCGGTCGAGGAGAGACTTCACAGATCTGTGTCGTACTCGTCCCGAGCGGCGAGATCTTGAACCTCAAGGCAGTGCCTACTGGGGCCACGAACTTTGGGGGCTGGGGTGGTGACTGCGCCATCGCCAAAAGCGCTTCCTATTGTGATCTTCGCGTCACCAAAAACATGGTGATTTCGGCGAGCATGGAGCGGCGTTCCTGCGAATCCGGCGGAGCGTGCGGGGAGTCTCCGTAAGCTCTCTGCGTTGTCAGACCCACCTGCTATAAACGGGCCTCCTTTCAATCAGGAGGCTCGTAAATGACCCGCACCAAGTTGACTCTGTCCCGCCGCTTCATCCTTTCCTCGCTGTTCCTCGGTGCTTGTGGACTTCCTTCGGAGGTCGACGCTCCGGTCGAACCAGGGACTCCATTGGAGGTCTTGGCGCAGACCGCGCGGATTCCGCAGCTCACCAAGATCGATCCCCCTACGGTGTTTTCGGGAGCCTTGCAGATCTTGACGCTTACCGGGCGCAACTTCACTCCGGACACGCGGGTGTACATTGATGGGACGGCGATTCCGGTGAGTCGCCTGATCTCGACCACCCAGCTCCAAGTGGTGTTTCCCAGCACGATCACCACACTGGGTAAGCGACTGTTTCGGGTGGAAAACAGCACGACCTATCGGGGCAGTGATCGCAGTGATCTGCTGACGGTGGTGCAAGATCCACTGCTGCTGGCAACCCTGGAACAGCAGCTCGATGGAGATCCCGGAAAGCAGATCATTTCGAGCGACGTGAACGGCGATAGCAGAGCGGACATGGTGATGCTGAGTCCAGATACCAGCACGGTGCGGGTGTATCTGTCGCAAGGTCGTGGCAAGCCAATCTCGCAGTCCTTCCGCGTCGGTGGTGGCGCAGTGGCAGTTGCCGCGGGCGATGTCACGGGCGATGGCAAGATCGATCTGGTGGTGCTCACGCCTAGCTCGGCCAATACCTACGCGGGGGACGGCGCGGGTGGCTTTGCGTACACTGGTGGGAGTACGGACGCTCGCTACGGAACGGTGGACAGTCTGCCAGGAATCCTGACGCTGGCCGATGTGAGCGGCGATGGCAGACTGGATGTCTGCTTTGGGACTCGCCAGGGAGTTCTCGCGTACTCCGCAGGAAAAGGAGACGGAACCTTTGCGCCGAGCGTGATGGTGCGCTCGACGGGAGCGGAGCCGATCTTGCAAGTGCGAGCCGACGATGTGACGGGTGATGCCAAGCCCGATCTGATGGCGGTGACTGGTGGTGAGTTGCCGCTCCTTGGCAAGACCGGAAGCGTGTTCGTGGTTCCGATGGGAGTCGGAACTGGCACTCCTGCTGCGTCGTTTGTGTGGAGTACGCTGGAGCGTGTCACGGCAGTCGCTAGCGGCGACTACAACCGCGATGGCAAGACCGATGTCGCAGCGGTGTCGATGGACGGCAAGCTCAACGTCTTTTATGGCACCGGTGATGGCAAGTTTCCGACGGGACGGAGCATGCCGATCAGCAGTCCGGGCAGTCAGCTATTTTCGGTCGACTGGAATCGCGATGGCAAGATCGATCTGATGATGGGAGGCCGCGCGGACACCTCGACCGTGCTGTACGGAGGAATCTTCTTCCAGGGTGGTGGCGACGGTACGTTTGCCGGTGCGGCGCCACTCAGACCGATTCGACTGTCGTTTGCCAACATCGCAATCGCGGATGTTGATGGCGATATGAAGCCTGATCTGGTGGGACTCGATGACAAGAGCGGCAAGGCGCAGCTGTATTGGGGACGTGCCGATGCAACGCTCCTGAGTTCTCCGGACTCCGGTCTGCTGCTGCGCGATTATGTGGCGACGGGCGATTTCAACGGCGATGGAGTGCTCGACATGGCTTCGGCCTCCGTGGTCGCCAACATGGCGACGCTGGCATTGGGAATTGGCGATGGTCAGTTCAAGTCGGTGGTCGGCTACGCAAACCTCGATAAGGGGCCGAGCGCGCTGGCTGCCGGTGACTTCAACAACGATGGGAAGTTGGATCTGGTGGCTCCCAACCTGGACTCCTCGGTGGTGAGTCTGCTGCTTGGCAATGGCGATGGTACGCTGGCCGTACAGAGAACCTTCAGCGTCGGAAAAGCGCCCACCGGAATCGCAGTGGCCGATCTCAATGCCGACGGATTTCTCGACCTCGTGACGTCCAACTCAGAGGCCGACAATGCCAGCGTGCTGCTTGGGAATGGCACAGGCAACTTCGCAACTGCGAAGGAATACGGAGTTGGCAAATACCCGGTTGCGGTCGTGGTGGGAGACTTTAGCGGTGATGGTCGACCGGACCTCGTGACTGCCAATGCAGACAGCGCAAATGTTAGCTACCTTCAGCAGTCGGCGGTCAGCGCTGGCAACTTCAACCTTGCGAAGTCGATCGCGGCTTGTGCCAGTCCGGCCTCTCTGTCTGCTGTGGATCTGAACGGCGATGGCAAGCTGGATCTGCTGGTGGCATGTTCGGATGATGCGGGAATCGCATACCTGATTGGCAAGGGTGATGGCACGTTCAATGCGGCCAAAGCGATGCCTACCTGCGACTTCCCAGCGGAGGTACAAGCGGCGCAGCTTAGCGACGACAGCAAGCCAGATCTGGTGGTCGCCTGTGGCAGTCCCAAGCGCCTTCAGTTCTACGTGCAGGTTGGAGCTCTGGCGTTTGCGCAGTCCCCGCGTACCGCAGATCTGGGCCGTGGCTTTTTCGTGGGCGACGTGAACAGAGTTTAAGCCTGTCCCTACAGCGGCGCACTTGGCGCATGCGGAAGGGGTCTGGAATATGAGAAATCACCATGATCGGAATAATGTCCCAAGCGGGCAGATTTCAGGGACGAG
>Ga0154020_10000186_pt1 | contig 72807 bp, 55 predicted proteins | sample Klosneuvirus_201_FD_109709 | JGI IMG/M metagenome (GOLD analysis project Ga0154020, IMG submission 109709) | Active sludge microbial communities from wastewater, Klosterneuburg, Austria - Klosneuvirus_20160825_MG | ecosystem: Engineered > WWTP > Aerobic digester > Activated sludge | place...
CCCACGCTTCACGCCGTTCTACGCCGCACCCGAACAGATACGTGGCCGGGACATCACCACGGCGTCAGACCTGTACTCTTTTGGCGCCATGGCCTTTCACATCCTGGCCGGCCAGCCGCCCTTCCCGGACACCGGGCTGCAGCTGTTGGACGCCCACCTGGAACGGCCGGCACCGTCGCTGCAAATGCTTGAACCGGACGTGCCCAAGGTGGCCAGTGACATGGTGGCGCGCTGCCTGGAAAAGGACGCCCAGAAGCGCCCGGCCACCGCGTTGGACATTGCGCGGGCCCTGCGCACCGGTGCGGCCGAAGCAGAGCCCCGGCGTGACGTGAGCGTGCTGTTCATTGACCTTGTGGCGTTTTCTGCCCTGGCCACCCAAACCCAGTCCTCCACCGTGCAGGTCCTCAACCGCCTGGTGGCCAAGTGTCCCGCCGTGGCGGACCAACCAGCCGAAGGCCTGCTCAAACTTCCCACCGGGGATGGCCTGGCATTGGTGTTCATGCGCGGTCCTGGACCCGCCATGGCCGCGGCGCTGCAACTGGCCGCCGCCATGACCGAACGCGACCTGGAGGCGCGCCTGGGACTCCACCACGGCAGCGTCCTCACCGTCACCGACGTCAACGACATGCGCAACGTGACCGGCAGCGGCATGAACCTGGCGCAGCGGGTGATGACCTTGGGAGACCCGGGCCAGGTGCTGGTGACCGAACAGTTCCGTGATGCCCTGGTGGCCGCGCGGCCGGAGATGGTCTCGGCGTTCCGCGGTCCCTATGAGGCCAAGGTCAAACATGGCGTGAAGATGTTGGTGTGGAACGTGGTCTGGGAGGGTGTGGGAAAGCCCGAGGTTCCCACCCGCTTGCGCGTAGACCCCCGTGGGCCGGCGCGGCCCGGGCTGTTGCTGGCCGCCGGTGGCGCGGGCGCGTTGAGCGCGGCGGCGTTGGTCTGGTTGCTGCTCAGGCCCGCGGCCGGCGTGGAACCTGTTGCTCCCGTTGCCACCCCGGTCACTGCGGCTCCCGTTCTTGCGGCCCCCGTTGCTGCGGCTCCGGTCGCGGCGGCTCCGGTTGCGGCGGCTCCAGTTGCTGCACCGGCACCCAGCCCGCCGCCCGCGGGTTCTGCTGGCCCAGACCACGCTGCTCCAGCCCCCACCAGGACGCGGGATGACCCACCACCCCGCAGCCGCCCGGTGCGTGGCCGCGCACCCCGCCGTGGCGAGGACCGCACTGCAGCGCCGGAGCGGGTCACCGCGGTGGAGAAGCCCACGCCTGCTCCCGCGCCCACGCCTGCCCCAGCGGCGCCCGCGCCACCGCCTGCCTCGCCACCGCCAGCGCCTGCCGGCGGAACACTGGAAGCTGCCAAGGCGGCCATGGTGGATGGGCGGTATGAGGACGCCATTCGCAATGGCAAGGCGGTGGTGGAGAAATCCCCGTCCAATGCCGAAGCGCACAAGCTGCTGGGCAACGCGTATGTGCTGGCGCGCAAGCCCTGCGAGGCCCGCCGCCATTTTGAGACCTTCATGCGGCTCTACCCGTCCTCACCGCTCAACCGCGGCATCCAGCAGCGCCTCAACCAGCCGGAGTTCGTGGCGTGCAGGTAGGTGTCGTGCCTTCACGGACAGGGCCGGCTCCTGACTGCTAGGATTGCCTCCCGTGATTGCAGCGTTGCCCGCCCTCCATCTCGTCCTGGAACTTGTGTGTGCCGCCGCTGCTGCCGCTCCACCGGCGCCGGCGCGGGCGGTGAAGCCCAGCGTGGCGGTGTTCCGCCTTGAGCCCAAACACGGTGTACCGCCTGGCGCAGCGGACCTGCTGACGGACACGTTGCTCAATGAGGTGCGCGGGTCAGGTGCATTCTCCCGCGTGGTGTCTCCCGCGGAGATTGCCGTCCTCATGGCGCCGGAGCAGCAACAGTTCCTGGTGCGCTGCGCGTCTGATGAATGTGCCCTGGTGGACAATGAGCTGGCGGGCGCGCTTGGGGTGAGCCACATCCTGGTGGGCAACCTGGGCAAGCTGGGCAACAGCTACCTGCTCAACCTGCGCCTGCTGGACGTCCAAAGCAGCGTGCTGTTGGCCAGCCTCTCTGAACGCGCCAAGGGTGACACCGAAGAAGCGCTGTTGGACCTGGTGCGCCCCGCGTCCCTCAAGCTGCTCAAGGAAGGTGGCCTGGTGCGTGAGCCGCCCAAAGCGCCCGCCGCCGCCGAAAGCCCACCCTCCCTGGCGCGGCGTGGCGCGTTGTGGGGCGGCGCGGTGGTGGCAGGCCTGGGAGCCGCACTTGCCCTGCCGGCGTTGGCGTTGTGGGGCACCGTGGTGGGCGTGACGGCGTGGGACGTGGCGGGGGGATGGCGGCCCGGCAACCGGCATTCCATCACCGCCACCGTGGCGCTGTTGTCCAATGTGGCGTTTGTGACGGCGGCGGTGTTGACGGTGGTGATGCTCACCGGGCTGGGTGCGGGGGGAATTGCCATGGGTGTGTCCGGGGTGATGCCATGAAACGCGCGTGGGGTGTGGCCCTGACCTGGTGGGTGTTGTCCGGGTGTTTCTTCCTCCCGTCAGAAGAGTACGCCTGCAAGAACAACACGGATTGTGCAGGTCTGGTGGGTGCCACGTGCAATGTGGACCGCGGGGTGTGTGAGCGCGGCGCGGTGGCGGGCAACAGCAGCGGCCAAACGGGGGAAAGCAGCAGCCAGGCGGGCGGGGCCGGCGGAAGTGGCACCACGTCCAGTGGCACCCCCACGTCCAGCGGGAGCACCGGCGTGGGAAGCAGCAGCGGGCGCGTCCCGTCATCCATGGGGCCGGTCAACCTGCCACCGGTGGTGGGTGAACTGGAACTCAACGTGGACCCGGGTGCCACGGCCGTGGGCCAATTGACCGCCACGGACCCGGAAGGCACGGCGGTGACTTTTGCCCTGCAGACCGGGGCGCTTCAGGGGACAGCGACGGTGACCCCATTGGGTGAGGTCTCCTACGTTGCCGCCGCCACCGGGATTGGTGAGGACGCGTTTCTGGTCCAGGCGTCAGATGCCATGGGGGCCACAGCCAGCGCGCGCGTCAACGTGCGCTTTTCCCGCACGTACATGGCCACCAAGACCTGGGTGGGCGGCAGCCCCGCGGGACCCACGTCCTGGGCGGACCCCGCCAACTGGTCTCCGGCGGGCGCGCCAGTCACCCAGGATGACGTGCTGATCCCCGCCAACACCGCCAACCGTCCGGTGCTGGTGGCCAACACCAACGTTCGCAACCTGCAGCTGGATGAAGGCGCGGTGCTCAACCTGGCCACGTTCACCCTGGGTGTCTCCGCGGATGTGTATTCCTACGGCGCCATGCAGGCCACCGGCGGGAAGCTGCGCATGGCCACCAACTTTGGGCGCATCCTGGGAAACCTGCCCAACCTGGAGGTGGCCGGCCAGGTGCGGGTGTTGGGCCTGACCAATGTGCAGGGTGATGTGTTGATCACCCCCAACGTGGCGCGCCTGGAACTGGGCACGTCCAGGATGACGGTGACCGGTGAGTTTGTGGTGCGGGACCTGGGCGCTTTCACCATGGTGAACACTGCGGCACGTCTGACCGTGGAGGGGCGGGCCTACCTGGCTGGCACAAGCCCGGCTGGCGGGCACACCGCCGGGACCTTGGAATTGCGGGGCAACGTGGAGACCAGCGGCCAGGGCCTGCGCGCCGCCGGTGAACACGTCACCATCCTCAGCGCCACCCAGCCCATCTTGTTCCTGGTGGGGGGCAATGAGACCCGGTTTGCGCGCCTGCGCATCCAAGGTGCGCCGGTGAGCATGAACATCAGCAATGGCAACGCCTTGGACGTGGGCCGGTTGGACATTGTGGCGCCGGTGGCCGTGACCATGACCGGTGTGGACCTCACGGTGACCGGCCCGGTGCAAACTGTTGCCGCAAGCACGCTGGCGGCAGACACGTTGACCCTGCAGGACCCCACCGGCACCGACGGGATGTACGGGGCGCTGGCGGTGCCCGAGCTCATCCTGGAGGGCCAACAACAGCCGGTGGTGGCCGGGCTGCAGTACCAGGACATCACGGTCAACGGCCGGGCGGTGGTCCGGGATGGCGTGGTGCTCACCGGGACCTTGCGGGTGGAAGGCACCAACACCCGCGCCGAAGTTTCCGGCACCGTGGACGTGGGGGGCAACGTGGAGACCTGGGGTGGGGGTGCCTTGGGCATGGTGCGCCCCACCGACATGTTGACCGTGGCCGGGGATGTCCGGCTGGAAGGCTCCTCGGGGAACGCAGACCTCACCGACGGTACACTGGTGGTGCGCGGGGACCTGTACGGGCGCTTTGAAGGCATGCTGCCCGGCGTGAACCACCGCATTGTCCTGGCCGGAACACGCACCCAGACCATCTCCATGGAGGGCAGCGGCGTCCAGGGCAACAACGCGCGGGCCCGCCACCTGGATGTCGACAACGCCATGGGCGTGGTGGTGGACCGGGACTTCTCCGTGAGCGGGCAGCTGCGCCTGCTTCAGGGGAACCTGACCGGGAACACCGGCACCAACCTGGACGTGGGCTGGCAGCCCGGCGGAGGTCTGACCACGGCGGCAAACACCCAATTGGCGGTGGGCCAGTTGGACCTTCATGAATCCGTTGGGACCACGTTGATGGCGGGGAGCTTTGGTGCCGCGCCCGCAACGCTGGTCTACCTGCACGGGGACGGCCAGGCGCTGGCTGCAGTGACCGGCGGGTATCCTGCCGTGCGCATCATGGCCAGTGATGTCACGCTGGCGGACGGTCTGGAGGTGTTGGGAGACCTGACGTTGGAGGGTGGCAACACCACGGCGAGGCTGCTGGGCCCGCTTGTTGTGGATGGGGTCCTGTTGTGCAGCAGCGGCTCTGAACTGGACCTGGCCGGCCAGGACCTGACCGCCCAGACCCTGCGCTTTGAATTTGGCTCGCCGTTTGTGATGACGGCTGGCGCGTTGAACCTCACGGACCTGCTCATCAGCCAGTCACCCTCCACCATCACCGGGGGCCGGCTGATGCTGCGCGGCAACCTCACCGTCACCAATGCCAGCTTCTGGCCCACCGCCGCCAACCGGCTGGTTCTGTCCGGCAACGGGCCGTCATTGATCACGCTGTTTGACTCGGTGGGACCCAACAACTCCAGCGCGTTGGGCCCCACAGACGTGGTGCCCGGCAAGACCGTCACCTTGATGTCCAACGTCTACCTGGCCGAATCCATGACGTTGGGCGGCTCGGTCATGTCCAGCCCGGGCGCCACCTTGGTGGTCCCCTCCGGCGTTACGCTGCGCGTGGCAGTGGGTAAGGCCCTGCTGCTGCAGCCAGGTTCCACGCTTGATGTCCAGGGCACGGTGGAGGGCACCTGCACCAACATGGGCGGTGGGGCCACCATCACCGGTGCCGGCACCCACACCTGCCAATGAGACGTGCCGTCAGTTGCGCCGTGACATCTCGGCCTTGACGTCTGCCGCCAGCGTGGACGCCTGCGGGTGGCTCTTGAAGATGTTCTTGCGCTCCTGCGGGTCCGCGGTGAGGTCATACAAGAAGTACAGCCCGCTGCGTTTGCGGTAGAACAGTTTCTCCTCGCCAATCAGGGCCATCATGCTGCCGGGTTTGCATCCCTCGGCCACCACGCGGCGGGGCAGGGCTGGGCCACCGTTCAACAATGGCACCAGGTCCTGTCCGGCGGGTTTGGCGCCGCGCCAGGCCACGCCGGTGAGGGCGGCCACCGTGGGGCCCAGGTCCATCAGGGACACCGGCGCCTCCACGTCACGGGCGGCCAGGCCGGGCCCGGCCATGATGAGCGGGATGTGGATTTCCTCGTCGTAGAGGCTGTTGCCGTGCAGGCGGGTCCCGTGTTCGCCAAACGCCTCGCCGTGGTCTGAGAACACCACCACCAACGTGTCCTTGCTCCACCCGTCCTGGTCCAGGTGCGCAAACAACCGCGCCAGCTGCGCGTCCATGAACGCAATCTCCTGCGCGTAGAGGTCTTCCGGGCGGCGGCCAAACGCGCCAAAGCCCCGGTGCGGTTCGTAAGGGAAATGTGCGTCTATGAGGTGCACCCAGGTGAACGTGCGCGGTGGTGCGTGCGCGCGGTCCATCACGCGTATGGCCCGGTCCACCATCATGTCTGCAAAGTGGAAGGACCCATCAAACGTGTCAAAACCGCGGTCAATGCCCTTGAGGTAATCCCCCACCACCGGCATCAACGCCCGCGTGGCAAAGCCGGCCTGGCGCATGCGGGACGCCAGAGACCGCGCCGAGCCGGGGATGGTGAAGACGTCACCGTCCCGCTTGAGGCCACGCAAACGGGACGGGATGGTGGAGGTGACCATGCCCATGAAAGAGGCAGACGTGCATGGCCCGGACGCGTACGCGCGGCTGAAGCGCACGGCGTTGGCGGCAAACGCATCCAGGTTGGGACTGGTGGGGTGTTTTTTGTAGCCGTAGAGACCCAGCCGGTCCGCGCGCACGGTGTCCAGGGACACAAACAGCACGTGGGAGATGGCCTGGTCCGGCGCGGCGGGTGATCCACCGTCGGGGGAGGGCGCTTCCACAACGTCAACGTCCGGCGGTGCGTCGTCGGTGTCCGGCGCGTCATCGGCGGCCGAAGCCAGGTTGGGCGCGGGTTCATCTGCCGGTTGCACCAGGGCGTAGAGCGCGGCCGACGCGCCACCCATGTCAAACAGCGCCTCGCGCACGTCATCCCGCGCGGGCAGCGTCATGGCCCAGACACCCAGGGCCGCGGCGCCCAGCACAAAGCCCAGCAAACGCCAGGCGCCGGTGAGTGCTTCCAACAGCCACGCCAGCGGCCGCACGGTGAGCAGCACCAACGCCAGGGGAAGGGTGACCACCGCCGTCACTGCGGCCAGCAACAGCCCGGTGTCCAACGCGTAGACCACGTTGTAGAGCGGGCCGCGCCACGCCACGCCCGCACCCACCAGGCCCAGGACGCCCAGCCCAAAAAGGCTGGCCACGCTCACCACACCCACGTGCCGGTCCCACACGCGTGCGCGCAGGTCCAGCAGGTCTTCCATGACGTCACAAAGCGCGGGGCGTACCAACAACAGTGCCGCACCAGCACCGCCCAGCACCAGCGTGATGGCCACCGCTTCCAGGCCCGGCCGGACAATTTTTGCGGCGAGCATGTGGCTGGCCACCACCGCGGTGAGCGCCCAGCACGTGGTCACCGCCAGCCTGCTCAACACTGCGGCAACCTTCTGGGTCTCCTGGTGGAAACTGCCAATGCGCACAAACTCCAGCGCGTGGGACAGGGACGCCCTGAGCGGTTCGGTCCAGTGGATGCCGCACAACACCACGCCCAGCCACAGCCCCAGCCCCAATCCTGACGTGCCCAGCAAGCCCGCCGCGGCCAACGCCGCTTTCAGGTCAAACGCCGGCAGGGCCAGCAGCACGTCCACCAGCGCCACGCCAAGCCCGCAGCCCACGCCCGCAAGCAATCCCGCCGCCAGGCGCTGCAGCCGGTAGCCGTTCATCATCAGTCCCCGGACTTGGTGGGGGACAAAGCGCCGTCACCGCCCTGGCGCAGCGTGAGTTCCGGGGGCTTGATGGCCACGCGCGTCCCCGCCGGCACGCTCTGCGTCAGAAAAACGCTGCCACCCACCAGCGAGCCCTTGCCCAGCACCGTGGCACCGCCCAGCACCGTGGCGTTGGCGTAGATGGTCACACCGTCCTCCACGGTGGGATGCCGCTTGGTCCCCCGGATGACCCGGCCCCGTTCATCCTTGGGATGGGACAACGCCCCCAGGGTGACGCCCTGGTAGAGCTTCACGTTGGCACCAATGTCCGTCGTCTCGCCCACCACCGCGCCGGTGGCGTGGTCCATAAAAAAGCTGGCACCAATGCGCGCGCCGGGGTGGATGTCCGCGCCGGTCTTGGCGTGGGCCCATTCGGTCATGATGCGCGGCATGAGCTGGACGCCCAGCACGTGAAGCTCATGCGCCAGCCGGTAAACGCTGATGGCCAGGAGCCCCGGGTAGGCCAGGATGATTTCATCCAGGTTGGTGGCCGCGGGGTCCCCGTCAAACGCGGCCTGCACGTCTTCCACCAGCACGCGCCGCACGTTGGGCAGGCCCTGGAGGAACGTGTCAACCACAACTGCGGCGCGGGCGCGGCAGGCGGGGTCGTTGTGGGGCTGGCCATCCACCTCTTCGCGGTAGGACAGGCACAAGGCCACCTGGTCCAACAGAGCCTGGCGCACCGTGTCCAGCAGGCTGCCCACATGGAAACGCAGCCCGTCTGCGGTGAGGTCCTGCCGGCCCTGGTAGCCCGGGTAGAGCAGGGCCAGCAGGTTGCGGGTGATGGAGATGATGGCGTCCCGTGAGGGCAGGTAGCGGCGGCCAATGCGCGTGCCGCGGGGGTCCGTGCGGTAGCTGGCCAGCATTGCGTCCGTCAGCTGGTCCAGCGCCGGAGCGTCCTTGGAGGTCACCATGGCGCGGGTTTGTAGACCTTGCGGGCCGGGTGCGTCACGTTTGCGCCGGGTCTGCAAAAAGGGCCGCGCGGTGGCCCGGCCAAACTGGCTCCTCCCCCCGTGGCGGTGCTAGCGTGACGCCCCAGGATGATGCGCCACATAACCCCGTCCCCGGTGTGCCGCCCATGAAGCTGGAAGGCCTGGTGGAGGACGTGCACCTGGATGAGGTGCTTAGGGTCCTGGCCATGTCCGGCCGGTCCGGAACGCTCCACGTGGAAGGTGAAGAAGACGGCGGCATCCTCACGCTGCGTGGGGGCCGCGTGGTGGCCGCGCGCCTGGACGGGGACCGCCGCACCGTGGCCGAGGTGCTGGACGCCGCGGACATCCTCACCGAGGACCTGCTGGAAGGCCTCACCGACGCACGCCGCAAACAACCGCTGCCGGATTGTTTTGCGGACCTGGCGGTCATTGCCCCGGACCTGGAAGAGGAGGCGCAGGGTGCCTTGTCCTCCCGGCTGGAGGACCTGAGCGTGGCGCTGTTGTCCACCGCGCGCGGGCGCTTTTCATTTGACGTGTCCCCCGAGGCCACGCCGGTGCCGTGTTACCTGGGTGACCAGGGCGTGGCGCTCAAGGACGGCATCCCAACAGATGCGTTGCTGGCCCGCGCCAAGGCCGCCCGCCGCGCCGTCCCCACCGGGAAGAAGGGCACCCGGGGCGGTACCCGCACGCGGCTTCCGGCGGTGACTGGCCCCGTGGATGACCTCATCCTGGTGGATGATGACCCGCGGTTGCTGCAGGACGTGTCCCGCCGCATGGCGGACCGTGGCCTCAAGGTGGGTCAGGCGTTTGGCGCGTTGGATGGCTACAAGCTGTTGGAGGCGCAGCAGTTCAACCGTCACACCGTGGCCGTGGTGGACCTGGTCATGCCGCGCATGGACGGCCGCGGGATCCTGGGCGGGCTGGACCTCATCAAGAAGATCAAGGCGCAGGAGCCCAACGCACGCATCATCCTCACCGCCGAGGTGGACAACCCCGACGCCCTGGACCGCGCGCGTGAAGTGGGCGTGAGCCTGTTTGTGCGCAAGCCCCCGCCGGATGAGCTCAGCGCCGCAGAATCCGTTGCGTTCACCGACGCGGTGCTGGGCATGGCCGGCCTGTCTGACCGCGCGGGAAGCGTGGATTTGGGCGGGGAGCTGGCCGCCGAACTGGGTGAACAGGTGAGCGTCATCCCCAAGCCCACCACCGGCGCGCAGGCAGACCTGGCGCGGGGCCTGGAAATGCTCCGGGACATGGTGGGCCCGGTCAATGACCCGGAACGCCGGGATGAAATCCCCTTGATGATCCTGCGCGTGGCGTCGTCAAGTTTCTCCCGTGCGGCCTTGTTTCTGGTCACCGATGGGGAATTTGTGGGCCTGGGTGGTTTTGGCCTGGACCCCAATGGCCGGGACCCCGGCAAGGCGCTCCGGGACACCCACATCCCGCTGGACGCAGACACCGTGCTGGCTTCTCCCCTGCGGGAGAAACGCAGCGTGCGCGTGCCGTTTTTTGAGAGTGAATGGAACCGCTACCTGGCAGACCGTCTGGGTGGCCCCGTCCCCACCGAATGTTACGTGGCTCCGGTGTTTGCCTCCCGCCATGTGGAAGCCGTGCTGTATGGTGACAACGCCCCGGATGGCCGTGCCCTGGGGGATACGCAGGTGCTTGAACTGTTCTTGACCCAGGCCGGCGCGGCCATGGAACGCGCCAGCCTGGAAAAACGTCTGGCCATCCAGGCGGGCCTGGGAGAGCTGGCATGAGCGCTGTGAACTTGCGCATCCTGGTGGTGGATGACAGCGCCGCCACCCGCACCATGCTGCAGGCGGCAGTGGAGGCACTGGCCAGGGAACACCACCAGGCGGCGCAGGTGGACATGGCAGACAGCGGCCTGAGCGCACTGCGGGCGCTTCCCAGCGGCCGGTATGACCTCATCCTGACGGACATCAACATGCCGGAGGTCCACGGGCTGGAGCTCATCCGCTTTGTGCGCCAGCACGCGCTGCAAAAGGACACGCCCATCCTGGTGGTGTCCACCCAGGCGGCAGACCGGGACCGCGAAAAAGCCCTGCAGCTGGGCGCCACCGCGTACCTGGTCAAGCCGGTGACGTTGGGGGCCTTGCGGGATGTTGTTCGCCCGTTCTGGCCGGGAGGCGTGTCCCAGTGACGGACAAGGAGTTCCGGGCCGAGGCCGCAGAACTGGTGGAAGCGCTGGCCCGGGGCGTGGGTGCCTTGGACGGTGGCCTCAAGAGCGGGCGCGTGTCCCCCGCCGTCATCAATGATGTGTTCCGCGCGGCCCACAGCCTCAAGGGACTTGGCGGGTTGCTGGGCGTGCAAAGCGTGGGGCAGCTGGCCCACGCGCTGGAAGACATCCTGGACGCCATGCGCCTGGGCAAGCTCAACGTCACCTCCCACGTGCTGAGTGTCCTGGAAGAGGCGGTGGAACTTTTCCAGCACCTGGTGGAGCTGTCCGGCCCGGACGCCGAACGCCTCAACGACGCGGTGGCCATGGTGTGCTCCAAGGTTGCCGCGGTGAAGGGCGGGCAGCCCCTGGATCAACACAGCGCCCCGCCCCCCGCCCAGGAAGGGCCGCGCAGCGTCAAGGACCTGGACCTGGCCGCTGAATTTTTCAGCGTGCTCACCGAATATGAAGAGCACCGCCTGCAGGACAACGCCACCCAGGGCGTGCCCATCTACCTCATCCACGCGCCGCTGCCGCTGGACACGTTTGACGTCTCACTCACCCGCCTCACCGACATGCTCAAGGAACGCGGTGAGGTCATCACCACGCTGCCCTCCAGTGAGAAGGGCGAGGGCATCATTGCGTTTGACGTCCTGTTTGCAGGGCTGGTGGACCACACCACGCTCAGCCAGGACGTGGCGACCCTGGGGACGTCCTACAAAGTGGGGCCGGTAGGGACCCGCGCGCGCCCCCCCGCCGCACAATCCCTGGAGCCCCAGTCCCGCAACCTCCCACTGGATGAAGAGACCCTGGTTCCCCACGCCACCGGCGGGGCCCGCACAGAAACCGTGCGCGTGGACATTGAGAAGCTGGACCGGTTGATGAACGTGGTGGGGGAGATTGCGCTGGTGAAGACCGGCATGGGCCGCATTGCCGAGGCGCTGCGTGCCGAGGGCATTCGCACCCAGAACGCGTTGGAGCTGCAAAAGCTGGCGCGCAGCCTGGAGCGCAAGATTGACGAGTTGCAGAGCGGCATCATGGAAGTGCGCATGGTCCCGTTGGGCACCACGTTTGAGCGCCTCCACCGCGTGGTGAAGAAGACCGCCCGGGAGCTGGGCAAGGACGTGGAGTTTGTGGGCCTGGGTGAAGAGACCGAGCTGGACAAGCTGCTGATGGAACAGCTGGTGGACCCGCTGGTGCACCTGGTGCGCAACGCGGTGGACCACGGCATTGAACCGGTGGACGCGCGCACCCGGGCGGGCAAACCCGCCGCCGGCCGCATCACCGTCACCGCGCAGCCGCGGGGCAACCACGTGCTCATTGCCGTGGAGGATGATGGCAGCGGCCTGGATGAGGTCAGCATTCGCAAGGCGGCGCTGGAGCGCTGGCTGGTCACCGAGGACCGCGTGGGCAGCCTGTCTGGCCGCGAGCTGTGGAACCTCATCTTCCTGCCGGGGTTCTCCACCCGCCGCGAAGCCACCGACGTCTCCGGCCGCGGCGTGGGCATGGACGTGGTGAAGACCAACATCTCACGCCTGTCCGGGATGATTGAGATTGACAGCCTGGCTGGCCACGGCTCGCGCTTCACCCTCACGGTGCCCATCACCCTGGCCATCATCCAGAGCCTCATCATCAGGATACGCAAGCGCACCTACGCCATGCCGCTGGGCGGGGTGTCAGAAATCCTGGCCTGGGAAGGCAAACAGCTGCGCACCGTGGAAGGCCGCGAGGTGTACCAGACCCGCAAAGGCACCGTTCCGCTGCTGCGCCTGGGAGATGTGTTTGGCCTCTCCGGGGATGACAGCCCCAACGGCTACGTCATCCTGGTGGGCGTGGGGCTCAACCGCGTGGGCATCCTGGTGGATGAACTGGTGGGCCGGCAGGACATTGTCATCAAGCCCATGGGACGGCTCCTCAAGGGCCTGCGCGGCATTGCCGGCGCCACGGACCTGGGAGAACGCACCACGGTGCTGGTGCTGGATGTGGGCGGGTTGGTGGAAGAAGCACTGGGCATGAACGCAGCGGCGTGACGGGAGCGGGGCAACCATGGCGGTGCGCAAATCCAAGGCTGGCACCTCGCGCGGGGAGCAATCCTCGTTGCCGCCCATGCCGCCGGCGGGGACACCCGCGCCAGCCACTGCGGCCGAGGCTGCGGGCATGACGTTGCATGGGTCACTGCTGGCGCCGTTGCCGGTTCCCGCGTCACCGGTGGACCCATTGGAGGAGTTCTTCCTGGACGCCGCGCGGGACGGCGCGGTGACCCAGCAGGACACGGCCAATGCGCGGGCCCCGGTGGATGCCCGCGAGCGCGTGCTGGTGTTTGGCCTGGGACGGGAGGCCTACGGCGTGGAAATCATGGGCGTGCGGGAGATTCTCAAGCCCCCGCCGCTCACCGAGGTACCCCGTGCGCCGGTCAACGTGTTGGGCGTGTTCTCCCTGCGCGGCCAGGTGGTGCCGGTGATGGCGCTGGCGTCCATCCTGGGCGTGGCCGGAGAAGACAAAGGCGGCGGTGCGGAGGCGCGCATCCTGGTGGTGGGCCGTGGCGAGGACAGCGTGGGCTTCTGGGTGCACCGCGTGGCCCACGTGGTCAAGATGGACATCATGGGGCTGGAGCCACCGCCGGTGGGATTGCCGCAGCAGCGCCGTGCGTTGTTGCGCGGCCTGGGGCCCAGCGAAGACGGCCTCATCATCCTGTTGGACCTTCCGCAGCTCATGGTGCACCTGGGGCTTTCTGGCGCGTCATTGGAAGACGCCGGGCGGGGGGCCGCATGAACTCCCGCACGTCCCTGCAGCCGTTTGGTGCGGGCAGCACCGCCCCGGTGCCGGCGGTGGCCGCCGAGGATGATGTCCATCTGTGCCTTTTCCGCGTGGGTGCTGACGAGATGGTGCTGGACATCATGCGCGTGCGTGAAATCCTGCGCCCCCTCCCGGTGACGCCGTTGCCCCGCGCGCCGCTGGGCGTGCGTGGACTGCTCAACGTGCGCGGCACCGTCATGCCGCTGGTGGACCTGCGCGTGCGGTTTGGATTGGCCCCGCAAGACCTGGACCCCGCCCGCCGCATCCTGGTGACCCTGGACCGCAAGCGCCTCCACGGCATCATGGTGGACGCCGTGACTGAAGTGGTGCGCGTCCCCCGCGCCGCCATCACCCCCGGCGTAGGGCTGTTGTCCGGCCACGCCGCCCACGTGTTTTCCGGCGTGGTGCAGTACCAGGGCCGCATGGTCCTCATGCTCAACCTGGCGCGGTTGCTGGCGTTGGAGACGCCCGTGGCCATTCCGCCGGTGCCCGCCCCAGGAGGTGCCCCGTGACCGCCGCTGCTGCAAACCACGCCCAGGCAGACCGCGTGGTGGTGTTCTGCCCGGAGTGTGGCCACCGTTATGCGCTCAAGCCTGATGCCCTGGCCCAGCCCGGCCTCAAGGTCCTGTGCGGGACGTGTGAGTCCGTCTTCACCCCCGGGGACAAACCGGCGCCGCGGCCCGTCACCGCCGTGGGAGCCGTGCGCCAGACGGTGGTGGTGGCGCATGAATCCCCCGCGGTGTGCGCCACGGTGGGGCGCGTGCTGGAGGATTCCGGGTATGCCGCGCGGTACGTGCATGACGGCGCGCGCGCGGTGGCCGCGTTTGATGCATCCTTGCCGGACCACCCGGTGGCGTTGGTGTTGGACGTGGGCGTGCCCCAGGTCATGGCCTTCCAGGTCATCCAGATCCTGCGCGGGCGGCCCGGCGCTGGCGCCGTCAAAATCATCCTGCTGGCCAGTGTGTTTGAACGCACCCGTTACAAGCGCCGGCCCACCTCCCTGCACGGTGCAGACGGTTACGTGGAGCTGCACCACGTCCCGGACCGCCTGGGTGGCCTGTTGACGGACCTGCTGCATGCGCAGAGCACGCCCGCGCCACGCACCCACCTCCCGGTGGAACGGGCCGTGGCTGAAAGCCTCCGTCCCGCATCTGAACCGGTGCTGGGCGAGGAAGGTGCCCGTGGTCTGGCACGGCGTCTGGTGAGTGACGTCGCACTTTACCATGAGGGCGCCATGGCCAACGCGCTCAAGGAGGGTCACGGACCCTTGCACTCGCCGGAGGTGGCCGCCGCCATGGGTGAGGCCCGGGACATCTTCATGAAGGCCACCGTGCGCGTGGGTGCTGCGGCATCCTCCATCTTTGAAGAGGTCTTGACGGACCTGGTGGCCGGCCTGGCGCGCGGTCTGGATCCCGGCGCCAGACGCCCATGACACGCCGCAATGGGGGGCACACGGCATGACCGCCTTGGATGAAGACCACATTGCACACGCCGCGCGCCTGGGTGGCGGGGCCGCGCAAGACGGCCTGCCGGTGCTGTTGCCATTGCTGGGAGACCCCAACTGGCGCGTCCGCCACGCCGCGGTGGAAGCCCTGGTGACGTTGTCACCGCGCCCGGATGTTGCCCTGGCGCTTTGGGAGAGCCTGCGGGACCCGGATGATGCCGGGCGCCGCAATGCCGCCCTGGTGGCGCTGAGCCGGCTGGGGCGGGATGCGCTGCCGGTCCTCCTCAAGGTGGCCACGTCCCCCACGGCGGATCATCGCAAGCTGGCCGTGGATGCGCTGGGTCTGCTGGGGGACGCGCTGGCGGTGGACCAGCTTGCGCTGTCCATCAAGGATCCGGACGCCAACGTGCGCGCCGCCGCCGCCGAGGCGCTGGGCCGTCTGGTCCATCCCGCCGCCGTTGCCGCGCTGCAACAACACCTGGCCGCCGTCCCCCCAACGGATCCGCTGGAGGTCACCAGCGTGGTGCTGGCGTTGGCGCGCGCACGTGCCGCCCCGCCGTGGAACGTGCTGGCCCCGCTGCTGGAGGACTTCCTCACCGGGTGTGCGGCGGTGACGCTGCTGCCCTACAGCCACGCCCCCGAGGCCAGCAGTGCGCTGCGGGACGCGCTGTCCGGGGAATCCGGTGCGCTCAAGGCCGCCGCGCTGGGCGCGGTGTGTTCGGCGGGGCTGCAGGCGCCCGGCGTGGCCGCCGTGACCGCCACCCCTGCCGGCCGCGCGGTGGTGCTGGCCGCGGCGCTGGAAGGTGTGGCCGGGCGGGATGAAGAAACCGCGTCCTCCGCGGCCGCCGTGGCCGGCTGGGTGGCAGATGACACCACCGCGTCACGGTTGCTGTTGCACCGCGCGGGACGCCCCTGGGACGCCGCGGTGGCCACCGCGTGGGCCCGTGGTGGTCCGGATGTGGCGCTGCACGTGGCGGGAGCCCTGCCGCGCATGGAGCCCGAAGACCAGGCGCTGGCGCTGGAGCTGCTGGCCGTGCACCCGGACCGGCGGGTGGGCCCGTCTCTGGCGGCGTTGTGGATGGGCGCCAGCGGGGAACTGCTGGACCTGCTTGCCCGCGCGTGGCTGTTGTCCCACCCCACCGGCGCGGTGGAACCGCTGGTGCTGCGCCTGGTGGATCCCACCGTGGACCAGGATGACCGCGCCACCTGCGCGCGGGCGCTGCTGGACTGCGCCGCGCAAAGCCCCGCGGTGGTGCGCCAGGCCGTGCTTCCGTTGCTGCGCACGTCCCTGGTGGTGCCGCAGGTGTGCCACATCCTGGCCGCCGCCGCCGCGCCAGAAGACCATCCCCAGCTGCTGGAATGGTTGCGCCATCCCACACCCGCCGTGCGCGCCGCAGCGTGTGAGGGGCTGGCGGTGCTGCGCGCCCATGATGACGCCGAGCTGGTGCTCCCCGCGCTGCTGGACGAACACCCCGAGGTGCGCGCCTCCGCCGTCACCGCGCTGGGGATCCTGGGCAACGCCAGCCACGTGACCGCCGTGCTGGCCCGCACCGGGGATGATGACGCCACGGTGCAACGCGCGGCCCTGGCCGCCGCCACCCGGCTGGATCCAAAGTCCGCCCAGGAACGGCTGCTGGCCGTGGTGTCCAACGGGCCGGCCCACGTGGCCGAGGCCGCGCTGGAAGCCGCCGAACGCCAGGGCGGCAGCCAGGCGTTTGCCGCCGGCGCACGCGGTCTGGCCCACCCGGATGTGGGCGTGGTGCGCGCCGCGTTGCGCGCGTTGGCCGCCGCCCGCACCCAGGACGCGGTGTCCCTGGTGTTCCCACTGCTCAAGGATCCCCGCTGGGAAGTCCGCCACGCCGCCGCGCAGGCGGTGGCCGGCCTGCGCCGGGAATCCCTGGTGGATGCAGCCGCCCTGGGTGACCTGCGGGTGCTGGCGCAGGCCGAACACGACCCCTTGGTGCGTGAAGCCATGAAGACCGCGCTGGGGGACGCCCCGTGACGTTCACCCCCGCTCCCCGCATGTCGCCGGAGGAGTTCAAGGCCTTCCAGCGGCTGCTGGTGGAACAGGCCGGCCTGGTGTTTGAGGACGGGGCGCGGGAGCGCATTGAACGCCGCCTGGCAGAACGCCTGCTGGCCACCGGCGCGCGGGATTTCACGGATTATTACCTCAAGGTCACCCGCGGCCCCGGCGCAGTGGTTGAGCAGGAGCGCATGCTGGAACTGTGCGTGACCCATGAAACGTATTTTTTCCGCGAACCGCGCCAGCTGCGCGCACTGGAACATGAAATCCTGCCCCTGGTGGCCGCCGAGGTGGACAAACGCCCCGGACGCCGCCGCCTGCGCATCTGGAGTGCGGGCTGCTCCACGGGGGAAGAGGCGTACACCCTGGCCATGCTCCTCTTGCGCTCTCCTCACCTGCGGGGCCTGGAGCCAGAGGTCATGGCCACGGATCTTTCGCAGCGCGCCCTGGCCCGCGCGCGGCGTGGCATCTACGGGCCAAGCAGCTTCCGGGATACCGAAGGCTCCGTCACCGACCGTTACTTCCGCCCCGCCGCCGGCCCGGACCAGGGCCTGTGGGAGGTGCGCCCCGAGGTGCGCGCGCTGGTGACGTGGGGCCGCCTCAACCTGTGGAACCCCGGGGAGATGATGATGGTGGGCCAGGTGGACGTCATCCTGTGCCGCAATGTCCTCATCTACTTTGACCGCGAAGGAAAACGCCGCGTGGTGGACGCCCTGCATGACCGCCTCAAACCCGGCGGCTGGCTTCTGCTGGGCCACAGTGAAAACCTGTTGGCCATGTCCACCCGCCTGGACGCCGTCAGCCTCACCCATGACCTGGTCTACCGCCGCCCCTTGTTGACCCAGGACCCGGTCCCAGGCACCTTGCGCAGGCCCTGACGGCCTCTTGCGCCGTGAACCCCCACCAGGGCTCTAGGTGGTGAACCGTCATGCCCGCCCCGTGGAAGGTCCTGGTGGTGGATGACCAGGCGGCCAACCGCAGCGCGCTCAGCGCGCTTCTGGAGCAGGACGGCCGCGCGGTGGTGGTGGGCCGCGCGTCAGACGGCACCGAGGCCATCCGCCTGCTGCGGGAAAAAGAACCGGACGTCATCACGCTGGACCTGGAAATGCCCCGCATGGACGGGTTCACGTTCCTGCGCCTGGTGCCCGGAATCCGGCGGGTGCCCATCATCGTCGTCAGCACGGACAGCCGCCCCCACAGCGTGTTCCAGGCCCTGGAGCTGGGTGCCTTGGACTTTGTGGTGAAACCCACCGTGGGGGACATCTCACCCAGCTCAGACGCCGGGCGTGACCTGCGGGAAAAAGTCCTGGCCGCCGCCGAGTATGGCAACCGCATCCCCGGCCCGGAGGTCCCCGAACGGGAATCCACCGGATGGCGCTCCAGCGGCATCTCCTGCGTGGCGGTGGCCGCGTCCACCGGTGGACCGCCCTTTGTCCAGGCGCTGTTGGAAAGCCTCACCGAACCACCGCCGTTTTCCGTGGTGGTGGCCCAGCACATGCCCGCGCGGTTCACCGAGGCGTTTGCCGAGCGCCTGAAAAAACGCGTGCGGTTCCCCGTCAGTGAACTCAAACAGGCCGAGCCCATCCTGCGCGGCCGCGCGTACATCTGCCCCGGTGGGCTCATCTCCACCATCAAGAGCGTGGCCGGTCATCCCATTGCGCGGCTCTCCCCGCCCGCCGGGGAACGGTTTGCCCCCAGTGCGGATGTGCTGCTGTCCAGCGTGGCGGATGCATTTGGCCAGGAAGCCGCCTGTGTTGTTGCCACCGGCATGGGCCGGGATGGCGCCGAAGGCGCGCGTGCGGTGGACCGCGCCAAGGGCCGCGTGTTTGTGGAAGCTCCGTCCACCGCGGTGTTGCCCACCATGCCCCTGGCCGCGCTGGAAGCCGTCCCCACCGCGCGGGTCATGCGCCAGGACGCCATGTGCCGGTACTTCTCCAACGCGGCGCGCGCCCTTGCCGCCAGCCGGCCTCCCGCACGCTCATGAGCGGTGGTGTTCCTTCTCCCCCGTTGACGCCGCCACGCGTCTGGTCCACCGCCATGGAATGGCGTGTGCTGGGCCTGTTGTCCCTGCTGGCCCTGGTGTTCCTGGCGCCGTTGTTGTGGAAGCTCACCGCCGTGGGCGGGGAACTGGATTGGCGCTACTTCCAGATGTTGTGGGAGGTGGACCGCAAAAGTGTCGTCGAGTTTGGCCAGTTCCCGTTGTGGAATCCCTATTATTGCGGCGGCAACGCGCAGCTGGGAAACCCGCAAACGCAGTTCTTTTCCCTCGCCACGCCGGTGAACCTGCTGGCGGGCGCCGCCATTGGCATCAAGGCGCACATCTTCATCCACTACCTGCTGGGCCTCTACGGCGCGTGGCGCCTGGCCCGAAGCCACGGGCTTCAACCGGTGGGTGCGTTTGGCGCGGCGGTGGTGTTTGGTCTTTCGGGTTTTTTTGCCATGCGGGCCGGTGGGGGGCATTCCGCGTTTTTGCCGTTCTTCTTCTTGCCGTGGGCCGCGTTGTTCTATGACGCCGGGAAAACGCACCTGGCTGGTGGCGTGGCTTTGGGGCTCACCCTGGCCCTGCAGGTCATGGAAGGGGGCATGTATCCCTTCTCACTCACCGGCGGAATGTTGGCGTTTCTGGCGGCGTTTGACCTGTGGACGCGCCCGATATCCCGGCGTGGCGTCGTGCGGACTGCCTTGTTGGCGTTGGGCGTGTTGCTGCTGGCCGCCGCGGTGAAGCTGGTGGTGGTGCTGGAGTTCACCTCGGAGTTCCCGCGCCAGGTGCCCATCAAGGACAGCCTCAACCTCACCCGCGTCTTGTCCATGTTTGTGGGCCGGGCCACCGCACGCCAGTGTGAGGGCTGCGTCTACGTCTGGCCGGAATACATCAACTACGTGGGCCCGCTGGTGCTGGCGGTGTTCATCTTCAGCCTGGGCCGCCTGGGAAGCCTGCAGTGGCGTCGAGCCTACGTGGTGGCAGCGCTGGCCACGCTGGTGCTCATTGGGGATCATGGCCCGTGGTCCCCTTATGTGCTGCTCCACAACGTGCCGCCGTATGACAGCCTGCGGGTCCCGGGACGTTGGGCCATCCTGGTGGTGCTGCAAATGGCGCTGTTGTTCGGCGCATTTCTGGATGACCTGCCGGGTTGGTTGTCCCGCCGTGGGCTCACGCCATCCCGTGCCACGTTGGTCACCGTGGCCATCCTTGGCGCGGTGGGCCTGGACATGATGCTGCAGAACGGGAAACTCTGGGCGCCCGGGTTCCAGGAAATTCCGCCGCCGGTGACGTCGGAGCCTTTTCGCCAGGAGCGCGGGAATGCGTCCACCGCGTTCCAGGACGTGCGCCGCAACGTGGGCAATGTGGACTGTTATGAAAACGTCCAAATTCCCACCAGCAAGGGTCTGTGGATTGGCAAGATGGACCAGGTGCGCGTGGACGGGCAGGGCACCGCCCGGCTGGTGTCCTTCTCTCCCAATGCGTGGACGTTTGAAGCCAACCTGCAGGCACCCGGCGCGGTCCTCATCAACCAGAACCACCACCGGTTGTGGCGTGTTGTGGACGGGCCGGGCACCGTGGTGAGCCGCAATGGCGTGTTGGCGGTGGAACTCCCCGCGGGCGCCGCCACGGTGACCGTGCGTTATGTGCCCACGGCGTTCTGGTGGCTCTTCCTGCTTTCCGCCGCCACGTGGGCCGGTGCGTTGCGCTGGCTGTGGAAGACGCGGGCCCGTTGGTACGTGTTGCCCGTGTTGGATGTTGCGCCGCCAGCCACCATGGTGGTGGACGCCCCCGTGGCGACGGAGCACGCGCAAGAAGCTCCTCCTCCTCCGGAACAGCCTTCAACACCACCGCCCGAACGCGTTGGGGTTCCGCTGTTGAGCCACACCATCTGGTCCGCCGTCACCGCGGGGCTGCTGGTGGGCGTGGGTTTTGGCCTGGTGGAAGCCCTGGACCTCCTGCAGCGCGGGCTGGCCCCGGCCAATGCGCGCGCGGGATTTGTGCTGCTCATCATGCTGGGTGACGGCGGATTGGCCGCATTGGTGTGTGCGGTGGCGCTGCTGGTGGTTCGCCTGCTGGCGTGGCGGGGTCATGCGGTGGGACGCGCCTGGAGCAACCCGGTGCGCGCGGTGATGGGGCTGGACACCGACGTGGACGCGGGCGCGCACGTGTTTGCCGGCGTGGGCGCGTTTGTGGTGGGCGCGGGGGCGTTGGCCGCGGGCGTGGGTGGCCTGAGTTATTGGGCGCAAAAAGCGTTCAACGCGCGCGAGCTGGCCAGCGTCCTGGTGGGCGTGCTGGCGCTGTTGATCGTTCCGGTGGCGGCGGGACTTGGTGCCGCGGTGCGCGCCGCGTTGTTGGCACTGGCACGTGGCCTGTTGCGTCCCCTGGCGCGTGACCGTCTTGCGGGTGGGTTGCCGTGGGTTGCCGTCGTTGTCACCGCCCTGGTGCTGGGCCTGCGTGGCGCCGAGCCGCTGCTCAAAGGCACCGACCTGCGGCCGGCGCTGTATCCGCTGGTGATGGCGGGCACGGGGCTCACGTTGAGCTTGTTGCTCCATGGACGCGCGTGGGCCGGCGCCCGCACCGCCGCCATTGGACTGGCCGCAGCGTTGTTGGCGGCGGTTGTTGGCGTGGGTGCGTCCCCCACGGCGGAGGCCGGACCTCCGGTGCTGGAGCGCAGCGCGCTCACCGGCCGTGCGGTGGTGCTGGTGCGCGCCGCCATGGACGGGGACAAGGACGGGTTCAGCCGCGTGTTGGGTGGCGGGGATTGTAATGATGCGCGGGCAGATGTGTTCCCCGGCGCGTTGGACATCCCGGACAACGGCGTGGATGAAGATTGTTCCGGGGCGGATTTCCACGTCCCGCCGCGCGCGCCGGATGTGCATGCGGCGCCGTTGCCCGAGGGGATGGCGCCGTTCAAGAACGTGTTGCTGGTTGTGGTGGACACGCTCCGCCAGGACCGGCTGCACCTGTTTGGAAATGCCCGGCCTACCACGCCGTACCTGGACCAGCTGGCGTTGTCGTCGTCGGTGTTTGACAACGCGTATGCCAACGGCGTGCGCAGCCACCGGTCCATCCCGTCCATCCTCACCGGGCGCTATCCCAGCCGGCTGAAGATGGCTGAGGGCCGCACGGAATTGATGACGCTGCTGCCGGTGAACACCTCCGTGGCCGAACGTCTCACGCCGCTGGGGTACGGCGCGGCGTGTTTCATCCTGGAGAAATATTTTGAGGGCCAGGAAGGACTCACCCAGGGGTTTGATTTTTTCAATCCCCGTCGGGTGGACCCCAACTACCGGGACTGGTCACGGCCGCAAGGGGAGGGCGTGGCCAACGCGGCCATGCGGTGGATCAGCGCGCAGGGGGACCGGCCCTGGCTGGCGTGGACCCATTTGTATGACCCGCACCTGTATTGGCATGACACACCTTTTGGGACGGATGAACTGGCCCGCTACGACGCTGCGGTGGCCTATGTGGATGCGCAGCTGGGACGGCTCATTGATTTTGTGAAGACGCTGCCCACCGGGGAACAAACGCTCATCATCATCACGGCGGACCATGGGCAGGGCCTGGGCACCCACGGCGAATATGGCCATGGACAGAACCTGTGGCAGGAGGACATTCGCGTGCCGCTGCTCATCCATGCGCCGGGATTCCCCGCCCAACGCATCAAGACGGTGGTGGAGAACGTGGACATTGTGCCCACCATCCTCAACCTGCTGGGCAAGACCCAGGGCGTGGACCCGCTGTTGGATGGCAAGACGTTGGTGCCTTGGATGACGTTGGGAGATGCCGCCGCCAAGGGCTGGCCGGGGGTGGCCTTTGTGGAGGGCCTGACCGATCAGAAACAGCCCAAGAACCGCCGCGCGGTGGTGCGCGGGAATGAGAAGCTGCTGCTGGACCTCAACGTGGGTTCCACGCAGTTGTTTGCCGTGGACGTGGATGTGCTGGAGAAGAACAACCTTGCCGCCGAACGCCCCGACGCGGTGAAGGACCTCAAGGCGCTGCTGGACGCGCACACCGCGCTGTCCGGGTACATCCTGGGCGCCACGCCATGAATCCCGTCTTGTGTGGTTTTGTTCTGGCCTTGTTCACGCCGTCACCGCCGGGCATGGTGTGACCCATGCGCCCCCAGGAGCTTGAACCCTCCTTGCTCAAGAACCGCGTGTTTGCGCGCATGCAACCGGCGTTCTTCAAAGCGCTGGTCCAGACCGCCGAGGTCATGGAGGTCTCCCGCGGGGACCGCGTGCTGGAAGAATCAGACCCCAGCCAACACCTCTACGCGTTGACCCACGGTGTCGTCGGAGTTTTCTACTCATCCAACGCCGGGGCAGATGTGCTGGTGAAGATTTTTGGCGCGCCGGCGGTGTTTGGGGAAATGGAGCTGGTCCACGGGCAGCCCCGCCAGGAATACGTGGAGGCCTTTGAAGATTGTGTGGTGGTGCGGTTTGACGGCAAGGCGTTCATGGCCACGCTCCACAAGGACGCGCCGGCGTGTTTTGTGATGCTGGAAGACGTGGCCGCGCGGCTTTGTATTGCTGCGTACAATGAACGTGCGCTGGCATTCCTGGACGCGCCCACGCGCCTTGCGGGCCTCTTCCTGTCCTTCCTGGAAGCGTACGGCCAGCCCGGCGGGGACGGCATCACGCTGGGCTACAAACTCACCTATGACATGCTGGCGCGCTGCCTGGGCGTGACCGCGCGCTCCATTGACCGGACCATGACCACCTGGATGGAGGAAGGTTGGGTCCGGCGCTCCAAGGGGCTCTACACGTTCCGCAGCATGGCGGACCTGGAAGCCCGGTCTGACCCGGAAGGACTGGCCCTTTTTTCCACCCTGGGCCTGCTCCCCCACCGCTCCGGGTTGATCCCCAAGGCCTGATCTGGGCTGCTGATCTCCGCGTCCGGACGCGGTGATCTCCCAAAAACCGACATATGTCGTGTTGGACCCACCTCCGCTTGCGGCATGGTCTTCAAGTCCGCTGCGGTCCCGGATTTCCCGGCCAGCCACAGCGCCAAGTTCAACAACCGGATCCCGCGCCAGAAGGCTGCGGGGCGGCCCAACGGCCGTCCTGCGCCCCTGTGTGGGTCCCCTTGTGCCCGGAGTGACCCATGAACGCCCTGCTCAGCACCTTTGGCCTTGATGTGATTCCCGCTCCCTCCAAGCCCGCCCTGCGCGTGGTTGCCACGCCGGCACCGCGGCCATCCCCCAAACGCCCCGTGGACCTGTGCCAGGACGCAGCGTGGCTGGCCGCGTTCCGCGCCGGGGACGCCAAGGCCATGGAACGCGTGTTCCGCACCTACGCGCCATACGTGCTGGCCGTGCTGCGCGGTGGCTACGTGCACAACGGTGGCGGTGCCGTGACCGTGCGGGACCGTGATGCCCAGGATGACCTGCTGCAGGAGGTCTTTGTGCGCGCGCTGGGGCCCGTCTCCCGCGCCCGTTATGACGGCGTGCGTCCCTACGCGGCGTTTTTGCGCGCCATCACCGGCAACGTCATGCTGGAACACGTGCGCGCCCACATGCGCAACCAGGCGCGCTTCAGCAGCGACGAGAACGCCCTGGATGACGCGTGGACGCCGGAACAGCCCCTGGCAGACGCGGTGTTCCTCTCCGCCCAGGAACGCGCGCTGGGGAAGGCCTTTTTTGCCACGCTGTCCCCGGAGCTGCAGGCCTTTGTGCAGGCCCGGTTTGTGGACGGTTTGTCCCAGCGTGACGCTGCCCAATCCCTTGGCCTGGGCCGCCAACAGGTTCGCACCCTGGAGAAGCTGGCGCGGGCCCGTCTGGACGCCTTTGTGACCGCCCACCAGCCCCAGTGACGCCGGTGCGTGGGGGTTGACTTGCCCCACATCCGGGCACATGAGGGGGCCCCCGTTTCTGGGGCCCCTGTGAGGTCCGGCAACCCATGGCGCGCGCAGCGTTTTTTGACGTGGATGGCACCCTCACCCGGACCAACCTCATGTCCGCGTTGGGGTACTACCTGCAAAGCCAGCAAAACCCGCTTTTTGGTGCGCTGCGCATGGCCCGGGAAGTGGCCCGCCTGCCGTTGCTCACCTGGGCCGAGGCGTTTGACCGCGGCAGTTTCAATGAACAGCTTTTTGCCGCGTACAAAGGCATGACGGATGACCGCCTCTACGTCCTTGCCGACGAGGTGGTGGACCGCGTGCTGGTGCCCAACATGTTCCGCAACGCGCGCATGCTGGTCCAGGACTGCATCAAGGACGGCCTGACGGTGGTGCTCATCAGCGGCAGCCCGGATTTCCTGGTCAAACCGTTTGGCCAGCGCCTGGGCGTGGACCCGGATTTCTGTTTTGGAAACCGTCTGGAGTTCATTCGCAACGTGTGCACCGGGCGCATCCTTCCCCCGGTGCTGGCCGGCCCGCGCAAGGCCGGACTCATGCGTGAACTGGCGGAGGCCAACGGTTGGAAGCTGGGGGACTGCTACGCGTACTCCGACGACACCGCCGATGCGCCCATGTTGTCCATGGTGGGCCACCCCGCCGCAGTCAATCCCGGACCACGCCTGCGCATGATGGCCCAGTCCCAGCGCTGGCCGGTCATTGAGCTGGGTTGAACACGCAACATCGTCACACCCTTTGTGTTGAAACGCAGTTGCCCGCAGGAAGAACCATGACCACGCAAAAGCTCCCCACCGCCGCCAAGCCCGCGCCCGCCATTGTGCGCACGCCCCAACGCCCCGCGCCTGCACCAACGGCGCCCGCGCCCCGCATCCGCCGGGACAACAAGGCCTGGGACGGGGGTGTGGTCTACACCGAGAAGAACAGCCCCGCGCGCGTGTTGTATTACGGGGATGATTTCCGCCTGGCCAACCTGCCGGTGGGAACCCGGGTCATCTTCCCCAAGCCGCCCCTGCAGGGCCTGCAAAACCCGGACGCCGCCATCCGCTACGCGTTGAACCATCCTGAAGGCTGTGAGCCGCTCTACGCCAAGCTCTTCCCCGGGATGAAGGTCACCATTGCCATTGATGACATCTCCCTGCCGCTTCCTCCCATGAAGAAGCCGGACATCCGGGAGCGCATCCTCACCATTGTGCTGCAAATGATGGCGGACCACGGCGTCACGGACGTGGAGATTGTCATTGCCACGTCCTTCCACCGCCGCATGAAGGACTGGGAAGTGCGTCACATTGTGGGCGATAAGATCTTCAACGCCTACTGGCCGGACCGCCTCTACAACCATGACAGCGAAGACGAGGGCATGGAGGTCATTGGCCAGACCGAACGCGGTGAGATGGTGGAGCTCCCCCGCCGCGTGCTGGACAGTGACCTGACCATCTATTGCAACATCAACCTGGTCCCCATGGATGGCGGCAACAAGTCCGTTGCCGTCGGGCTGGCGGGCTACAAGTCGCTTCGCGCGCACCACAACCCGTACACCATGCGCGAATGCCACAGCTACATGGACCCCAAGCGCTCCAGCCTCCATGACAGCGTGGACCGCATGGGCCGCCTGGTGCACAGCACCATTGACGTCTTCCAGATTGAAACCTCCATCAACAACCACATGTATGATGGACCGCTGTCCTTCCTCATGAAGCGCGAGGAGGACTTCACCGACGGAGACTGGCTCAAGTTCAAGGGGCTGATGTTTGCGTTGGACAAGATGCCCGCCGCGGGCCGTACTGAGGTGTTCAGCCGCATCCAGGCGCCCTACGCCATGACCGGCGTGTGGGCCGGCAAGACGGACCTGGTCCACGAGAAGTGCCTGGAGCGCGTGCACCAACAATACAACATCCCCATCCGTGGTCAGTGTGACGTGGCCATCATGGGCATGCCGTTCATCAGCCCGTACAACATCCATTCGGTGCTCAACCCCGTGTTGGTGCAGGTGCTGGCGCAGGGCTACATGCACAACCTGTATCGTGGGGTTCCGCTGGTGAAGAAGGGCGGCACGCTCATCATCAGCCACCCCGCAGAAGACCGCTTTGATGCCGAACAGCACCCTTCGTACATTGAATTTTTCCACCGCCTGTTGCCCATCACCCGGGACAGCGTGGAGTTGCACACCAAGTATGAAGAGGAGTTTGCCAACAACCCCATCTACAAGCAGATGTACCGTCGTGGGAACGCGTACCACGGCGTGCACCCGTTCTACATGTGGTACTGGGGAGAGGCGGGCCGCAAACACATGGGCCGCGTGATTGTGGCCGGCGCCAAGAGTGAAAAGGTGTGTGAGATTCTTGGGTATGAATCCGCGCGCAACATGGCCGAGGCCATTGAGATGTCCAAGGACACCGCGCCGCCCAACCCGTCTTTCACCATGGTGCATTCGCCGCCCATCCTCCTGGTGGACGTGGAAGACCCCGCGGTGACGCCGGCTGAACCGTCAGACCGGCACACGCCGCATCCCCACCACACCGGTGGCAACGGTCAAAACGGCACCAACGGTCACGGGTGAGCACCATGACAGCGCTTGCGCGTGGTCCCAGGGTCTTGAAGGCGCCGTTGTCCGGCCCGTTGCTCAGCGTGGAGAAGACGCTGGCGGGCAAAGAATTCCTGGTGCTGGGTGGCACCGGGTTTCTGGGCAAGGTCACCGTGGGGATGTTGCTCCACCGGTATCCCGGCGTGGGGAAACTGCACCTGCTCATGCGGCGCGGGAAGTTCCGCAGCGCGTGGCAGCGGTTGGAAGAAGAGTTCTTGCGCAGCGTCCCGTTCAAACACTGGCAGGACTCCATGGGCATGGAGGCGTGGATTGAACACGCCAAGACGCTGTTTGAGGTGCTGGACGGGGACATCACGTTGCCCGGCCTGGGTGTGCCGGATGAGAGCTGGAACGCGCTGAAAGGCCGCGTGTCCGCCGTGTTCAACGTGAGCGGTGTGGTGGATTTCACCCCGCCGTTGGATGAGGCCCTGGACGTCAATTGCCGCGGCCTGCAGCACGTGTTGGACATTGCCCGCCGCCTGGGTGACCTGCCCATCCTGCACACGTCCACGTGTTTTGTGGCCGGCAAGATGAGCGGCACGGTGGGTGAGGACCCGCCGGACCATAAGCCGTACCCCCGCTACGGGGAGCTGGAAGACGCCGAGTTTGACGCCGAACGTGAAGTTGAAGAGTGCGTGGCGTTGATTGAAGGCGGCCGCGCCCAGGCAGACCACGCAGACCTGGCGGCGTCATTTTCCGAAAAAGCCCGCAAACGTGCGGAGAAGAACGGCGAGCCGCAGTCCGGGTCCGGCCACAAAAAGCTGCTGGCGGATGAGCGCCGCAAGTGGGTGCGTGAGGAACTGGTGCGTGTGGGCACACGCCGCGCGGAATATTGGGGCTACACCAACATCTACACGTACACCAAGAAGATTGGCGAGCTTCTCGTCGCCAACAGTGGTCTGCGCTTCACCATTGTGCGGCCGGCCATTGTGGAATGTGCCATGGACTGGCCGGTGCGCGGTTGGAATGAGGGCGTCAACACCGCCGGCCCGCTCACCTACCTGGGCCTCAAGGGGCAGCTGGGTTTTGTGGGTGATGACCACGTGGGGTTGGACATCATTCCCGTGGATTACGTGGCGGCGAGTTTGATTCTTGCGCTCACCGCACTGCTCAACAACCAGCAGCGCGCGGTCTACCAGGTGGGCAGCAGTGACGTGAAGCCGTTCCCCATGGACCGCGTGGTGGAACTCACCGGTCTGTACAAGCGCACCAAGGCGCGCATCCGCCCCGCAGGGCCGCCCGCGTTGGCCCCATTGCTGCGCAAGCTGGAGCCCACCACCACCAACGCCGAGATGTGGAAACGCACCAGCTCCCCCATGGTGAAGACCGTGGCGGGCGGGCTGGCGCGCACGTTCCGCGCGTTGTCCCCGGTGGTGCCGCCGCTCAAGCCGGTGGCCAATGCGTTTGGCTCGTTGGAAAAACAAGCCAACAACATGTCCAAGATTTTTGACCTGTTCATGCCGTTCACCTGGGTGAACCGCTACACGTTCATCTGCCTGCACATGCGCGAGCTGCGGGACCACGTGGAAGAGCAGGACCGCATCCGCTTGCCGTATTGGCCGGAGAAGCTGGACTGGCGGGACTACTGGCACAACGTGCAGCTGCCCGGGCTGGAGAAATGGATTTATCCGCTTATTGATGCGCGCATTGCCAAGGAAATCCAGCCGGTCACCCGGTTTGATGACCTGGTGCAGCTCATTGATGAGGTGGGCCGCACGTGGGGCAACAAGGTTGCCCTGCAGGACCTCACGCCGGAAGGCATGTACCAGGTCACCTACCGGCAGCTGAGAGACCGCGCGGATGCTGCGGCCGTGGAGCTGTTGGAACGCGGCGTGAAGCCAGGGGACCGCGTGGTGTTGTGCTCGGAAGGGCAGAGCGCGTGGTCCATTGGATATTTTGCGATTCTGAAGGCGGGGTGCACCGCGGTGCCGGTGGACCACACGCTCTCCGCCGAACCGCTGGCGCGCCTCATCCGCGCGTCCCGGGCCACTGCCGTGTTGTTGTCCCACAAGCGCCACCAGGCCGTGGGCAAGCTGCTGGAAGACGTGCTGGGCACGTCCGACGAGACGCCCGTCAAGATTCCGCCGCTGTTGGTGTTGGAAGACCTGGCAGACCGTGCGGCGGACCGCGCCAATTGGGACGCGCCCAAGGCGTTGGTGCCCAAAAACCAGCGCAGTGAGATTGCCAGCCTCATCTTCACCTCGGGGACCACCGGCAAGCCCAAGGCCGTGCAGCTCACGCACACCAACTTTGCGTCCCTCACCGCCGGTCTGGCGCCCATCTTCCCGCTGGGACACCGGGATGCGGGGCTGAGCGTGTTGCCGCTGCATCATACGTTTGAGTTCACCGGTGGCCTGCTCATGGGGCTGCAAAAAGGTGGCCGCGTCACGTATTTGCAGGAAATCAATGCCGAACAATTGCGTGAGGGTCTCAAGGCCGGTGGCGTGACGGCCATGGTGGGCGTGCCGGCGCTGTGGCAGTTGTTGGAACGCCGCATCCGCTCTGAAGTTCAGCAGCGTGGCGTGATGTGGACGGCGCTGTTTGATGCGTCTTTGCAGCTCAACCGGTTTTTGTGGAAGGACCTCAACATCAACCTGGGGCGCACGTTGTTTGCCAGCGCGCATGAACGCATGGGCGGGCGCATTCGCGTGTTGATTTCCGGCGGCGCGGCGCTTCCGCCACAAACGCAGGAGTTCTTCCAGGGCCTGGGCTTTGAGATGTTGCAGGGTTACGGGTTGACCGAGGCCAGCCCGGTCATTGCCGTGCACCGCATGGGCAAATGGAGCCAGCCCGGCACCGTGGGGACCGCGGTTCCCGGCGTGGAACTCAAGATTGACAGCCCCAGCCAGGACGGCGTGGGAGAAATTCTGGCGCGCGGCCCAACAATCATGCGCGGGTATGAGGACAATCCAGAGGCAACCAACGCCACCATCACGCCGGATGGCTGGTTGCGTACCGGTGACCTGGGTCGCCTGGACAACAAGGGCCGGCTGTTTGTGGTGGGCCGGGCCAAGGAAGTCATTGTGAGCGCGTCCGGGGAGAACGTGTACCCGGACCAGGTGGAAGGTGAGCTGGAAGGTGTGGAAGGCGTCAGCGAGCTGAGTGTCGTCGGGCTACCAGACGGCAACGGTGGCGAGATTGTGGCGTGCCTCTGGGTTCCGCGGGCGCCAGGGGAGGGCGAGAGCGAGGGATTCATCAAAGCCCGCGCCGAACGTGCGCTGCGCGACCGCATGAGGTCCTTGAGCGACAACGACCGGCCCAAGGTGCTGCACGCCACCACCGCGCCGCTGCCCCGCACCGCCACGCGCAAGGTGCGCCGCAGTGAGGTGGTGGCAGAGATTCAACGGTTGGAAGAGGCCCGCACCGGCGGCATGACGGATGCGCAGGTGGTGGAGGAAGGCCTGGGCACACGCGTGAGGCAGGCCGTGGCCGAGGCATTGGCCCGGCCAATTGCCGACGTGAAGCTGCAAAGCCGCCTGGCAGCGGACCTGGGCGTGGACAGCCTGGCCCGCACGGAAATCCTGGTGGCGTTGGAGCGGCTGCACGGTGGGCCGGTGGACCCGGACCGCGTGGCGCAGGCTGAGGGCGTCCAGGATTTGTTGGACATCATCCGCCACAGCGCTCCGCCCATGCTGGGGGACCCCACCGCCAAGGACCCCAGCCCCGTGGTCTCCGCCGAAGATGTGGACGTGGAGATTCCCGAGCCATTGCGCAAGATGGGCAAGGACCTGTTGGGCGTGGGGCAGCGGGCGCTCTACCAGCGCGGGTTCAAGATGCGCGTCAACGGGCGGTCCCGCGTGCCGCTCAACCGCAACCTCATTGTGGCCGCCAACCACGCGTCCCACCTGGACATGGGGCTGGTGAAGGTGGCGTTGGGGGACGCGGGTCTCAACCTGCAATCCCTGGCCGCGCGGGATTATTTCTTTGATGGTCCATTGCGCCGTTTCTATTTCGAGAATTTCACGAACCTCGTTCCCATGGAGCGCAGCGGCAGCCTCAAGCAGTCCTTGCGCCAGGCGGGTGAGGTGTTGGACCGCGGCCAGTCCCTGCTCATCTTCCCGGAAGGCACCCGCTCCCCGGACGGACAGCTCCAGGAATTCAAGAGCGTGCTGGGGTACCTGGCCCTGCACCACAACACGGACATCCTGCCGGTGTACCTGGGCGGGACGCATGATTCGCTGCCCAAGGGCGCGGTGGTTCCCAAGAAACGTACCCTCAGTGTGTCCTTTGGGCTGCCGCTCACCGTGGCCCAGCTGCGGGAACGCACCGCGGGGATGGGGCACTCAGACGCGTACCGTGAAGCCGCACGGCTGTGCGAACGCGCCGTGGTGCTGCTCAAGGACGGGGATTTGCTGGACCTGTCCCGCAAGGACGCCAAGGTGCGGGCCATTGAGGAAGGCCCGCTGCTCCCGCGGTTGTTTGGCAAGCTGGAGAAACAGTTTGACCCGTCCGTCGTGGAGGATGCGGTCACGTACTACTTCAGCCTGGGGGACGGGCCGGACGCCAAGTGGACGGTGAAGGTGAAGAAGGACGGCGTGGAGATTGTGAACCAGAAGACGGCCGACCAGGCGGATTGTGTGCTCAAGACCAGCTCGGACCTTTTCCGCCGCATTGTGGATGAGCAGTACACGCCTACCGTGATGGAGTTTGTGTCCGGGGTGGTCAAGAGCAATGATCCGGAATTGCTCATGAAGTTCCAGAAGATTTTCCGCCTGGTGTGATGACGGGGGAAGGGCAACTGCAATGGCAACGTATCTGGTGACAGGCGCCACGGGTTATCTGGGCATGCACTTGTGTGAGGCGCTTTTGGGCGCGGGGCACACGGTCAAGGCGTTGTGCCGCAAGGACGCGCAGAACCTGGTGGACGCGGGCGTGAAGGTGGTGGCTGGTGACGTCACGGACCGGGAGAGCGTGAAGGCCGCGGCAAAAGGCGTGGACGGCGTGTTCCACCTGGCCGGCCGGGTCTCCCGGGATGCCAAGGACACCGCCGAGCTGCACCAGCTGCACGTGCAGGGAACCATGGCGGTGGTGGAGGCGTGCCGCGCCAACAAGGTGAAACGTCTGGTGCATTGCTCCACCTCCGGCGTGGTGGGCGTCACCGAGCCGCCCGGCCAGGAGCTGGATGAACACGCGGTGCCGGACCTCACCTTGGTTGGGAAATGGCCCTATTACCTGTCCAAGATTTTTGCCGAACAGACGGCGTTGGCCGCCAACGGCAAGGACCTTGAGGTGGTGAGCATCAACCCCAGCCTGCTGTTGGGCCCCGGGGATGTTCGCGGGGACAGCACGCGGGACGTGCGCATGTTCCTGGAGCGCAAGCTGCCGGGCTACACCGCCGGTGGCGTGTCCATTGTGGATGCACGGGACGCCGCGTTGGCGCTGGTGCTGGGCATGGACAAGGGGCGTGCGGGCGAGCGCTACCTGGTCACCGCGCTCAACACGCCGGTGAAAGATTTCCTGGAGCGCCTGGCGCGCGTGTCTGGTGTCCCCGCGCCCATGTTTCCGCTCAACCGGCAAATGGGACAATTTTCGGCGCGGCTGCTGGACGCGGTGGCGCGCACGGTGGACGGGGCCAATCCGCTGGACGCCACCAGCGTGGAGATGGCCAGCTACTGCTGGTACGTGAGCCCGGCCAAGGCGCAGGAAGAACTGGGCTGGCAGCCCCGGGACATCACCGAGACACTGGTGGACACCGTGGAAGACCTTCGCCAGCAGGGCGTTGGGACCACGGGGACCAGCCAGCTGCCACAAGGCGCAGGCCTGGCAGAGAGCCTGCTGGCCGACACGTGGCGCGCCATGGACAAATGGATGAAAAAAGCCGCCAGCGAACGCCGAGGCTGACAGCGGCCTGACGGATCAATGAAGGTGGCGGGCGTACCCGGGAATGTCCTTCCCAGAAGCGCGGCCCCAACGTGGCCGCTGCACGGAGGCGGACCATGCGCATGGTTGTGGTGGGGCTGGTGTTGCTGGGTGGGTGCGCCACAATGCGCGCGCAGTGGAAACAGGACGTGGCCGAGCGCGCGTCCTTTGACCTGGACTGTCCCCGCCAGGACGTCACGGTGGAGGAACTGTCCAAAGGGTCCCCGGTGAGCGGCCCGGTGTTTGGCGCCACCGGCTGCGGCCGCCGCGCCACGTATACGGCGGATACCCGCAATGGCGTGCAGATGAACTCCCAGGTGACCACGGTGGCCCCTCAGGCTGTCCCCGCGGCACCGGCTGCCGCGCAGCCTGCTTCAAAGGCAGCCTCCGGGGCGCCCATGCCCGTGGTGGACGTGGATGACCCCAATGGCTGCGTGGACCGTGGGGTGTTCCTCAAGGAGCTGGAGACGGTGCTGGCGGGAATGGCGCAACGCCCGGAATTTGTGGCCGTCCAGACCCAGGCGTCTCCCACTGGCCAGCTCACCGTGCGGTTGCGCGTGCGCGGCGCCCACAACGCGGTGGACCAACGGTCGCTGACCATTGCGCAAGCCGAGTGCGCAGATGCCACGCGGGCCCTGGCGCGCATGGTGGCTGAACAATCCGGTGGGGCCCAACGGTGACCGTCTGGGTCACCCCAGAAACACGCTCAATGCTTGCAGGGCGGCGCCCCCGGTGGCCGTGAGCAGTCCCAGCACGGTGCCCATGACGGCGCCAGTGAGGACGTCTGACGGGTAGTGCACGCCCAGGTAGACCCGGGAGTACGCCACCACGGATGCCACCAGCAGAATCAACGGGAAAAGCAGGGGCGCCAGAAAGAGGCTGGCCGCCGCCACGGCAAACGCCGCGCTGCTGTGTCCGGAAGGAAAGCTGTACTTGTCCAACGTCTTGGCCAGGCAGAACGCCATGGAAGGACGCGCGCGCCGCACGGTCACCTTGACCACCTGAACCAACAGGCTGGCCACGCCGGCCGCAACCCCGCCCACTGCCGCGCCAAAAAGGAAGCTGTGGTCCCCCGCCGCAGCCACCGCCCCAACCAGCAATGGAAGCCAGAGGGAGGTGTGGGTGATGGTGCGCATGAAGCCGGTCCACAGTGTGGTCCGCGCGGCCGCCACCCGTTGAAGGGTGCGCTCATCCAGCGCGGCAATGCGCTCCAGGGACCAGCGTGGGCGAACGGCGAGGGCCATGCCCGCAAGCACTGCAACGCCCTTGCCAGCGGAGCCTGCGCGCCGTTGCAGGGGCCCCAGGCTGGTTTCAGTGTGAATGGCGTGTGAGTTTGCCCACGCGTCACAAATTCGCCGCGCAGCGAATTTGGAGGGCGTGTGGATGGCCGGTCACGACGGGTGTGACGCCATGGACCATCCCTCCCTTGAAGGGTGCGGGGGGATTGGGTTGGGCTGCGGACAGGTTTGTGGCTGCCAGGAACGCGGCGCCAACGGACGGGAAGCCCGTCAGTGCTTTTCCTTCCACATCTTGGGGCTGGCAGCCACCGCTGCCAAAGACCCGCCCGCGCGTTCCACACGCTGGTTCCAGGTCTCCGGCGTGGAGTTCTTGGTGACGTCCAACATGGTGATGCAGTTGTCCACCGGGCACACCAGGCTGCACAGGTTGCAGCCGGTGCACTCGTCCTCGGCCACGTACGGGATGCGGCCCACCGGTGGGGCGCCCTTGCGGGTCTTGATGCGGTCCGCCTGGGCCTCCAGGGCAGGGCTGCCGTCCGGGTGGAAGTGGATGCAGTCATGGCTCCCGTCCCGGCAGGCCACATGGCACAGGTCACAGCCAATACACTTGTTGGGGTCAATGTTGGCAATGACCTTGTGGTTGAGGTCCAACGCCCCCCAATCCGTGAAGGCGGGCACCGCCGCACCCACCAGCTCCATGGCGCTGGTCATGCCCCGGTCCGTCAAATACTGCGTCAGCCCGTCAATCATGTCCTCCACAATGCGGAACCCGTAGTGCATCACCGCCGTGCACACCTGCACGCTGCTGGCGCCCAGGGCCATGAACTCCGCGGCGTCCTGCCAGTTGGAGACGCCACCAATCCCACTGATGGGCAGCCGCACCGCCGGGTCCTGCGCCAGCTGCGCCACCATGTGCAGCGCAATGGGCTTCACCGCCGGGCCACAATACCCGCCGTTGGTGGACTGTTTGCCCACCACCGGGCGCGGCACCAGGCGCTCCAGGTCCACCCCCATGATGGACTTGATGGTGTTGATGAGCGAGATGCCGTCTGCCTTGGCGCGCGCCGCCGCCCGTCCCGGCACGCGTATGTCTGAGATGTTGGGCGTGAGTTTCACCAGCACCGGCGTGCGTGCGTATTCCTTCACCCAGCCCACAATCTCTTCCAGCACCTTGGGCTCCTGGCCCACCGCGCTGCCCATGCCGCGTTCGCACATGCCGTGCGGGCAGCCAAAGTTCAGCTCCAACCCGTCACAACCGGTGTCTTCGCTGCGCTTGATGATGTCCCGCCACTCGTCCTTGCTCTCCACCATGAGTGAGACAATGACGGCGTGTTTGGGGTAGCGGCGCTTCACCTCGGCAATTTCCCGGAGGTTCACCTCCAGCGGCCGGTCGGTGATGAGCTCAATGTTGTTGAAGCCCACCATCTTGGAGCCGTTGACGTCCAAGGCCCCAAAGCGGCTGGTGACGTTGACAATCTGTTCGCCCAGCGTCTTCCAGACCGCGCCGCCCCAGCCGCAGTCAAACGCACGCATCACCTGGTCCCCGGTGTTGCTGGGCGGTGCGCTGGCCAACCAGAATGGGTTGGGGCTCTTGATGCCCCCACAGTTGATGGACAGGTCAACCATCACGCGCTCCCGTTCTTGCCGTTGTCACCGTGGGGTGGCTTGGGCTCTTGGGTGTCTTTGACGTCTTCCAAATGGGTGGAATCACCATCCGGGAACAAATCCTGCGCTTCCACATACGCCTGGTTGTAACGGCTGGGACTGGTTTCCTGACGGAACCGCACGTAGATGGCCACCGCGCGGGCCGCCATGTAGAACGCCAGCAGCCACGTGAGCACCAACAGGCTGCCACGCGTGCGTCCTTCGACATAGATGTACGTGGGGATGCCCACGGCAAACGCCAGGTACACGCCCATCTGGATGTAGCGGAACGTGCGCCGCCCCGGCGTCACCGCGGGGGGATTGGGGTCACGCGGCTCCAACCGGTCCTGCAAGCTCATCTCAGCCGCCACTGAACATCCGGTGGATGGCCAAGGCCGCGCGTTTTCCCTCGGCCGTGGCGTTGACCACTTCCTTGCCGCCGTTGGCCACGTCCCCACCTGCAAACACCTTGGGGTTCCCGGTTTGTCCGCTCTGGGCGTCCACCACCACGCGGCCACCCTTGAACTCCACGCCGGGGAAGGACGTGCACAACGTCTCCAGCTTGCCCTGGCCCACCGCCAGCGCCACCAGGTCACACGGAATGTCCGTCTCACTGCCGCCCACCGGCTTGAGCTTCCCGCCCTCTTCCTTGGTGCGGGCCAGCGTCACGCCCTTGAGCTTGCCGCCGGCGGCGGTGAACCGCAGCGGCTGGTGCCAATGCAAAAACCGGATGCCGTCATCCCGCGCGCCGTGTTGTTCGTGCACGTACGCGCTCATGGCGTCCGGACCACGGCGGTACACCATGGTCACCTCGGGAACGCCCAGGAGCTTGAGCTCCCGCGCAATGTCTATGGCGGTATTCCCGCCGCCAATGACCACCGCGTGGGCCACGCCGTGGGTGACCGCCCCCGGGTGCGTCTTGATGCGCTCAATGAGTGCCACCGCCCCGTACACGCCGTGGAGGTCTTCGCCCGCGGCCCCCGCGGTGCCGTCCGGCCCCAGACCCACGCCCAGAAACACGGCGTCAAACTCACCAAGCAGACCTTCCGGCGTCACATCCACGCCCACGTTCACCCCGGTGCGAAGCTCCACGCCCAACGAGAGGACCATCTCCACTTCGCGCAACGCTTCGGTGGCCTTCATCTTGTACGGCGCCACGCCGGTGGTGTTGAGCCCGCCAGGCAGCGCGTTGCGCTCCAGGATGACGCAACTGTGGCCCAACAGCGTGAGCTCGGCGGCGCACGCCAAGGACGCGGGACCCGCGCCAATGAGCGCCACTTTTTTCCCGCTGGACGCCTTCTTTTCACCCAGCAGGTTGGCCACGGCCGAAGGGCCCTTGGCGTACGCGGCCTCCAAGGCAAACTGCTGCAACCGGCCAATGTTGATGGGCGGCTGGCTTCCGTCACGGTGGTTGTAGACGCAGGCGCCGGCACACAACACTTCCACCGGGCACACGCGCGCGCAGGACAATGCGTTGACGTTGGACGCCAGGATGGTGCGGGCGGCCCCCAGGGGATTGGCGGTGGAAATCTTGCGAATGAATCCCGCGATATCAATTTCTGTGGGGCACGCCTGCTGGCAGGGAGCGTCAAAACAATACAGGCACCGCCGGGCCTCCAGCACCGCTTCGGCGCTGCTGTAGAGCGGGTGGTGATCCTGCAGCTGCTCCTCAGGCCGGCCGGCCGGAAGTTTGGAAACAAACTGGGTCTGGGTCACGCACGTCTCCCACGCGGTGGCGCGTTGATTGAAAAGCCGCCCTCAGTTGCTGGTGTCTTCACGGCAGAACGGAAGGAAGTCCGGGGACACGCCGGGGTCACACTTGGGTTTTTGGGACGGGCAGTCCTTGTCTTCCATACACTCCACGCACAGGCCTGCGTCTGGATGGCACTTGCCGGGGAAGCACAACAGGTCAGTCCCCTGGATGGTGCAGGTGGGGCGGTCTGAGAAGTGTTTGCAGAACGGCAGGCCATCCCCGCCTTCACTGGCGGGTTTTCCGGGCATGCACTTGGGGCGGTCCCACGGGTCCGCGCGCGCGCAATCCCCGTCATTGAGGCACTCCACGCACACCTTGGCGTCCTTCTCACACCGCGCCGGAAGGCACAAAAAATCCCCGGGAGGCCCCGGAGGACAACTCTCTCCCAGGTTGCGCAGGCCGCAGCCGCCCAATGTTGCCAGACCCAGGACCAGGAAAACCGCGCGCGCGTGCATGGTGTGGACAACCCCGTTTTGAAGCCCCTCCGGGACAACCGCAACGCCGCCGGAGGAGGGAGCAGACGCTTTACCGGGCGTTGGACCCCGTGGGCAACCTGAGACGGTGTGGGTGTTGGGTTGGCCGGGCATCCTCCGTTTGTCCGGTGGGTGCAAAACGCGGTGCCGTGGCGTTGCGGTGGTGTGCTACCCCGCCCCCTGCAAGGACGTCATGAACTTCTTCCGGTTTGCCCAAGGTGTGGTTGGGGCGCTGTGGCGCGAAAAGACCATGCGTCCCAAAGATGTTGCAGGGTGGCAGGCCGCGCGGGCCACGGCCCTGCTTCAGCACGCGGCCACGCGCGTCCCGTTCTACCAGGCGCGTTTTGGCGGCGAGGTCCCCACCATCAAGCAATGGAAGGACCTGGCGCCGGTCACCAAGGCCGAGCTGATGGACCGCTTTGAGTACACCATCACCGGCGGAGGCGTGCGCCTGGCGGATGTGGCGGGCTTTGCGCGGGACAAGGACACCGTGGGCCAGCCTCTGCCCAACGGCATGATCCTCTCGGTCACGTCCGGGACCACCGGCAAGGTGGGGTACTTCCTCAGTGACCGGCCCGCGTTTGAGCGCGCGCGTGGGACGCTGTTTGCGCGGCTGCTGCGGGACAAGCTCACCAACCCCATGGAGGTGCTGCGCTTTGGCCCGTGGAACCGCTACCGCATCGGGTTTGTCACCGCCATGGGCGGGCATTTTGTGACCTACCAGCTGGGGCTGTATTCGCCCTGGATTGGCAGCCTTTTGTGGAAGCCCCAGGCGTTCTCCATCCTCACCCCCATGCCGCAGCTGTGTGACCAGTTGATGAAGTACAAGCCGCACCTGCTGCACGGCTACCCCACGTTCATGGAAGCGCTGGCGCATGAGGCGCTGTCCGGCCGCCTCAAGGTCCACCCTGACGTCATTTCGCTGGGCAGCGAGCCCTTCACCGCCATGGCCCGCGCCGCACTGCAGGCCGCGTTCCCCAAGACCTTCATTGCCGAGAGTTACGGCACCACCGAATGTGTGGCCATTGCCTCGCAGTGCACCCACGGCCGCATGCACATCAACGAGGACATTGTGGTGCTGGAGAGCGTGGACGCCATGGGCAAGCCCATGCCCGAAGGCCACCTGGGCGTCAAAACCCTGCTCACCAACCTGCTCAACTACGCGCAGCCACTCATCCGCTATGAGATTGGTGACCAGATCATGATCCAGCGCGTGGACTGCCCCTGTGGCAGCCCGTTCCGCGTGGTGAAGGTGCTGGGCCGCACGGATGACACGTTCTACCTCAAGGGCGAAGACGGCCTGTTCCACGCGCACACGCCCATCCCGTTTGAGGCGCTGTTTCTCGCCGTGGAAGGGCTCACCCAGTACCAGCTGGTGCATGAACAGCAGAACCAGCTGCGCGTGGTCTACACGCGGGACCCCAAGATGGACGCGGACATCCTGCGCGGGCGGCTGATCACCGCGTTTGCCGGCTACCTTTCGCAGAACAAGCTGGCTGGCACGGTGACCGTCACCCAGCAGGAAGTGGACGAAATCCCCCGGGACCCCAACAGCAAGAAGCTGCGTCAGATTGTGTCCCGCGTGTCCCCGCCCACCAACGCCGAAGAGCTCTCCGGTCCCTGGCGCCTCAAGGGCCTTCCCTCACCGTCGGACGGGTGAGGGCGGCGCGCCAGGTCAGGCTTCGTCGTCGTCGTCCAGTTCGTCGGCCTCGTCCGCGTCCGGTGCGCCGGGCGAACCACCCGCCAGCGTCTCATCCTCATCCGGTTCATTGTCCACCGGCAGCGGGCCCTTGAGGCTGTCCACGCGCTCCTTGAGCTCCTTGCCCACCTTGAAAAACGGCATGCGCTTGGCCTTGACGTGGATGGGCTCCCCGCTGCGCGGGTTGCGCCCGGTGCGCGCGTCATAATGGCGCACCACAAAGCTCCCAAAACCGCGCACTTCAATGCGGTCATTGGTCTTGAGCGCGTCCACCATCATGTCAAAGACCAAGTCTACCACGGCCTCGGCACGCTTGCGCGGAAGCGCGCGTTTCTCTGCCACCAGGTCCACCAGTTTGCTTTTGTTCATGCGTTGTTCCCCCGCACAACGGCTGACCGCGGCGTGCCGCATGGCAGTGGTGCGTATGCTTGAGCCAAGGGTCTGCTTCGTCAAGCCGTGCCGTGGCGGGGGAGGGTGCCTACACGCGTCAACACGCCTTGCGTTTGGGCAGTGGCTTGTGTCATGCGCCCGCACCCCTCCCCGCCCACAACCGGACACCGCCACGGTGTCAGACGGGGGGGACAATTGGAGTGCCCCGTGTCCCGCAGGAATGACCTTCGCAACATTGCCATTGTCGCCCACGTTGACCATGGCAAGACCACGCTGGTGGACGCCATGCTCAAGCAGGCCGGCGTCTTCAAAAGCCATGAAACCGTGGCCGAACGCGTGATGGACTCCATGAGCCTGGAGCGCGAAAAAGGCATCACGATCATGGCCAAGAACACCGGCGTGACGTACAAGGGCACCCGCATCAACATTGTGGACACCCCCGGCCACGCGGACTTTGGCGGCGAGGTGGAACGCACGTTGATGATGGTGGACGGCATCATGTTGCTGGTGGACGCGGCCGAAGGCCCGCTGCCGCAGACCCGCTTCATCCTCCAGAAGGCCATGGCCCTGGGCCTGCCCGCGGTGGTGGTGGTCAACAAGATTGACCGCGGGGACGCGCGCCCCCAGGAAGTGCTCAATGAGGTCTATGACCTCTTCATCAACCTTGGCGCGGATGAGAACCACATTGAGTTCCCCGTGGTCTGGGCCATTGGGCGGGATGGCACCTCCACCTTGGACCTCAAGGTCCCCGGCAAGGACCTCCAGCCGGTGTTTGAGACCATCCTCAAGCACATGCCCGGCCCGGATGTGGATGTGGACGCGCCCCTGCAGTTCCGCGTCAACCACCTTGGCTATGATGACTACGTGGGCCGCCTGGCGGTTGGCCGCATCCACAACGGCAAGATGACCCAGGGCATGCAGGTCACCGTGTGTGGCAAGGACGGCAAGAACTACCCCGCCAAGATCACCCAGCTCTACACGTACCAGGGCCTCAAGCGCGCCGAGAGCAAAGAAGTCACCGCCGGGGACATTGTCTGCATTGCGGGCATTGAAGAGCTGGAGATTGGTGACACCATCTGCAACCTGGACAACCCCAAGCCGCTGGAGCGCATTGCCGTTGATGAGCCCACGCTGGCCATGTTGTTTGGCGTCAATGACGGCCCGTTCTCCGGCAAGGAAGGCAAGTACGTCACCTCGCGCCAGATTCGTGAGCGCCTGTTGCGTGAAGCGCGCAACAACGTCGCCATTCGCGTGCTGGACACCGAGGTGCCGGACCGGTTCCGCGTGGTGGGCCGCGGGGAGCTGCAGCTGGCCATTGTGATTGAGACCATGCGCCGGGAAGGTTACGAACTCACCGTCTCCCGTCCCGAGGTTGTGGTGCGGGAGATTGATGGCAAGGCGCATGAGCCCGTGGAAATCCTGATTGTGGACATCCCCGAGCAGGCCATGGGCGCCATCACCGAGAGCCTGGGACCCCGCCGCGGCCAGATGCTCAAGATGGAAGGCCCGTCCGGCGGGCGGGCGCGCCTGGAGTACAAGGTGCCCACCCGTGGCCTCATTGGGTTCCGTGGTCAGTTTTTGACCATCACCCGCGGCATGGGCATCATGAACACGTTGTTTGAGGGGTGGATGCCCTACCAGGGAGAAATCCCCGGCCGCCCCAGCGGCGCCTTGGTGAGTGACCGCATTGGCGTCACCACCCCGTACGCCATGTACCATTTGCAGCCGCGTGGCGTGCTGTTTGTGGGCAACCAGACGGACGTCTACGAGGGCATGGTGGTGGGTGAACACAACCGGGACAACGACCTGGATGTGAACATCGTGCGTGAGAAGAAGCTCACCAACATTCGCGCGGCGGGCCGGGATGAGAACATCATCCTCTCACCGCCCCGGGTCATGAGCCTGGAGCAGATGTTGGGCTTCATTGACAATGATGAGCTGCTGGAAGTCACGCCCAAGAACATGCGCATCCGCAAGAAGGTCCTTTTGCAGTCCAAACGTCCCCGCCCGTCCAAGAAGGAAGACGACCTGGACGACTGAGACTGGCGCGTTCCCAGGCCGTCTGACAGGCTTGGGCGCGCATGCAGCAAACCTCTGTTGGATTTCCATCCACACGCCTGCAGCGGGTCCGCCGCGGCAGCCTGGTTGCCGTGAAGGTGGCCACGCTGCTGGGCCTGGTCCTGGCTGCGGTGGTGTTTGGTGTCTCCGGCCACGCGCCGGGACGTCCCACGTCTTCTGGCGCGCTGGGTGGTCCCCCGGTGTCCAGCGGAAGCTGAAGAACAATCAGTCCTTGCCGGTGGGGTAGCTGTAGAAGCCCTGGCCGGTTTTCTTGCCCAGCTTTCCTTCGGCCACCATGCGGCGAAGCAGCTCAGGCGGCTTGAACTGCACGCCAATGGTCTTGTGCAAATGGTCCGCAATGGCCAACCGCACATCCAGGCCCACCAGGTCGGTGAGCTTCAGCGGCCCCATGGGGTGGCGGTAACCAAGCTCCATGGCCTTGTCTATGTCCTCTGGGCTGGCCACCCCTTCCTCCACCATCCGGATGGCCTCCACGCCCAGGATGATGCCCAGCCGGCTGGACGCAAACCCCGGACTGTCCTTCACCACAATGGCGTCTTTGCCCAGGCGCTTCACCAGGTCCCGGCCCGCGGCCACCGTGGCGTCACTGGTGGCCTTGCCCTTCACAATCTCCACCAGCGTCATGACCGGCACCGGGTTGAAGAAGTGCAGCCCCACAAAACGCCCTGGGCGTTTGAGCCCCGCCGCCATCTCCCCAATGGACAGCGAGGATGTGTTGGTGGCCAGAAGCGCGTTCTCCAGGGCGTGCGCCTCACACGTGGCAAAAATGTGCTGCTTGAGCGCCAGGTCCTCCAGCACCGCCTCAATGACCAGGGCCGCGCCCGTGCTGGCCGCCGCCAGGTCCGTGGAGACGCTGAACGCCGCCTTGGCCGCCTCATGGGCTGGTGGGGTCAGCTTTCCTTTTTCGGCGGCCTTGGCCAGCCCGGCCCACACGCGCTCCTTCCCCGCGTTGAGGCGCCCGGCGTCCTCCTCCACGCCCACCACCTGGTAGCCCGCCTGCAACAAGACCTGGGCAATCCCGCTGCCCATGGTGCCCAGTCCCACAACGATCGCCCGTTCCATGGCGCGGCTTTTCACTCCAACCCGTCCACAGCGTCAAGGGCTGATGCCGGGCGTTTTGTGTTGACCGGGTGAAGATTGAGTTGTCGTCGTTGTACTTCGTAGATGTTCGTTGAAAAATCGTGTATTCGTAAACATTACGACTTCACGACTCTGTCACGAACTTCATGGATCAATGGAACGCCGTCCCTTGTAAACGTGAACGTTGGACTGTATCCAAGGATTCTCCTTGCCTTGTCTATACGGTAGATGCACGACGTTCCAGCGACTCTTGCGGTAAACCGCGTGAGCGCCGGCGGGAGCCCGGGAACACCCAGCCCACGCAAAAAGTCCAGCGCGGTGCCCAGCCGCAGGGCGGTCTGTTTGTTGACCACGCGTGTGGGGACCTTCTGGCCACTTTCCCGGGCCACCAGCTCCACCACCTCGCGCCAGGACGGAAGGATGCCGTCCACCACGTTGAACGCTTCACCCGCGGCGGCGGGCCGCTCCAGCGCGGCCAGGGCGCACTGAAGGAGGTGTTCGGTGGCGCACAGGTTGATGGGACGTTCCGGGTCTCCCACGTAGACAAAAGACCCCGTGCGCAGTCCTTTGAGGAAACGCGGGATGAACTGCTCATCATGCGGCCCCCAGATGAGGGACGGCCGAAGCACGGTGGTGGCCACGCCCAACATGTGGCCCAGCTCAAAGGCCACCGCTTCCCCGGCCGTCTTGGTGCGTTCGTAGGCCGTCTCATGGCGCGCCAGGGGCGCGGTCTCGGCCACCTCCGGGACGTCCGGCCGGCCGTAGACCGCCACGCTGGAGACAAACACCGCGGCTTTGACGTGTTTGGCCGCCGCCGCGCGCCACAGGTTGGCGGTGCCCTCCACGTTGACCGCGTGGAACAACGCCGCATCAGACCCTTCTTCACCCACCGCGGCCGCCGCGTGGATGATGGCGTCTACGCCGTCCACCGCGCCCGGCAGGCTCTCCGGCACGGTGAGGTCCGCCACGTGCGCCCGGATGGCGCCCAGGCCCTTCCAGGCGCCCTGGGAGAGGCTGTCGGCGTCCACCGGCCGGCGCACCATGCCGCGCACGTCATGCCCCAATGCCGCCAGCCGTTCGGCCATGGCCCGGCCCGCGCCCCGGGAGGCGCCCGTCACCAGCACTTTCATGGGATTGCTCCAATCACGTGTTCAATGCAGCCCGCCTGGTGGCAACTGCACCAGCGCCCCGCGTTTGCGAAGGGAATCCACCACGCGGTGTTTGTCCTGCCGCTTGAAGCCCACCTGCATGTCCATGCTGCGCGCTTCCAGGTGGTGCAGCAGGATCTGCCAGAGGAAATGGAACGTCTCCACGCGCGGGCGGGTGCCACACAACGTCTGGATGACGCCGTCCTTCACCAGGCGGTCAATGTCCTCAATCTCGTGGTCAATCTCCAGGTCCAGCACGCGGCACAACAGCTGGATCATGGGGCCATCCGGCGCGGGCAGGTCCGGCAGCGCGCTGCGGAACCGCCGCTCAAACGCCGCGTTCCCCCACATCTCGTCACCCACGTCTGGCGGGAAGGCCACACACTGTTCATGCAGCTCGGCGCCAATGAGGTCCGCCAGGACCTCGCGGCTCTCCAGGTAGTGCTTGTCAATGATGTCGTATTTGCCCATGGCCTGACTCCACAGCGTCACGGTGTCCCTGCGTCACTGCAGCTCGGTGCCGGGTTCTCCCGCGCGAGACGGGCGGCCCACCTTGGAACCAAACGCCTGCGCGTCCAGGCCGTGCTTGCGCAGCAGCAGGAAGAAGCTCTTGCGGTCCAGGCCGGCCTTTTTGGCGGCCACGGTGATGTTGCCGCCGGATTCCTTGAGGATGCGCTCGGCGTAGGTGGCCTCAAACGCATTGATCATGCGCCCCTTGGCGTCCTTGAAGGTGCCCGGCGGGTGATCCCCGGAGGGCGCGGCGCTGCGTGCGGTGCCCAGCCCAAGGTCCGCCGGCTCAATGCGCCGGCCGGTGCACATCACCACCGCCTGGTGGATGCGGTTTTCCAGTTCGCGAATGTTCCCCGGGAAGCGGTGGTCCTCCATGATGGCCATGGCAGCCTCGGAGAAACCGTCCAGCTCCTTGGAATGTTCGGCGCAGAAGCGGCGCAGGAAGTGGGCCGCCAGGATGGGGATGTCTCCCTTGCGGTCCCGCAGCGGCGGAAGGGTGAGGCTCACAATGTTGAGACGGTAGAAGAGATCCTCGCGGAACCGGCCCTGTTTGATGAAGGACGGCAGGTCCCGGTGCGTGGCGGAGATGATGCGGACGTCCGCCTTGAGCGTTTGCGGGGAACCCAGCGGCTTGTATTCGCGCGTTTGCAGAAAGCGCAGCAGCTTCACCTGCACCGGCAGGCTCACGTCGCCAATTTCGTCCAAAAAAAGCGTCCCGCCCTGCGCGGTTTCCACAAGGCCCGGGGTGTCCCGGTGCGCGTCGGTGAAGGCGCCGCGTTTGTAGCCAAACAGCTCGCTCTCCAGCAGCGTGTCCGGCAAGGCACCGCAGTTCACCGCCACCATGCGGCCCTTGGAACGGCGGGATTCGGCGTGGATGGCGTTGGCCACCATTTCTTTGCCGGTCCCGGATTCACCCAGGATCATCACCGGCGCATCCGTCTTGGCCACCAACGGCAACCGCGCCATCACCGCCCGCAGGGACGGGCTGTTGCCCACAATGGCCGAAGGGGTCCCGCTGCCGCGCTCCTTGAGCTGCTCCAGTTCACCCTTGAGGCGCGCGTTTTCCCGGCGCCGTTCCAACGCCTCCACCAGCTTGTTGAGGCGGTGGAGGAACACGTCCTTGGAGAAGGGCTTGGCAATGTAATCATCCGCGCCCTGTTTCATCATCTCCACCACGTCATCCACGCTGGAGTGCGCCGTCATCAACAGCACCGGGATGTCCGGGCGTTCGCTCTTGAGGGTGCGCAGCAGCTCATCCCCGGTGACACCCGGCATGCGTATGTCACTCACCACAATGTCAATGTCGTGGGTGCGCACGCGCTCCAGCGCTTCCAGCCCGTCGGTGACGTAGTCCACCTGAAGCGGCTCATCCCGGAGGTAGAACTCCAGGAGAAGGCGGGCGTTGGGATCATCATCCGCAACCAGGACGCGCATGGGTGAGCACCACCCTACGCACCAAGGGCGGCGGAGGCCAGAGGTTGCGGCGCGGGGGTCTTGCTGGGTACGCGTCATCCCACCATGGTCATTGGGCTTGGGATGGATTTGGTGGAGGTGGCGCGCATTGCCGGGGCCGTGGAGAAACACGGGGACCGCTTTTTGCGCCGCATCTACACGCCGGACGAGCTGGCCTATTGCCTGTCCCGGGGCCAGCAGCGGGATGAGAGCCTGGCGGCCCGCTACGCCGCCAAGGAAGCCGCCTGGAAGGCGTTGGGCGTGCCTCCGGCGCTGCGCTGGACGGATCTGGAGGTCACCAGCGCCCGCACGGGGGCCGCCCCGGGCATCCGCTTCAGCCGCCTGGCCTTGGACGCCGCCAACGCACTGGGTGTGTCCAGCACCTTGCTCACCATGACGCACGCCAGCGGCGTGGCGGCGGCCGTGGTGGTCTTGTCCCGGGAGGCCAGATGACCCCGTTGCTCACCAGCGTGGAAATGCGCGCGGCGGATGCCCACGCCATTGGGACCCTGGGCCTTCCGGGCCGCGTGCTCATGGAGACCGCCGGCCGGGCCTGCGCGGCACGCGTGTTGGACGTGCTTCCCAAGGGCGGCAGCGTGGGCGTGGTGTGTGGGACGGGAAACAACGGCGGGGATGGCCTGGTCATTGCGCGTGTGTTGCACCTGGCGGGCATCAAGGTGGAGACGGTGGTGCTGGGCCCGCAGAGCGCGCTGACGCCGGATGCAGCGGCAAACCAGGTGTCCCTGTTGGCGGCGGGTGGCTCGGTCCACCACGTGGCAGACGAGGCCGCAGCCAGCCGCGCGGTGGAAGCGCTGCGCGGCGTGGGTGTGGTGGTGGACGCCATCTTTGGCACCGGGCTGTCCCGGGACGTCACCGGGGTTGCCGCCGCAGCCATCACCGCCATGCAGACGTTGGGACCCATCCTGGCGGTGGACCTTCCCTCCGGGCTCCACGCAGACACCGGGCGGGCCCTGGGCGTGGCCGTCAAGGCAAACTGGACGGTGGCCCTGGGGGCCCTCAAACGGGCCCATGCGCTGGTTCCCGGCGCGGATGCATGCGGGGACATCACGGTGGTGGACGTGGGCATTCCTGTGCCGCGGGACGTTCCGTGCCAGGGGTATGACGCCTCTGATGCGCGCGGCTGGCACCACCCACGTGCCCTGGGCGCGCACAAAGGCAGTGCGGGCCACGTGCTGGTGGTGGGCGGGAGCCCCGGCATGTCCGGCGCCGCGCACCTGGCCAGCCTGGGCGCGCTCCGGGCGGGGGCAGGGCGTGTGACGGTGTTGAAGCTGGGTGACGTGAGCACGCCACCAGAAGTGACCACCGCGGTGGTGACGCCGGAAGGGCTGGAGGCACTGGTGAGCCAGCAACGCATCCAGGCGTTGGTGGTGGGCTGTGGTCTGAGCACCGCGGACGACGGGAAGAAGTGGCTTGAAGCAGCGCTGGCCACCATGTTGCCCGCGGTGCTGGATGCCGGCGCGTTGACGTTGTTGGGGACAGACCTGGCGCGGCTCAGGGCGCGCTCCAGCGCCACCGTGTTGACCCCGCACCCCGCCGAACTGGCGCGCCTGCTGGGACTGTCCGTTTCCGACGTCATGGGAGACCGCGTGGCCCACGCGTTGCGCGCGGCCACCGAAAGTGGCGCGGTCACCATCCACAAAGGCGCGCGCAGCGTGGTGGCAGACCGTGCGCACGCCTGGGTGTGTTTGCCCGGTCATCCCGTGCTGGCCACCGGCGGCACGGGGGATGTGCTGGCTGGCGTGGTGGGTGCGCTGTTGGCCAAGGGCTTGGGCGCGTTGGATGCCGCGCGGCTGGGTGTGCTGTTGCACGCGCGCGCCGGGGAACTGCTGGCGGCGTCCCAGGGCCCGGAAGGTGGCCTGGCCACCGAGGTGGCCGCGCATATTCCGCACGTTCTGGCCCAGCTGGAAGCACCGCTGTGACCGCGGCGCGGACCATCACGCTCCACACCGTGGAGGACACTCTGGCGCTGGGCGCGCGTCTGGCCGCAGCGGCGGTGCCCGGCCTCAAACTGAACCTGCTGGGGGATTTGGGCGCGGGGAAGACCACGCTGGTGCGCGGGCTGGTGCGCGCGTTGCCGGGCGGCGCGCAGGCCCGCGTAAAAAGCCCCACCTACGCGCTGTGCCACAGCTACGCCACCACGCCGCGTTTGTGGCATGTGGACCTCTACCGCCTCTCAGGTGGCGCCGTGGTGGAGACGCTGGGGGTGTTTGATCCGGTGGGCCTGGATGACGTCACCGTCACCGAATGGGCCGACCGCGCCCCGGGCCTGCTCCAAGATGCGTTGACCATCACCTTGGCTGGAGACGGTGATGGACCACGCACGGCCACGCTGGAAGCCCGCGGTGAAACCGCGCAGGGCGTGTTGGCTGCGTTGGGGCAGGGCGGTTGGGCTGGCTAGTAGCCGGCGTGGACCATGGATTCGGCCACGGCCTGGATGAGCAGGCGCCGCACGTCGGTGCGTATCCATGCCAGGGTCTCGTCGTTGGCGGATTCGCCGGTGCGCATGGCGGCCCAGTCGGCGCACATGCGTACGGCTTCCTCCAGCTTGGAGTTGTCAATCTTGAACGCGCGTTCTTTTTCGCCCTCCAGGAAGTACCGGAGGCCGTAGCGCTCCAGGAGGATTCCAAAAAGGCGGCGCGCCTTGCGGGCGTGGACGAGATCGATGAGGACGGCCATGCGTGCGGCCAATCTACGGTGCGCTTGCGCGGGCTGAAAAAAAATGGCCGCGTCTCACAAAACTTGCACTCACGCGCGCGTGGCAGTGGCCGCGGTGATGTTCTCCCAGATCTTGTGCGTCTCAAATTGCCGCGCCGCCGTGCCGACGAGAATGGCCTCTGATCCCCCGGTGAAGGTCAGGGTGATCATGGGCGTGATGCCCGTCAGGTTGGTGATGGCCTCCAGGTGATCCTGATCCGGGAGATCGTGGGCGGGATCTGTCTGGTTGAAGATGATCCCCGCCACCGGGATCTTTCTCGCGCGCAGTGCCATGACCGTGAGCGTGGTGTGGTTGATGGTGCCCAGCGCCGTTCTTCCGACGACAAGCGCCGGCAGTCCCAGTGCCGCAACCAGATCAATCACACACGCATCCGCGCGCAGCTGGTGGGACAGCGGAACCATCAATCCTCCGGCGCCTTCCACCACCATCACGTCACACACACGGCCCAGGTCACGCGCATGTTCCACTGCGTCTTCCAGGGACACCTCGCGGTGCTCCTTGCGCGCGGCAATGCCCGGGGCCAGCGCGGCGGTGAACCGGAACGGGCTGATGACGTCCAGCAACGCGGGTTGAAGCATCCCCGGCCCGGCCATCCCCGCGGCGCGTGCCAGGATTTGTGCGTCCATGGCCGTGGCGTCACCACTCAGAAACGGTTTGTAGACCGCCACGCGTTCGCCGCGCTTGCGCAACATGCGCGCCAGACCCGCGGCCACAATGGTCTTGCCCACGTCGGTGTCCGTGCCCACCACAAACACACCGGCTGGCGCCACCGCGGTCATGCGCGCTCCGTGGCGTCCAGGATGGCCTCATGCGTGGCCGCCACCAATTGCGTCAACAACGCCTCCGGCATCCCGGGTGGCGGCATGAGCACCACAACGTTCCCCAACGGCCGGAGAATGACGCCGTGGCGGCGCACCGCCATGCACACCTGGTGACCCATACGTTGGGCTGCGGGGTACGGCGTATGGGTGCTCCGGTTGTGGACCAGCTCCACGCCCACCATGAGCCCCCGCTGGCGAACTTCTCCGACGTGCGCCAGGTCCCGCAGCGTGGCCAACTCCTTTTCCAGGTGCGCCACGCGCGCGGGAAGCACCGGCACCACCTTGTCCCGCAACAGCTTCAGGCTGGCCCGGGACACCGCACACCCCAGCGCGTTGCCGGTGAAGGTGTGGCCGTGGAAGAACGTTTTTCCGTCGTCAAAACGGCCCAGGAACGCGTCATAGACCTGCTGGGTGGCCAGCGTGGCCGCCACCGGCAGGTACCCACCGGACAACCCCTTGGCCACGCACAACAGGTCCGGCGTCACGCGTTCCTGTTCACACGCAAACATGGTCCCGGTGCGGCCAAACCCGGTGGCCACCTCATCCACAATGAACAACACACCTGCTGCCTTGCACGCGCGCGCCACGGCGGAGAGGAACCCCTTGGGCTGCATCAACATGCCCGCAGCGCCCTGCACCAGCGGCTCCATCACCACCGCGGCCAGCGTGGCGGCGTGCCGGGCAATCAGGGACTCGGCGGCGGCAATGCTGCGGGCGGCGTGTTCTGCTTCGGACGTCACGCGCTGGTGGAGCGGGCGGTGCGGCGTGGGCAACACCACCGTCTCAAAGCGCAACGCCTCAAACGCGCGGTGGAACCAATCCGAATAACCCAACGACAATGCCCCCACCGTGTCCCCGTGGTAGGCCTCGCCCAGCGTCATGAACCGGTTTTTTTCCGGGTGTCCGGTTTGCGCCTGGTATTGCGCCGCCATCTTCAGTGCCACCTCCACCGCGGTGGCCCCGGAGTCACTGAAGAAGACCTTCTGCAGCCCCGCCGGCGCCACGTCCACCAGCTCCTTGGCCAGCAACACCGCCTGCGTCTGCGAAAGACCCAACAACGTGCTGTGCGCCACCGCGTCCAGCTGCGCGCGCGCCGCCGCATCCAACTCCGGCACGCGGTGACCGTGGACGTTGCACCACAACGACGACACGCCGTCCAGGTAACGCGCGCCGTGGATGTCCACCAGGTGGAATCCCTCGGCCCGGTCCACCACCAGCACCGGGTCTGACGCTTGTCCCCACAAAGAATGCTGCGTGAACGGGTGCCACAGGTGCGCCCGGTCCAGCGCTTCCAGGTCCATCAGTACAGGTTCCCCTGGCGCTTCTGACCCGTGTAGTCCACGTAGACCGTGCGCCACTCGCTGTAGAAATCAATGGCGGTCTTCCCCATCTCCCGCTGTCCAATGCCGGTGGCCTTGGCGCCGCCAAACGGGACGTGCGCTTCCCCACCCACGGTGGGGCTGTTGACGTGGAGCATGCCGGTCTCCACCCGGTCGGCGTATTGGAGGCTGCGGGCAATGTTGTTGGTGTAGATGGAGGACGTCAGGCCAAACCGCACGCTGTTGGCCACCTCCACCGCCTCTTCAAAGTCCTTCACGCGCACAATGGACAGCACCGGGCCAAACACCTCTTCCTGGCCCAGGCGGCTGTGCGGTTTGACGTGGTCAAACACCGCTGGCGTCATGAAAAAGCCGTTCTTGAGCGCGGCGTCCGTGGGGCGCTCACCGCCGCACAACAAGGTGGCGCCTTCCTTCTTGCCAATCTCCACGTATTCCAGGTCCGTCTTGAACTGGCCTTCATCCACCGCGGGGCCCATGCCCACACCTTCGGTCAGGGGGTCACCCACCTTGATGGTCTTGGTGTGGTGCACCACGCGCTCCACAAACCTGTCGGCCACACTTTCCACCACCACCGCGCGGCTGGTGGCCGTGCAGCGTTGTCCGGTGGAGCCAAATGCGCCCTGGACGGTGCCCAGCGCCGCCAGCTCAATGTCCGCGTCTTCCAGCACAATGACGGGGTTCTTGCCGCCCATCTCACACTGGACCTTCTTGAGCAGGGGCGCAGCGTCGGCGTAGAGGCGCGTGCCCACTTCATTGGACCCGGTGAAGGACAACGCCACAATGTCCGGGTGGGTCACAATGCGTTGTCCCACGGTGCTGCCGCTGCCGTAGACCAGGTTGAGCACGCCGGGGGGAAGACCCGCGTCCTTGAAAATTTCGGTGATGATGTTGGCGGTCCACGGCGTGAGCGAAGCCGGCTTGAAGATCACCGCGTTGCCGCACAACAACGCCGGGGCCAGCTTCCAGATGGGGATGGCCACCGGGAAGTTCCACGGCGTCACAATCCCCACCACGCCCAGCGGCGCACGCGCGGTGTAGATGAACGTGTTGGGCAGCTCGGAGGGCGCGGTCTCACCGTTGAGGCGGCGGCCTTCCCCGGCGGTGAACTCCAGCACGTTGAGCGCACGCTGCAACTCCCCGCGGGATTCGCCCAGCAGCTTGCCTTCTTCCATGGACAACGCGCGCGCCAGCATCTCCTGGCGCTCCAACATCAGCTCACGCGCGCGGAACAACACCTGACCGCGCTTGGGCGCCGGCGTGGCCTTCCAGCCGGGGTAGGCCTTCTTGGCGGCGGTGACGGCGTCCTCCACGTCATCCAACGTGCCCTGGGCCACCGTCCCCAGCACCTGCGTGGTGTTGGCCGGGTTGATGTTGTTGGCGGTCTTGGTGCCCCGCCCGTTGGTCCACGCTCCGCCAATGAACATTTGCAGGTGTTTGTGGTTGGTCACCGTCATGGAATGGCTCCTGGCAGGGCGGGCAACGTCAAGACGTTCCCGGCGTGGACAACGCGCGGGTGGGTAGCCGCCCGGCGGGGGGTGGTCAATGAAACCACCGCCGCGCCAGGGGCTGCCCTGACCAGGTGCGTAGATGTCTGGATACGCGTTGCGCTGGGAAAATCAGCGGCGCCAGGGGCTGGGACGGAACCCCACCGTGCGGCCCACGTCCTTGGCAAACTGGGAAGGATTCCCGGCGTGGCCCAGCACATGCGCCACGCCACCTTCCAGCGCAGCCTCGCGAACCTCGGCGGGCATGGCCCCAAACAGCACCACCTGCACGGCGCCACGGCCCACCGCGTTGAGGTACCAGGCCAGCTGCGGCCCCACCGCGCCGCCCAAAGACGCGTCCACCAGCACCGCGTGGACGGCTTCACCAACCAACACGCCCTCGGCCTCATGGGGTGAGCAGAACGCCGTCACCAGCATCCCCTGGTCCCACAAGGCCATGGACAGCGCGTCCCGGGCAGGCCCCGCGGGCATGATGAGCACGGCGTGGAAGTCCACCAGGCGGGCCAGCGGAAGCAGCCCCGGGCCACTGTCATCAGACACCTTGGCCTTGAGCGCGTCAGCCGTGACGCCCGCCACGCCCGCTCCTGGACCCCGCGCCTGGGCGCCCAGCGCCGCCAGCACGTTGTTGGGAGAGAAAGGCAGAGGGGCAGTCATGGGTTTGTCTCCTTGTTTCATGATGAACACGCTGCAACCAACATGTGCATTCAACGGGCCAAGTGCCACCGGGTTCTTCCCCGGGGACAGAATGATCCGCGCGTGGCGGGCCACGGCCATCCTTTCTCCAATGTGCTCAAGCGCAGCGCGCCCGCGCAGCTGGAGTGACCCAAGACACGTGTCTCAAAACGCGTCACCAGGGTGCGGCAGGGTTGTCAGGGGGTGTGCCTGCGCGTTGGCACACAGCGCGGGACGGGGCATTTCACCCCGCACCAGGTGTGGTTTGGGACGGCTGTTTTTCCGACGCCAGCGGTGTGGTGATGGTGTGTCTGCTTCAAACCGTAGAACCAAAGACGCGTGATTGTGACGGCCGTCCTGTGGCAGGGTGGGGCCATGTCAGACAGTGAGCGCCTGGTCCTGGAACGCGTGGAAGCCACCTTCAACCGCCAACGCGTCATGGAGACGTTTGGCGTGAAGCTCCTCAAGGCAGAAGCCGGCCTGGTGGAACTTGGTTTTTCCCACGCGCAGGCGCTCACCCAACAGCACGGGTTTCTCCACGCGGGCGTGCTTACCGCCGTGGTGGACAGCGCGTGTGGCTTTGCAGCGTTGAGCGTCATGCCGCCGGACGCGGGCGTGTTGTCCATTGAGTTCAAGATGAACCTGCTCAGCCCCGCGCGTTACCAGCGCTACCGGGCGGTGGGCCGCGTGGTGAAGGCCGGCCGCACCGTGGTGGTCTGCCAGGGAGAGATTGTCACCAATGATGAAACCCAGCCGCCGGTGACCGTGGCCATCATGACCGCCAGCATGATGGTGGTGCAGCCCCGCGCGGGGGAACCCGCGCCGTAACCGGGTGCTTGGTGCAGTGTTGGACCGCAGAAACCACAACGCCCGACCGCGGGTGTCCGCGGCCGGGCGTATGGTGCTTCTTCCTGATGTCCCCAGCGGGATTCGAACCCGCGTACCCGCCTTGAAAGGGCAGTATCCTGGGCCTCTAGATGATGGGGACGTGAAGCTTGTCCGGTTGGCAATTGAGCCGACCGGGGCTCGAACCCGGGACCCACGGATTAAAAGTCCGTTGCTCTACCAGCTGAGCTATCGGCCCAAGTACCGGTCCCTGCTGGCCCTTCGGGAACGGCGGCGCGCATCTGGTCATGGCCACCGGGTCCTTGTCAACAAGGAAGTGAGCGTGGCGGCGGGCGCGTTGACGTTTTCTGCGGCCAACGTTAACTGCCGCAACGCAAATTGGATGCGTGCTGGCAGGCAAGCGGCATGGGGCCGTACGCCGGACCACCAAGAGTCACGCTCCTTACAAGAAAGCAGAGGTTGCCCATGTCTGACGTCGTCATCCTGTCCGCCGCCCGCACGCCCATTGGTTCCTTCCAGGGCGCGCTGTCCTCCCTCAAGGCGCCCGCCCTGGGGACCGTGGCCATCAAGGCCGCCTTGGAACGCGCTGGTGTCAGCCCCGCGCAGGTTGAGGAGGTCTACATGGGCGAGGTGCTCACCGCGGGCGTGGGCCAGGCCCCGGCGCGGCAGGCCTCATTGGGCGCGGGGATCCCCAACACGGTTCCCTGCACCACCCTCAACAAGGTGTGCGGCAGCGGCCTCAAGAGCGTCATGTTGGCCGCGCAGGCCATCAAGGCGGGAGACGGCCACGTGTTTGTGGCCGGCGGCCAGGAGTCCATGAGCAATGCGCCCTACCTGCTGCCCACCGCGCGTGGCGGCATGCGCATGGGCAACGCCACCGCCGTGGACAGCATGATTTTTGACGGCCTGTGGGATCCCTACAAGGACACGCACATGGGCAACTGCGGGGACCTGTGCGCCAAGGAGAAGGACTTCACCCGGGATGCCCAGGACGCCTTTGCCACCGAGTCCTACAAGCGCGCGCAGAAGGCCATGAAGGAAGGCCTCTTCAAGACGGAGATTGCCGCCGTCACCGTGCCCGGCAAGAAGGGTGACACCGTCATTGACAGTGACGAGGAGCCCGCCAAGGTGGACTTTGAGAAGCTCAAGACGCTCAAGCCCGCGTTTGGCAAGGACGGCAGCGTCACCGCGGCCAACGCGTCCAAGATCAATGACGGCGCCAGCGCCCTGGTGATCACCAGCAAGGCATGGGCGGACCAGAACGGCAAGAAGCCGCTGGCCCGCGTGGTGTCCTACGCCTCCGCCGCCGGCGCGCCCGAATGGTTCACCACCGCCCCCATCCCCGCCATGCAGGCCGCGCTCAAGAAGGCCAACCTCACGGTGAAGGACATTGACCTGTGGGAGATCAACGAGGCGTTCTCCGTGGTCACCATGGTGGCCATGCGCGAACTGGGCCTGGACCACGCCAAGGTCAACGTGAATGGCGGCGCGGTGGCCCTGGGTCATCCCATTGGAGCGTCCGGCGCGCGCATCATGACCACGCTGCTCCACGCCCTGCAGGCCCGCGGTCTCAAGCGCGGCCTGGCCAGCCTGTGCATTGGCGGCGGTGAAGCGGTGGCCGTCATTGTGGAGCGCCTCTGATGCGGCACCACCTTGCAGCGGCGCTGGCTCTGGCCATCCTGGGGACCAGCGCCGCGTGCAACAACAACCAGCCGGACTACAACGTCACCGTCACGCTTCCTTCCACCGACGGTGGCGTGGCCATGCGCGAACGTGCCCTGAAAGACGGCACCGCATCCCTCAAATATTTCCCGTGCTCCATCTCCATCCGCTTTGGCCAGTGCGTGGATGCCCGTCCCATCCAGGCGGTCATTGTGCCCGCCCCGTTGACGGAAAGCGGGGACACCGGCTGCCTTCCCAACAGCGCCCGGCGCCTGTTGTCCAGCCGCGTGGGAGACACCATCCAGCTTGGCAAGGGCGCAGACGCTGGGGTGGTCTGGATCCAGGCGTTCCACGGGGATGATGATGACGACAATGGCCTGGTCAATCCCTATGAGATGTTGGCCTATGCCGAACTGACCCGCGGCACCCTGGTGGTGAGTGACATCACCGACGACGAAATTGTGGCCGAGGTGGATGCCACCAGCGTCGACGGGTTGTCTTCGCTCAAGGGAACCCTGGGCGCGTACAACAGTGACAACGGCGTGGCGTTGGGCGTGGGCCCGCGGTGCACCTGGCCCATTGGCGCCAAGACCGAATAATCCGCAAATCCAAACACACGGAGAAGACCATGGCAGAAATCAGGATCCTGGGCGTGGTGGGCGCCGGGCAGATGGGCAATGGCATTGCACAGGTGGCCGCACAGGCGGGCATCACCGTCATTTGCACCGACGTGGCCCAGCCCGCGTTGGACAAGGCCAAGGCCACCGTCACCGGCAGCCTGGCGCGCCTGGTGAAGAAAGAAAAACTCACCCAGGCCCAGGCGGATGAGGCGGTCTCCCGCATCACCTTCACCACGGATTTGGGACGCCACAAAGAGGCAGACCTCATTGTGGAGGCCGCCACCGAACAGGAAAGCCTCAAGCGCACCATCTTCAAGGAGCTGGACAAGGTGGCCCGTCCCGGCGTCATCCTGGCCTCAAACACATCCTCCATTTCCATCACCCGCCTGGCCACGGTGACCTCCCGCCCAGAACGTTTCATTGGCATGCACTTCATGAACCCGGTGCCCATGATGCAGCTGGTGGAGTTGATTCGCGGGTTGTTGACGTCAGAAGAGACCTACCAGGCCACCCGCGCCCTGGCCGAAAAGATGGGCAAGACCTGCACCGTCTCCAAGGACATGCCGGGGTTTATTGCCAACCGTTTGTTGATGCCCATGATCAACGAGGCGTTCCTGGCGCTGGAGCAGGGCCTGGGCTCCCCGGAGGACATTGACACCACCATGAAGCTGGGCGCGTCCCATCCCATGGGCCCGCTGGCCCTGGCCGACCTCATTGGCCTGGATACCTGCCTGGCCATCATGGAGGTGCTGCACAAGGAGTTTGGGGACTCCAAGTACCGCCCGTCCGTCCTGTTGCGGCAGCACGTGGACGCGGGCCTTCTGGGCCGCAAGTCCAACCGTGGCGTGTTCCGTTATGAGGACGCCAAGAAGGGCTGACAGCGGGGAGGGAAAAGGTAGCGCCCCCGACGTGATTCGAACACGTGGCCTGCGGTTTAGGAAACCACCGCTCTATCCAACTGAGCTACGGGAGCGCCGTGCGCACGCATGTGCCATGGCCCAAGGTACGGGCGCAAGCGGGAAGCCTTGTTCCGCCACCCGTGCACCCAATGGCCTGCGGCGGGCTCCCACGGGGCGGAGGACGCATGTACCGCTCAAGCAGCTACCTGGACCACTTCATCAAGGGTGCGGCCTCCCTGGCGGCGTTCTGGGGCGTCCTGGAGGCGGCTGAGAGCCACCATCCGTTCTTTGCCGTGACCCTGCTGGTGCTTGGGCTGGCGGTGGTGCGCGGGTGCCCCACCTGCTGGTTTGCCGGGCTCATGGACATGATGATGGACCCGCCGTTTGAGAGTGATTGCGTGGACGGCCAATGCGTGATTCGCATCAAACGGCCGGCACCGGTGGAGACCGGGGACGCCGCCGCCACGCCGCCCACCACGCAACCTTGAGCCCCCAAAACACCAACCCCCCGCTCCGCGTTTGAAGGCGGGGCAGGGGGCGGTGTGTTTTCAACGGGGTTGCGCCCGTCAGGGACAGCTCACTTGTTGAACTTGTCCTTGAGCAGGTCACCCAGCGTGGCGCGGGAATCACCCTTGCCGCCAGCCAGATAGGCCCGGTAGTCCGTGCCTTCTTCGGCCTTCTTCACGGCCTTGATGGACAGACCAATCTTCCGCTCCTCAGGGTCAACGTCAATGATCATGACGTCCACTTCCTGGCCAAGCTTCAGGAACGCGCGCGGGTCTTCCACGCGGTTGTCGTCAAACTCGGACACGTGGCACAGGCCTTCAATGCCCGGTTCGATTTCAATGAACGCGCCAAAGTCCGTGATCTTCTGGACCTTGCCCTTGACCCGCGCGCCGCGCGGGTAGGCCTGCGGGATGCGTCCCCACGGGTCTTCGTGCAGCTGCTTGATGCCCAGGGAGATGCGCTCTTCCTCGGCGTTGATGTTGAGGACCACCGCCTCAACTTCGTCACCCTTCTGGTAGAGCTCGCTGGGGTGCTTCACACGGTGCGTCCAGGACAAGTCGGAGATGTGCACCAGGCCGTCAATGCCCTCTTCAATACCGACGAAGATGCCAAAGTCCGTGATGTTGCGGACCTTGCCCTTGATGACCGTGCCCACCGGGTAGCGCTGTTCCAACAGCGTCCAGGGGTTCTGCTCAATCTGCTTCATGCCCAGGCTGATGCGCTTGTTGGTGGTGTCAATGTCCAACACCACTGCCTCAACCTCGTCACCAATGTTCACCAGCTTGGAGGGGTGCTTGACCCGGCGGGTCCAGCTCATCTCGCTGATGTGGATGAGGCCTTCCACGCCCGGCTCCAGCTCCACAAAGGCGCCGTAATCCGTGAGGGAGACAACCTTGCCCTTGACGCGAAGGCCCGGGGTGAAACGGGCAGACGCGGTGGTCCACGGGTCGTCCTGGATCTGCTTGAGGCCCAGGGAGACGCGCTCGGTGGCGGGGTCAAACTTGAGCACCTTGACCTTGATTTCGTCGCCCACCTGAAAGAGCTCGGAGGGGTGGTTGACCCGGCCCCAGCTCATGTCGGTGATGTGCAACAGGCCATCAATGCCGCCCAGGTCAATGAACGCACCGTATTCGGTGATGTTCTTGACCACGCCCTCCATGACCGCGCCCTCCTGCAGCTTCTTGAGGGTCTCTTTCTTGAGTTCCTCGCGCTCCTTCTCCAACAGGACCCGGCGGGAGAGCACAATGTTGCCACGCTTCTTGTTGAACTTGATGACCTTGAAGCGGTGCTTCTCACCAATGAGCTTGTCCAGGTTCCGGATGGGGCGCAGGTCCACCTGGCTGCCGGGGAGGAATGCCTTCACGCCAATGTCGACGGAGAGGCCACCCTTCACGCGGGCCACAATGGTGCCTTCCACAACTTCGTCACGCTCGCACGCGGCGGAGATGTCATCCCAGACCTTGAGCTTGTCTGCCTTTTCCTTGGACAGGACAATGAGCCCGCTGTCGTTCTCGCGGCTCTCCACCAGCACGTCCACCTTGTCTCCGGCCTTCACCTGCGGTGCGCCGTTGAGCGTGGGGAACTCAGAGACGGGGATCTGGCCCTCGCTCTTGTAGCCAATGTCCACAACGACAAAATCCTTGCCCACGTGGACAACGGTGCCGTTGGCAATTTCGCCTTCCTTGATGTCCCCCTTGGCGTAGGAGGCTTCCAGCAGGGCTTCAAAGTTGCTCAGGTCTTCTTGGGTCTGAAGTGACATTTGAGTTTTCTGCGTCCTTTCAACGCAACATTCCCGGACCGGACGGGCGGCGGCCACACCATGGTGGCCAAGTGCCCGCGGGGTTCAAACGAAGGCTCCCCGGCGCCATGCCGGGACACATCCTTCGTGCAAGGCGTCCAGGACAAAGGACCCCACCTTGCTGGGTTTGACTTCTTTGATGAAGGAAACGCCCCGTGGGACGGCCCAGACTTCAAAGACGGGGGGGCCATACCACACGGCCGGGAGCGGTCAAGGCGTGGCGCGCGGGCCATGGCCGGCGGTAGTTGGTGACCCATGGGTCTGCTGCCGGTCTTTGCCGTCTGGGGGGTTCTTGGCGCGGCCCCCACAGTCAAGGTCCTGCCCGTGGAGGTCACCGGCGCACCGCCGTGGCGCGCGGCCTCCCTGCAGCGCGGGCTGGAGGTTGCCGCGGCGCGGTCTGGCGCCTTTTCCTCGGTCAAAAAGGACCCGGACACCGCGGACCTTTTCATCCGCTCCAACCTGGAGCGCCAGACGGTGGGTTTTGCCCTGGGCCTGCGGCTGGAGACGGCCAGCGGCGCGGTGCACGCGCGCGTGGTGTGGCCCGCCTGCAACAGCGATTGGCGCGTCACCGACGAGGCGGTCAGGGCGCTCACGGTGCAGGCCGGGCTGCGCGCGGGGCCACCACCGGCGCTGCCGGTGTGCGGGACCACGCCGGGGCAGAAGAGCGGCTGGCTGGCGTTGGGCCTGGCGTCCTCCGGCGTGGCGTCCGTGCTGCTGGGCGGGGTGGCCATGGGCGCGGGCGCGTTGACGTACCTGTCCATCACCCGGCCGGTTCAGTTGGTGGCGTGGGGCTGGCCGTTTGCGGTGGAGGGACCGGACGCGCAGGCGTCTTTGGCGCCCAGCGTGCTGATCACGGGGCTGGGGGCCACGGCGGTGGGACTGGGTGGTCTGGTGGTGGTGCTGAGCCTGGTGATGGGTGCGGTGGCGTGGGCGGTTGGGATTTGACGTGGCGTCAGCCGTGACGCGTTGGGTGTGGATGGTTATGGTGGTCTTCTCATGACCGGGCCCAAGGAAGAAAAACCAACCGCCACCGTCCCCACCGGGAGGTTTGCGCGCCTGTCCAAGCTGGGCGGGACCGCCACCACCGTGACGGCGCGGCACGCGTTCCAGCGTCTCAAGGACGTGGTGAGCACCGCCGAACAACGGGAAGTGGGCCACCGCGAAGCCACCGCCAAAAGCGCCCAGGACGTGGTCAAGACGCTGGCCCAGATGAAGGGCGCCGCCATGAAGGTGGGGCAGTTGCTCAGCATTGACCCGCAGATTCTCCCGCCGGAAATCCGGGATGCGCTGGGCACGTTGCAGCAAAACGCGCCGCCCATGCCCTGGGAAGTGGTGGAACGGGAAGTTTCTGCGGCATTGGGTGGGGGGATTGGGGACCATTTCAGCGAATTTGAAAAGGACCCGCTGGGTGCGGCGTCCATTGGGCAGGTGCACCGCGCGGTGACCCGGGCCGGCCAGCGCGTGGCGGTCAAGGTGCAGTACCCCGGCATTGCAGACACCATTGACAGCGACGTGAAGAACCTGGGCAGCGTGCTGCAAATGGCCAAGCTGGTCCTGCCCGGCGCGCGCATTGAGGACTACCTGGAGGAGCTGCGCCAGGTGCTCCACAAAGAGGCGGACTACACCCAGGAAGCCCAGAATCTGGTGCATTACGCCAAGGTATTTTCGGTATTTTCCTACGCGCGGGTCCCCAAGCCGTACCTGGAGCTCACCCGGCGCAACGTGCTCACCATGGAGATGATGGAGGGGCGCAAGTTTGACGCGGTGCTGGAGGCGCTCTCCCCGTCAGACCGGGACGCCCTGGCCACCCGCTTCTTGGACATGTTCATGCGCATGTTCCACGAGCTGTCCACCTTGCATGCAGACCCGCACCCCGGAAACTTCCTGGTGGACGGAGACGGCAACATCATTTTGCTGGATTTTGGCTGCGTGCGGGAGTTTGAGCCGGCCTTTGCAGATGCGTTCACCAACGTCATGCGCGCCCAGTGGAAGGCCAACGCAGACCGCCTGGTGGAGTACTACCAGAAGGCCGGGTTCCTGATTCCCAAAGGCCTTGACGGGGAGGTCCTCTACGAATGGCAGGACATTGTCCTGGAGCCATTCCTCAAGGCCGGGCCGTTTGACTTTGCCAATTGGAAACTGGAGCAGAAGGCGTTTGCGTTCCTCAAGGACAACATGGTGCTCAAGTTGATGGCGCCACCGCGGCCGGCGTTGTTCTATTTCCGGGTGTGCGCCGGCATTCGCGGGATGTTGTCCCGCACCGGGGCGCGCGTGGACGTCCACGGGCTGGCCAAGGCGTTGGACAAGCGCCTGGTGGCCGTGGGCCGTTGATTCAGGGCGGGGCCAGGATGGCCTCAATGGAACGCGCCATCACCAGGTCCTGTTTGGCTATCGCCTGCAGGCGCGTCTTGCCGGCGTCCGCTTTTCCCGCCGCCATGAAACATTCGTACGCGTTGTGGTAGGCGGCGTTGCGGCCGGCTTCCAGCGTTTGCACATACGGGTTTTCAATGTCCGTCTTGAGCAGCGTTGCGGCCTTGAGGAATGTCTCGGCGGCGTTGGCGTACTGGCCCTTGTTGGTCTGGGTGACGGCATCCTCAAAGACCACCGCACCTTGCGCCCAGGCTTCTGGCGGCGGGGTCCGGAAGCCGGACGGCTCCGGCAAAGGCCACAACATGGGCACGTAGGTGATGGTGCTGGTGGACGTATTCATGGATTCACCGGAATTCCTGGGCGTGGAACACGCCGCTGCAAGGACCGCACACAACACAAGGAGCCAACGCATCACAGGTGCTGGTTGGTCTCAAAGTAGTCAAAGAGCTTGGGGTTGTTGGCTTTGAGGTATTCCGGGTCCGTCTTGTAGAGCGAATACGCCTCGGCAAAATGTTCCGCGCTGGCGTTGGTGCCGTAGTCCGTGGGGGACTTGATGTTGTTGTCCTTCACAAACTTTTCAAAGTTCTCCAGGCGTTTGCTCTGTTTCCCGTTGGCGGAGGTGCCGTCTGCTTTCTCCGTGGTGGCGGTGCCCGAGGCGCGTGCCAGGTCGGCGTGTTTGTCCTGTGCGCCGGCGTACGTCTTGGCGGCGGCCTTGGCGGGGTTGGTGTCCGGGAGCTTCGCCAGCTCGGCGTCACGCTTGGCAATGGCGGCGTCCAGGTCCTGCTTCTTCTGCGCAACATCCGCAGGCTTGGCGGTGGCCAGTGCACTTGTGGCCTTGGTGACGCCGGCCTGGGCTGCATCAAAGCCAGACAGGCTCTTGTCCTTCACCCCGCCAGCGGCCTTGGCGTAGGAGCCCTGGGCCTTCTTGACGTCACCCTCGTTCTGCTTGAACGCGTAATCCGCGGCGGATTTGTTGTAGAGCCCGTCCCGGTATTTCTTGGAATCCACGGCGTGACCGGCCTCATGGGTGATGGTCTGGAGGCTGGGCGGGACCGAGCCGCCGGCCTTTCCATTCCCCACAAAACTGTTTCCATCCGAGTTGAAGGTGCGGTCACCGATGCGAAGCTCGTCGGTGCGGCTGGGCTTCCCATTGCGGTCGGTCTTGTAGGACCAGTCAAACTCGGCGGCGCGGTTGGGGTCACTGAAGCCGTTGACGCGCTTGAGGGTGACGCCTTTGAGCGCCTTCTGCTCGTCGGGGCTCATCTTGGAAAACGCCGCGTGGGTCTTGGACATCTCCTCCGCCGTGAAGGCCTTGGGTTTGTCAGACACCTTGACGCCAAAGTCCGCCTCCAACGCTGCTTTGGCCTTGGCCGGGTCGGTGAAGGTGCTGGTGGCGGGGATGCCCGGCGTCCCGGGTCCATGCATGGTGACGCTGGCCTTGCCGGCCTTGTCCGTGTCCACGCTGATCATGTTCTTGGTGCCGTTGAGGTCCACCACCTTGTCCTGGTGGCTTCCCTTTTCGTTGTTCACGCCGTTGAGCAGCGCAAACTTCGCGTCAGCGGATTCGGGGCCTTGCGGGTCCTTGAAGGGCGGCTTGAATTCCACGCCACCGGGGAACTGTTTGGCCAGCTGCTCATCCAGTTGTTTGTGGACGTGGGGCAACTGGTCTTTGGCGCGCAGCGCGGAGTCCAGCGGCTTGTTCACCGTCCCGTTGTTCCATTGCACGGTGTCGTACTTGAACTTGTCCCCAAGATCCGTTTTTCCGCCGCCACCTTTGCCGTGCGTGTGGTGCTCATGGTCATGGCTGTGACCGTGGACCTCTGCCTTGCTGGCCTGGCGCGTGGCTGCTTGTGCAGATGCGCGCGCCGCAGACACGTCCCCCTGCAGCGCCGGGTTGGCCTGCACGGTGGGCGTCTCACCGGTGATCTGCGCGTCCGAGCCAATGGCGCGTTGCCGGCCGCTCACGTCCGGTGATTGGGCGTAGCCGTCCTTCTTGGGTGCCGGGGCCGGGGCTTGGGCCGTGGTGTCCGGCGGCGTGGTGGCTGCTGGCGTGTGCGTGGTGGTGGCCTGGGTCTGTGGCGCGGTGACGTTGGAACGGCCCGGTGCTGCGCCAGGCCCGCGAACGGTGGACATGTGTGAACCCCCAAAAGACGGTGCGGTTGAATCGGACGTGATCTTGTTCGGTCCGGATATCCGTCAAGTTGCGGATGGACCAACCGTCACATTTGGCATCCCACAATTGACCACCGGCGGGGCGTCCCATACGGTTCGCAGCCGTTTTGAGGAGGACGCCGTTCATGAAGCGCGTTGTGTGCCTTGGTCTGTTGATGAGCCCCGGTCTGTTTGCCGGCTGTGAGTGTGGAGACACGCTGAACAACCTCACCGCGCAGGGGGAACTGGACCCCGCGGTGTACAGCTTTGGCGTGGTCCGGGCGGGGGCCACGTGCACGGCCACCATCAAGGTCAAGAACGTTGGCCAACAGGATCTTGCGGTCAACGGCGCCACGTTTGTGGATGACAACAGCGGCGGGCGTTTCTCGGTGAGCAACTTCCCAACAGAAACCATCCTCTCCGGCGGCGAGGGTGAAGTTGTCATCCAATACGCCCCGCAGCAGGTGTCCAACGGTGTGCAGGTGGCAACGTTGTCCCTCAACACCAACGACCCGGACAACGGCGGCAAGGTGAGCGGGCAAATCAGCGGTGAGGCCGTGTCGTCGGCGGCGGGCAAGCTGTTGCCGTTGTGCAAGGTGACCCTGGACTCCATGGCGGACCCTGGGCTGTGCCGGTTGATGGAGTTTGGCGCCACGCCCAAGCTGGCCGCGGGCATGGCCGGCGGCCTCACGCGCACCATCACCGTCAAAAATGACGGCACCGCCGCGTTCAACATCACCAACGTGCAGGTGCTGCCGTCTGACGGCGCCACCACGCAGCCGGAATTCACCGTGGACCTGGTGGACAGCGCCCCGTGGACCGGCGCCGCGGTGGCCGTGCAGCCGTCCCGCAGCGGGGACTGCGGTGAACCGGCGGCCAACGTCCGGGACGTTCCGGTGACCATCCGGTTTGCGCCCACCACCGTGGGCATCCAGACCGCGCGCGTGCAGATTGTGACCGACGCGCCCACCGCCGGCACCGGCGACGGGAACCCCAGCATTGGCGTGGCCAACGTCACCGTCACCGGCATTGGCAGCGGCGTGGGCCTTGGCCTGGACCCGGAGTTCATTGCGTTTGGGTCGGTGGCGGCGGGCAGCAGTGAAACCCGGACGGTGCGCGTGGCCAACCTGGACATCAACCCTGCCGCGGTGAACAGCAGCTGCATTGACATCAATGGCAACGGGACCTGCTACTCGGACCCCCTGTGCACCAGCGGCTGCAGCCCGGACCCGGGTGACATTGAGTGCACCGGCGGCACCGCAGACCCGGGCACCGGCCTCAACTGTGACGTGGTGGGGCAGGGCAAGGGTTTCCCGCTCACCGCAACGGACGCCATGCCCAACGGCACGGATGAAGCCACCATCAACGTCACCTGGGCGCCCCCGGCGGCAGCGTCGTTCAGCAAGAACCTGCTGCTCATGACCAACATCCAGAACAACCGCATCTACAGCGTGGGGCTCACCGGCGGCGTGGCGGGCAACATTGTGGTGGAACCCGGCACCGTGGTGGTGCCAGCCAACGCAGACACCGTGAGCGCCACGGGCACCGCCAACTTCACCGTGCGCAACACCGGCCAGGCGGACCTGATCATCACCCGCGTGGAACTGGCCAACGCCTCCATGTCCATCCTGGATGACTACACGCTCACCCGCGCCGAGGACGGTGCGTTCACCGTCACCGCGGCGGCCCCCAGCACCACGCCGTTCACGTTGGCGCCCAACGCGTCCAGCGTGTTCACCATTGCGTTTGCGGACAATGACGCTGCGGTGAGCCTGCAGGACATGAACGTGGCCTTCACCCACAACGGCAGCGGCGGCAATCCCTTCAACGTGGACGTCTACGTGTGCAAGCCGGCTGGCGGCGCCAGCAACCGCCCCACGTGCCCCTGAACAGGGCTCCAAAAAACATCCCACTTTGACGCACCAAATCCTCCACCCGGCCGATACATGACGGTGGCGCGGGAGGTGGCATGATGCCCCCGCATGTTGGGACCAACCATGGGCGTCATTGGCGTGAAGACGGTGCGGTGGGCTGGCGTCCTTGTGACCCTGGTGTTGGCCGGTTGTGAGGGCTGCATCACGGTGGACACCGGCTGCACCTCAGACACCGAATGTGCTTCCAACGAGACCTGCACCGACGGAACGTGCGTAGCCCGCACCACTGCGCAATGCATGGAAGACATTGACTGCGGCAACGGGCGGGTTTGCGTGCTTGGTGCCTGCCAGGTGCGCACCAACCGGGCGGACGCGGGCCAACCGGGGCCGGACGGTGGCGGCGCCAGCAGCAGCAGCGGTGTGGCCGGCAACGGCGTGTTGCACCTGGACCCGTCCAGCCAGCTGGAGTTTGGTGACCCGCTGCTCAACCAGGACATCACGCGCAGCGCGCTGTTGCGCAATGACGGCACCGGGCCGCTGCAGGTGCTGGCCGTGACCCGGTCCAGCGCCACGTCAGATGAATACACGGTGGCCACCAGTGTCCCGCTGCCCACCACGCTTGCGGTGGGCGCCGAGCTGCGCATCAACGTCACCTACCGGTTGCGGGATGCCACCGTGGACGTGGGTTACGTGGCCATCCGGAGTGATGCACGGGATTGCACCTTCAATTGCCCGGACGCCACCAACGTGCGCCTGCCGTTGTTTGCCGAATTCAAGGGCGACAAACAGCTGGGCATCAACCCCACCACGCATGATTTTGGCTTTGTGGAAACGGGCATGCAGTCCGCCCCATTCACGGTGGAAGCAGAGAACGTGGGAAGCCGCTCGCGCATCCTCACCGTGCAGAGCGTGAGCATCACCGGCGCGGGCGCGGCCCATTTTGACCTGGACGTCACCAACCTGGTGTTGCCGGCGTTGCTGAGCCCCGGCCAGACGGTCCAGCTGCCGGTGCTCTACCGCCCGTTGACCATGGGCACCCACCAGGCAGACCTGGAGGTCACGGCGGACAGTGACAACCCCGCCCTGGTGCGGCTGCGCTGCACGCTCAACGGGCGCAGCGTGCCCATGGTGGACCTGAGCGCAGACCCCATCAACTTTGGCAACCTGGAGCTCAACCAGCAGTTGGTGCGTCCCACCACCATCCACAACAACAGCAACGTCAGCGTCACCATCCAGGCGTATGCGTTTCCCAACGGCCAGGGCACCAACGGTTTCTACATCACCACCGCGTCGGTCTTCCCGTTCACCATCCCGGCCGGTGGGACCGCGCCTCTGGACGTCACGTTCCGGCCCACGGGGACCGCGGGGCCGCGGTCAGACACGCTCAACCTGGCCCACAGCCTCAGCGCCACGCCGGTCACTGTGGCGCTCTCCGGCGTGGCAGATGCGTTGCCCCCGCCGCCCGGAGGACCCGGCCTGGAGATGGTCATGACGTTCAACCGCCACGGCATTGAGCAGGAAGGCTGCGGCAACCTCCAGAGCGTGGACAACATGCAGAACATGGACCTCATCCTGGAGGCCGGCGGCGGCACGTGTGAGAAGCCCACGCAGGTGGGCGGCTCGTGCCCGGCGGACAATTTGTGCACGTGCAGTTTTGGTGGATTGGGCGGCGCCACGTGGCGCGCGCAGGGCGGCATTGCACCCGAGCCGTACCTGGAAGAATCCATCACCCACAACCAGTCCGGTGGCGACGGGACGTTCTACGTCAAGAACCGCTATTGGGAAGACTGCAGTGACAACTACCGCTCCGGTGCCGCGGCGTTCATGCAGGCCATTTGTGGTTACGGGGACGTGCCTCCCCTGCGCTACTACTGTTTCCCACGGGAAAAATTCCCCGAACTGTACGTGTCCTGCGGCGTCCAGGGTGAGCCGTACAACGGGTACTGCATCTCTGAAACGCAGTGCCTCTACCGCGCCGCCACGCTGGATGGGCGTTGCGGGTCACGCAGTGGGACGGCGGCCAAGACCGTGGTGACCATCAAGGCCGCCAACGGGACGGTGGTGGAGCGCCGTGCGTTCTGCATGCCGTTTGCGCAGGCCAACCAGGCCAACAAGGCGGACGTGGTGAGCCTCATCCGGGAACAGGGCTTCTTCCGTTTCGGAACCGTTGCCTCCGGCGTGACCACCCTGGCGGATGTGAGCGCCACCTGCCCGGAGTAGGCGGTCGGCGTTTTTCGTCCCAACCAATCACGCATGTCCTGGGCCCACGCCGCGGGTTTGAGGCGGCAAGGGTTCTCCATGAGCCACCACGCCTTACATGTGCGCTCCATCACGCGGGGTGTCCGCCTGACGCTGGTGGCGCTATGGTGGCGTTCGGGTTTGGTGTTTGTTGGCGGGAGGCGGTGAGCAGCGCAGTGGCACCAAGTGACACGGGTCAGCCCTTTGCCGAATTCAACCCGGAAACCGGGTTGCCCACGCGTTTGGCGCGGTTCCGTCTGGTCAAGCCATTGGCCAGCGGCGGCATGGCCCGTTTGTTCATTGGTGATGATCCCAACGGCGCCACGCCGTTGGAGCGCCGCGTGGTGGTCAAGCTCATCCACGAGCACCTGGCCAGCCAAGACGCGTTTGTTCGCATGTTTGTGGATGAAGCCCACCTGTGCATGGCCATGAACCACCGCAACGTGGTCAAGGTCAAAGAGCTCCACCAGGAGGGCAGCCGCATCTTCATGGTGCTGGAATACGTGGACGGGACAGACCTTGCGCGCATGCTGGGCGCGCTGCGCAAGATGGGGCAGCACCTGGACCCGGCGCTGGCCGCCTACGTGGCGTACTGCCTGCTGCGCGGCCTCAACCACGCGCACAACGCCAAGGATGAGGCGGGTCATTTGTTGGCGGTGGTGCACCGTGACGTGTCTCCCAGCAACGTGCTCATCAGCCGTGCGGGTGAGGTCAAGGTGGCGGATTTTGGCGTGGCCAAGGCCATGGGCCGCATGACCCACAGCGCGCCGGGCGAGTTGAAGGGCAAGTTTTGTTACATGCCCCCGGAGCTGGTCTCCAACGGCACCTGTGACCAGCGCGGGGACATCTTTGGAGCGGGCGTGGTGTTGTGGGAGTCACTGGCGGGGCGCCGCTTGTTTGACGGCGCCAATGAAGTGCAGGCCATGGGGGCGGTGCTCAAACAGCCGGTGGAACCGCCAGCGTCCTTCCGGCCGGACGTCACCCACCCCTTGTCCGCCATTGTGATGAAGGCCCTGGAGCGCCGCCCGGAGCGCCGTTTCCAGACCGCGCAGGAGATGAGTGAGGCGCTGGCGGGCTATTTGGGGAAGGCGCCCCGCGGCATGTTTGCGCGCGCCATTGGCAACCTGGTGGAGCGCAGCCTGGCGCCGCCACCGGTGCTCAACCCCATACGCACCCCCGCGCCCATTGAACTGCCCAACATCACGCCGGTGCCGCCCACCCCCGCGCAGAATTTTGCCGCTGCGCGTTCCCGCACGCCGGTGCACACCCCATCGTTGACGCAGGCGGTGGCGCCAGCCGGCCCTGACCTGGACATCACCTTCACGCCCGTGCCCACCGGTGAGTCCGCGCGGCAGGCCGCCGCCACGGCGGTGTTGCAGACCACACCGCTGCCCCTGCGTGATTCGCAGCCGTCCCAGTTTCCCGTGCCGCCCAACAAGACGCTCACCAACCTGCCGGCGGTGGTCCCACCAGCGCCACGCAACAAACCCAGCGTGGATGACAGCCAGCCGTTTGACCTCACCGTGGAAGAGGTCATGGATGCATTTGGTCGAACCACCGGCAGCCGCAACATACGCTCGGACATTCCCAACGCGGTGCGCATCCAGGTGCTGGGCGCCGTGGGACTCAACGTGGGCGGGGAGCTGGGCGCCGAACATTTCTGGAGGGTCGTTCGCAAGCCGGCGTTGCCCAAGGACCTCAAGGTGATGGTGCCGGGGGATGAGGCCATCAGCCTTGAGGATGCGGGCCCCTTGCTGGGCGTGGACCACCTGGTGACGCCGGTGCCAGATGTCGCAACGCTCACCCTGCAGGGCACCACCGAAGGTTCACGGTTGTTGAAGGTGGCTGCGGGGCTGGACAGCCGGGGTGCGCGCGGGGCGCTGGTGCTGGACGGGGAAAGTGAGGACTATCCCATCACCCTGTTTTTTGTGGAGGGTGGCCTGCACTACGTCCACTCCTTCACCGCACCCAACGTCCTGGACCGCCTGTTGGACGGTGAGACCATCATGCCGGCGGCGTTGGACCTCGTCATTCGCAAGATCCTGTCCCGCCGGCTCAACCTCCTGGAGGCACTGTTGGGGTCTGGCGCGGTGCGGCCCGCCGTGTTGCGCGCCAGCGTGGAGGCCCGCAACCGCGCCATCCTGGAGGCCGCGCGGGAACACCCGCCCACGTCCTTCAAGGTGTACCTGGACGTGTTGTGCCCCGTGGCGGTGCCCCCTGGCGGCGAACGCCTGGCGGACGTGTTGACCCAGTTGTTTGGCCCCCGTTGAACACGCGTGCGCCAACGCCAGCACGGGCGCGCCCCGCCAACGTCTGCTAGCTTCCCCCGTCCCATGAAACGTCTCCTCCTCCTGGCCGGGTTCACTGTGGTTGCCGGTTGCACGCAACCGGCGGACAACGTGGCGCCGGTGGCGCGGTTGAGGTTGCCCGCCCTGGCAGACGCGCGGCGTCCCGTCCCGGTGGACGCCACCGCCTCCACGGATGATGACGGCGCCATCACCTCCTACACGTACATTTTTGGGGACGGGTCGCCCGCCGTGACGCGGCCGGATGCGCGGGTGGAGCACCTGTTTGTGAGCTCGGGGCGGTTTGAGGTGGAGGTCACCGTGACGGACAACGCCGGTGCCACGGCCACCGCACGCCGGTTCCTGACACTGGTGGACAACTTCACGCCGCCATACTGCACAGGCAGCAATGACTGTCAGACCCAGCAGGCGTGTGACACCGACGCCGGCGTGTGTGTGGAAGGCCCCTGAATTCCCCGCAGCCCGGGGCCATGTCGCATCATCCACCTGCCTGAGACGTCCCCACGTCCCCCCCGCCGATACATTGGGGTCACGCTGACGGGGGACACATGCCGCCCATCCAGGGTCCAAGCCGGCCAAAGAACACGCAACGCACGTCCTCCGGCGCCACCGCGGCAAAGCCACCCGTCAAAACGGCCGCCAGGCCCGCCGCGCAACTGACCCACCGGGACCGCGTGAGCCAGGCCCACGCCGTGCCGGAAGAGCGTGCCCGGATCCAAAAGGCCACCCAGACGCCGGACGCCGTGGCGGCCCGCGCGGATCTCAGCGGGGACCTGCACCACCGGCTCAGGTCCGGCAGCACCGCCAACAACGCCACCGCCGCAACGCAAGCCGTCCGGGCGTCCGGCCGGTCCGGGACCCAGGCGCTGGACAAGGCCACCCAGGACGCCCGGGCCGCGCGAACGGTTGCCCAACGCGCCCAGGAAGCCTCAGCGGCGGCGTCCCAGCGGGTCACCACCGCCACGGCGCGTGTCAGCAGCGCGCAGGAAGCCCTGGGACGCATTGCGGGCAATGCCCCCGCCACTGCACGGGAGGGTGCGCAAAGAACGCTCCAGACGGCGCAGGATGCGTTGGGGCGGGCGCGCGGGGAGGAGAGCGCCGCACAAACGCGCGCGTTGGACACCGGGCGCGCCGCGCTGGCCGCGCAGCAGGACGCCAACCACAAGGCGCAGGGGCAGGGCGCCAAGGATCCATTCCCGGACGTCAACGGCGTGGGATCCATGGCGGACGTGCAGCGCCTTCCGGCGGCCCAGCAGGCCAGGATCCTTGGCGCGCCGGCGGCGGTGAACCCCCAGCAGGTGGCCACCCAGGCCGTGGGGGACAGCCGCGTGGCCCAGGAGAAGGCTGCCACCGCGCGGGACAAGGCCCAGCAGACGCAAAGCGCCCTCAACACGGCGTCCCAGCGGCTGGAAGAAGCGTACGCCCGCAGGCTTCCGCCGCAGACCCGGGACACAATTTCCCGCGAGCATGACGCCGCCAAGGCCGCCAACGACACCGCGCAGGCCCAATGGTCCAGTGCCCGTTCCGACGCCACCAAGGCAGGCAACACGGCCATCCACGCGCAGCAGGACGCCAACCAGGCGGCACGCGCGCAGGGAAGTGCGGAGCCGTTCCCCAACGCCACCAAGGTCAAGGACATTGTGGACGCCGGCAGCCTTCCGCGGGAGGCGCAGGCGGGTTTGCTGGGTGCGCCCAGCGTGGTGACGCCGCAAGAAGCCGCACGGGTGGATGCACAACGTGTGGCCACCGAGACCGCCAAAGGACCTGAGCAGGGTGCCCGCGCACTGGAGGAGGAACTCAAGCAGAACACCGACCCCGCGTACCGCAAGGC
>Ga0154020_10000187_pt1 | contig 72801 bp, 53 predicted proteins | sample Klosneuvirus_201_FD_109709 | JGI IMG/M metagenome (GOLD analysis project Ga0154020, IMG submission 109709) | Active sludge microbial communities from wastewater, Klosterneuburg, Austria - Klosneuvirus_20160825_MG | ecosystem: Engineered > WWTP > Aerobic digester > Activated sludge | place...
ATGAGGGCGTTGGTCGCGGCGGGTGAAGGGTTGAAGGGGGTGCTGGTGGGGTCAGTAGCCGCGGGGTGATCGAGGAGCGGGTTGCGCACCTGCTGGGGGCTCGGCGAAGATGCAGGAGCACGGCACCCGGCGCTCTCACCACCCGTCGAAGACGCCGGGTGGTGGCACGGTCCGGGGTGAGGCCACCCGGCGGGATGTGACGATGGCGCGGTCACGGGAGTTGGGTAGGCTGGGGAGATGCGGGTGGAAGTGAGTGCGGGTGCTTTGGTCTGAAATGCGCGCGCAGGAGTGGTCGGGTGGGGTGAGAAAGTGGATGCGGATGCCAAGGGGGCGTGCCGCCCGCCTTCCCAGCGGCACGCGTCATAGATGCCAACATGAAGCACAGGACCATCGCTCCCGCTTACTCAGTATCTTGAGGCCTCTGCAATCCGAAATGGCCGCTCTATGCACGGTCGACCTGCCTTGTCCAAGCCAACAACCTGCCACCCAGCTTTCGCATGATCCTTCGTGAGGACCACGGCCCTGCCATACTTCGCGTGTTCAGCGAGTAGTTTGGGGAACTCTGGGGCGGTCTCCCATGCGTACTTCGTGTCCGCGAGCATGCCGCCGTCGAGCGACTGTCGCCCGCGGATGCCCACGATGAAGTCGGGGAAGAACCCCCTCCCATTGTCCATGAGCACGTTGATCGACCACGGCTTGTGCGGCTGGTTGCGGTGCCACCAGAGAACGGTGTCCGTCTCATCGTCGTCGAGGTACTGGCCGAACTGCCGCTCCCAAGTGTTGAAGTCGGTTGCGGGGAGCACCCGGTAGACGTTGAGCCGGGACGTGTCGAGGGGCACGTCGGATTCCAGAGTCTCCGGGAGCGCCTCGGCGTCGCCCACCGCCGGGACCTTCGCGACGGCACGCTTGTACGCATCGTTCAGGAGCGCGGGGCGGGCCGCGATGAGCATGTCCAGCACGCGCCCCAGCATCTCCGTGTCGCCCGCGTTCGGATAGCCCTTCTCCTCAAGCATGGCACGAAGGCGAGATTGCAGCGATTCGCGGAGCGACTTGGGGCTCACGAAGCGCAGTTTGAGCAGGTGCGATTGGGCCTCGCGCCGCACCTGCGCTGGCGACGGGGGCTGGTAGCCAAGCTCCATCTGCGTGGCCTGCGTGAAGATCTCCACGGTGAGCTTGTTCACCTTGAGACCTTGGAGCCCGTGCACGGCCCGAAAAAGGTCGTCGGCCGAGGCTAGGAAGTGGTGCGAGATGTCGCCCTCGTCGATGTCCACATCCTCCGGCAGGTCCTGCGTCTGAAAGCGGCGCGGCACGTCGGCACGGAGCGGGTAGCGGTACGCCTTCCACTGTGGCGGTGTCCGGAGCGCGGCGGCCAGCGCGCCCGCCACCGACACCACGCCCGATATGGCGCTGCGTGGTTCGGTCTGCGATTGGGAGTCACCGGCGAACAAGGACAGCGGCTCCGCAGCACCATCCCCGGCGGGAGGCACAAACGGCCGCGCCGGGCCAGCGGGCGGCGTGAACGTGAACGGCGCGGCATCCACGGGCAAGAGCGACGTTTGATTGTCCGGGCCGGTCTGCTGCACCACCGTCTTGTCGCCGACCTGCACGATCACCGTCGTCGGGCTGACGGCCGCGTACGCGGTCTGAATCTTGTTGATCCGCTGCCCCGCCTTGTCCAGTCCACCCTGCGCCTCAATGTCGGCCAGAAGCACATAGCCATACTTGAGCGGTTCGGGGAGGACACGCCCTTGGCAACGCCTGTGCACGCGCAGAATACGGCCCACAAGCTGCACGCCGAAGTCCTCATCCTTCGCCGCCCGCATGGAGACCAGCGTCCACGCCCGCGGCGCATCGAACCCGAGCGCGACGGCCATCTTGAAGATGAGCACCTCGCGGCGCTCGTCGTTGGCGAGGGCAAGGAGCGAGGGGTCCGGCTCATCGCTGGTATGCACGGCGATCTGGGCATCGGCGAACCCGAGCGCCTTGATCTTCTCCTTGGCGCGCTCGACGGAGTTCTTGGTCGAGTCCACCTGAACGAGCATGAGGGGCGTGAGGCCCACTCCGGCGGCAGCGAGTTCCGCCTTGATGAGCCGGTGCAGGGCGGCACCCTCACGGAGCGCGACGCCCTCGAAATCCACCAACTCCGCCGTCCCCGCATCCCCATCCGCCGCCCGCCACGCGACGGCCTTGATCCCGCCCTTGATGAGCCCGGCGGTCTTGCCGTCGCCCACCGCATCCGCCCGGCTCACGCTGACCCGGTGGATGTTCCCGATCTGCATGCGATTGCCGAGGTCTTTCAGGTCCGCGTCGTCAGGCGTCGCGGTGATGAGGATGGTGTAGTCTGGGTCGAGCACCTGCCGGAAGAAGACCGCGGCCTGCGTGTCGGCGTGGAACCCGTGGTGGGCCTCATCCACGACGCACCCGATGCGGAAGCCCTGCTCGCGCAGCGACACAATCAGGTCGTCGATGCTCTCGTTCTGCTCCCCCGTCTGGCGGACGCTCCGCCGATCCTTCACCCGCGTCGCCACCATCTGCCACGTCGTCACGAACGCATCGCCCGCCCGCGTGCCGGTGGGGTTGCGGTCCTCCGCGAGCGTGCGGAGTCGGAGCCCGGGGAACTGCTCGCGGAGGAAGCTCGCCGTCTGTTCCACCACGCCCTTGAACGGGGCGAACCAGAACCACACGACGCGGTCCGCCGCGCTCGCCCTCTCGACGATGCTCCCGGCCATGAGCGTCTTGCCCGCGCCGGTGGGTGCCTCGATGAGGAGGTACCCGTTGCCGTGGATGGCCGTGGCTCGGCTCGCGGCATCCGTGCCGGCGGCATCGAGTGTGCCGCGCAGATACTCGAACATGCGCGCGGCACTCTCGACCGCCCGTTGCTGAAACAGTTTGAGCGAAGTGATGGCCATTGGTTAGAGCCGCACTCCGAAGCGACGGGCGAGGGACTCGGGGACCGGCTGAATCTCGACATTGCCCTCGTTCTTGAGGCGCAGGGCTGCGAGGTCGGGCTGCCAGGTGTAGACGATCGCGGAGCGGGCCTCCGTCACGGACTTGAGCAGGGCCTTGGTGTTCTTTGCCGTCAGGTGCGGGACGTAGATGAGCACGCCCCCGGCGTCGTCGCCCATGCGGGCTGTCAGCACCTTCGCATCCTCATCGAAGTGGGCCAGCATCGGGCAGTGGGTTAGTTGCAGGGCCGTCCACACCTGCGCATGGTCGATCTCCGTGAGTTCGCCCACGGGGATGCGGCGGCAGCGGAGATAGGCAAAGTCGCCACGAAGCCCTTCGACCTTGGCATCGCCGGTGCCGTAGCCCGTGACCACGCGGCGAACACGCTCAGCACAGACATCGCGGCAGAGGTTCTTGTCCGGCTCCTCCGCTGTGGCTTCGGTGCTGGAAACGAGGATGACGCGGCGGTGGCCGCCGTCCTCTTGGTTCAGCTTGTGGACCGCGTGGGCGGTGGTGCCGGAACCAGCGAAGAAGTCGAGGACGAGATCGTGCGGTCCGACGCGGCTCATGCGCAGGATGCGTTCGATGAGTTCAACGGGCTTCGGCGTGCTGAACAGGTCCGCCGTCTCGAAAAACTCCCGAAGCATCGCCTTTGCTTGGCGCATTGTCGGCAGATCGTTCCAGATGGTTGGATACGGCCGGGCGGGCACGCTCGGCGCATATTCTCGTGTGTAGGGCTCCCATCGTTCCTTGCCCTGTCGCTCTCGCTTCTTCCAGATCAGGGTTCCGGCGGCGCGATGGTCATCAACGCCTTTCTGGCCCATCGCCCAGCGCGCCTCCTCGCCGTTGTCGTGGATCGGAAACACGTCGTTTCCATCTGGATCGGGTATGCCGAAGAACATCGTGGGACGGTCCCGCCGGAGGCTGTTCTTTCCGTTTTTCTTCAGCAGGCGATCGCGGAACAGTCGCCCCTGCTCGTCCGGCCCCCGATAGGCCTCGAGAATTCCCGGCGCGGGGAGTTGCGCAAAGGTGGTCGCGGCGGGCTTCATCGAGAAGCACACCACATACTCGTGGTCGGGCGTGACGGAGACTTTATTGTCGTTCGGGCTATCGACCTTTCGCCAAATGAAGGTCGCACCGAAGTTCTGTTCCGCGAACACGCGATTCATCATCATCCGCAGTGCTGCGGCCTCGTTGTCGTCAATCGAGACGAACACAGTGCCATCCTGCGTCAGCAAGTCCTTCGCAAGCGTCAGCCGCTGATACATGAACTCGCACCACGTGGAGTGCCGCCAGAGGTCCTCCTTGTTCACGTAGTGGTCGTTGTAGACGAAGTCCTTGTTCCCCGTGTTGTACGGCGGGTCGATGTAGATGCACTTCACCCGCCCCGCGAAGGTCATGCGCAGATAGCGAAGGGCGTCGAAGTTGTCCCCCTCGATGATGAGGTTCTTCCACGGTCCCTTTGGGCCGCATGACAGGCTCTCATCCAAATCCAGGGCCACGAAGTCGCTATTCAGCGCCTTGTCGCGCTCGATCTCGTTGTGCTCCCACACCAGCCCAAACCGCGTCGCCATCTGCCGGTCGCGGGCCTCGAGGAGCCGGACCAGTTCTTGCTTCGTCAAGTCTTCGTATCGCTTGGTCGCCATGGCAGGCGTTCTTCCCTACGAGTCGCATGCCTCAAGGAACACGGCACAGCCTAAGCAATAACCTCGGAGGCGTCTGGCACGGCAACCAAAAGAAAGTCGTCGCCCGCCCCGCCCCTACCTCGCCCCCGCTCCCACACTGACCTTGACGGGCACGAACGTGGGCTTGACACGCTTCTCGAACTCGGGCCAGTACTTGTTCATGATGGTGCGCACGGCCCAGTTGTTGCCGTCCGCGAGGCCGCAGATGGTGGTGCCGGGCATGCTTCCCATGCTGGTGGCGATTTCGAGGGCGAGGTCCAGGTCCTTGGTTCTGGCGTCGCCGGCCTCGATGCGTTGCATGAGCTGGTAGAGCCAGCCGCTGCCTTCGCGGCACGGGGTGCACTGCCCGCAGGACTCGTGCTTGAAGAAGCGTGCGATGTTGCGAGTCACGGCGACCATGTCGGTGTCTTCGTCGAAGACGGTGGGGCAGGCGGTGCCCAGGCCCAGGACGTTGTACTTTCGGCCGATGTCAAAGTCCATCTCGGCGTCGTACTGGTCCGTCCCCAGGATTCCCATGGAGATGCCGCCGGCGATGGCGCCCTTGAACTTTTTGCCGTTTCGAACTCCGCCGCAGAGCTCTTCGACCAGGACCCGGAGCGGGATGCCGAGCTCGCACTCATAGACGCCCGGGCGGTTGACGTGGCCGGAGACGCCCATGAGCTTTGTGCCGTGGCTGGGCGGGTTGTTGCCACCCAGGCTGCTGAGAACACCCTGCTTGGTGAACCACTCGCCGCCGAACTCGATGATGCTGGGGAGGTGTGCGAGGGTCTCGACGTTGTTGATGATGGTGGGCTTGCCGAAGAGGCCCTTGACGGCGGGGAAGGGGGGCTTGATGCGTGGCCAGCCCCGCTTGCCCTCGATGGCCTCGAGCAGCCCGGTTTCCTCGCCGCAGATGTACGCGCCCGCGCCGCGGTGGACGTGGCAGTCCACGGCCCATGCGCCACCCCGCGCGGTGGAGGCGCCCGAGAGCAGGCCCGTGCCGCCGAAGATGCCGTTGCGGTACGCCTCGGCGATGGCCTTTTCGAGCACGTGGGCCTGGTGGTGGTATTCGCCCCGGATGAAGATGTAGGCGGTTTTGATTCGGCAGGCGTAGCAGCAGATGGCGATCCCCTCGAGGAGCAGATGGGGATCAAAGTCCATGAGCAGGCGGTCCTTGAACGTGCCGGGCTCGGACTCGTCCGCGTTGATCGCGAGGTATCGCTGGCCGGGGTCGGCCTCCTGCCCCTCGTTCACGGCGAGCCTGGGAAGGAACGTCCACTTGAGGCCGGTGGGGAAGCCCGCGCCGCCTCGCCCGCGCAGGACGGACTTCTTGACCTCTTCGGTCACGTCGTCGGGCTTGAGGGAGATGGCCTTCTTGAGTCCGGCATAGCCGCCGGTCTTCAGGTACTCGTCATATCCGACGATGTGGCGGCCCTTTGGGTCGGCGTATGGCCAGCAGGGGATGCGCTTGGTGAGGGCGGGACCGCCCAGAGCGTCGAGGTGGGGGTTGACTTTGCCGGAGGGCGACTTGGAGGTCAGACCATGCGGGTGAAAGGGCATAGGCGGGAGTGTAGGTCCGGACCCCGCGGGCTCTGTCTATTCCTCATCCCGCCCCTGGATGGCGCGGATGATGCCCATGGCGAGGTAGGGGCGGTCGTACTTGACGTCCTTCAACGCCACGAGGATACCGAGCTTCTCAAAGGCTTGGACGTGCTTCTGCGCCGCAGCATAGGTGATTCCCATGATCTCTGCGGCCTTGGTCACCGTGACTACCTGACGATCGAACAGATGGTCAAGGAGCCTCGTTGGCAGAATGCTCCCCCGACGGGTCGTGATCTTCGCCGTGTAGTCAGCGTACAACTTGCCCAAACCCTCGGCGCAGACCGTGTCAGCCGCAGCCTGCTCGGCGATTGCGGTGCAGAAGAACCCAACCCACTCCTCCCACTCCCCGTGGGTGCTAACGCGCAGCAGCCGCTCGTAGTACTCCTGGCGGTTCTTCTGTACCCATTCGCTCAGGTTGCAGACCGGGTGCCTCAGCTCGCCGTTCTTCACCGGGGCCAGTGTGACTAGAGCGCGACCGAGCCGGCCGTTGCCATCGCTCATCGGGTGGATCGTCTCAAACTGGTAGTGCGCGAGCGCCAGCTCCACGAAGTAGGGCAGGGTATCCCGGGGCGTTGACTGAGGCGTGTTCGGGTTGCAGAACCGCTCCCACAAGTCCATGAGTTCGCGCACGCGTGCGCCCGGTGGGGGCACGAAGCGTGCGTGCCGGAACCCCTTGTGCTCGTCCCCAATGCAGACTTGAGTATCTCTGTACTTACCCGGTCGGTGGCGAGCATCTGTGATCAAGAGGCGGTGCATCTCCAGCACCAGTCGGCCGCAGATGGGAAGCTTCGACCGGAGGCCGTGCTCAATGGCCTGCTGATTGCGGTGAACCTCCGCCGGGGCGCTCTCGGGCCTGAGAGCGCCCAAGCCAGCCAGCGCTGTGTCCTGGACGGAGGCAAACGTGTTCTCGATCTGGCTGGAGGCCCGGGCCTCTCTGATCCGCAGGCCTGAAAGCAGGGCGGTGCGACCTGGAAGGGCGTCCACAAGCCCATCCAGCCGCACAAGTCGGGTCCTTGCCCGATCAAGCACGTCGAAGAGTCGCCCGAGCAGCCGCGTCCGGTCGAGTTCGGGCGGCAGCGGGTGCGGCACAAACGCGAGCCCCTGGCGCTGTGCCTTCTCCCCGCCGGGGCCCCCCTCCTCAAACGTCGTGGGTTCGAGGACGCCCGGGAACCCGGCTTGAAAGTCGCTTGGCTGCATCGAGTTCTACCCAAGTGCAAAGTCAGGTCGTGCTTTTATACTTTATCGCCACAAAGTATAAATTGCACGCCGCGATTCCTACATTGCGACAAAGCGGCCCATAGACGCTTATCGGACAGCAACTTAGGAGCCACGCCAGCCCTTCAGCTCGTCGCCGCAGGAGCTCTGCGACCTCGCCAGTCGCGGCAGCAGCAATCCCGGAGAAAGCTCGGTGACAGGCGGACCGCAGCAGAACGGCTGGGAGCGGGCCACGAGGACCTACTGCCCGATCCGCACCCCGCCGTCGGGCGCGTGGAGGCGCATGCGCTTGTTCTTGAACCCCAGCCCGGTGAAGTAGCCCGAGCGGAGGATGACGTCCCCGCCTGTGGGGGCGGCGGCGTAGGCATCGGGGAAGTTGTTGAAGGGGTTGGCCCAGGTCCCCGGGCCGTTCGAGCCGCCGATCTGTGAGACCTTGGCCCAGCCCGGCTGGTAGAGGTAGATGGCGGTGCAGCGGTCGCCGAAGGTGGCGTGCGTGCGCTGGCCGATGCGGCTCTGCCAGACAGTGGCGAACGCGGGCTGCACGGTGATCGTCTGGGCGGGGGGAGTCCCGACGCCGAAGGCCGTGGCCCCGTAGTGCATGAAGGAATCGAAGTTGTAGATGCCGATGGTGCCGGAGAGCCCCTCGATCTGGAAGTTGGGGTCGCAGGGCCCCGGGTTTCCCTGGGAGTCCGGGCAGCACGTCTGGCAGATGCTGCCGGTGTTGATGGTCACGAAGTTTCCGCGATCGGTCCGCGACTGTTCGTGGTAGATGCCGAGCACATGGAACAGCTCGTGGACCATGATGTACTGGAAGTTCCAGTTGAGAATGTTGACGATGCCCTGGCCGGGCCGGAGACCGACCGGCGCGTTGTTCCCCCCGGAGTTCTGGACGTGAATCCAGGACGTGTGGAACCAGTCGCGGGGCACGAAGTCGATGTCGCAGTAGCTCTCGACCTCGGCCATCGCCGCGTCAAAGAGCGTGCGGTTTGCCTGGGTCACGTTGCCGTCGTACTCGTAGGGAATCTCGCCCGGCCAGCGTGGCCCCTGGTAATACGGCCCGCGGTCCTGGTAGATCGGCACCTGCACGCACCCCACGATCCGGTGCCCCGGGGTCACCTCCAGCCCGGACTCCGGCGGCTCGATCTCGGGCAGGGCCTCCGTGGCCGCCGGTGCCTCGACGCTCTGCGGTGGCACCGCCGGCGGGTGCGGGTCGTATGAGGGCCGCGCCAGCAGGGGCGGGCTCAGCGGCGGTGGCAGGGAGTTTGGCGCGATGTGCTGCCCCGCCGCGTGTGCGGCGAAGAGCAGCATCGGCAGCAGGGCCATGCGTCGCGTGTTCATGGCGCATCCTCCTACTGCAGGTTGACCCAGACCAGCACAAGGCCCTTCTCACCCCTGGGCAGGGGCGACATGGCCTTCCCGATCACCGTCCCGGGCGACCTCGCCTCGTCTGACACCCGCATCGCGTGGCCGGGCGTGTCCGAGGTCGTCAGCCGATCCCCCGGACGAATCTCCGCGCTGGTGGCGTCGGCAAAGCACCACACGCGTCCGGTCATGGCGACGGGGTGGCGGCCCCGCGCGTGCTCGCTCTCTTCGTCACGCATCAGCACGCCGGGCGACAAGCCGTTGGCCCCGGAGATGACGCCCGCGACCGTTGTGTCGTAGGGGCGATCGCTGACCCGCAACTGGCCCGCGTGCGCGGGGTCGATCGCGACCACCATCCCGGGGACGGGCTCGCCGTTCACGTCGAAGGGCTCCGCGAGGTCGGCCCCGCCCAGGATGTCCAGCGCCCGGACCGCCGCGACACCGTCCGCGAAGAGCGCTCGCCCGCCGGCGTCGTTGCGGCAGTAGACCGCCGCGGCGTTCAGCCCCCGGCTGAGCGCGACGAGCCCGTTGCCCTGGTCGGACTCGGCCCAGGCCCCCTCGCCCGAACCACCAAACCACCCGCGGTTGACATTCGCGGGCGTGCCGCCGGGGTTTCGCTCCGCGTAGAGGGCGTAGGCCCCGGACGTGGTCTTGGCGACAAAGCCGATGCCGGTGGGGCTCTCCGCCCAGCCTCCCTCGCCCGCCCCGCCGAACCACCCGCGGTTGTTGTTGCTGGTCCGCACGCCGTAGAGCGCCACGCTCCCGGAGGTGGTCTGCGCGTAGAGACCCTGTGCGGTATCGCTCCGGCCGTACAGGGCGCGTCCGCTGGAGGAGTACCCGTACACGCCATGGTTCGTGAGGTGCTCGCCGTACACGCCCGCGGAGTTCGCGTTGGAGCTGCTCGAGAGCCCGAGCACGCCGTAGACCTGCCCGGTGGCATGGGTCGCGATGCCGAAGACGCCGCTGCCCGCGCTCCCGCGCGACTCGCCGCGCACTCCCACGGCACTGGATGTGCCTGTGGCGGAGGCCAGGCCGAACACGCCGTACTGATTGATGAAGGTGCCCGAGTGCGTGCCCTGGAGCGTGCCGCCGGTGGCGTTGGCCTCGGTCGCGGTGGTCTTGGCGGCGAAGGAGGCGCCGCCCGACCCGTCGTCGAGGATGTTCCTGTACGTCACCCCGCCGCTGGTATTGGTGGCGCTCCCGACCCGGCCGGAGAAGTCCATCGCAAGGATGGTGCGGTAGCCGTTGGCCGGGATGGCCCCCCAGGGCGAGGCGGAGGGATTGAACATGCCGATCTGGAGCGCGCCCCAGGTGTTGACAAGCACCCCTCCCCCTGGGTCGTTGGTGTTGCGCATGCGCAGTTGCGGATCGCCCGCCCGCATCTCCAGCAGGGCGGTGGGCGTCGTCGTTCCAAGCCCCAGCGACCCTGCGAAGGACCCGCCGGCGGAGAAGTTGTTGACCGCACTGAGGAGCGGGACGTTCGCGCTCAACCTCGCGTCCGAGAGCGTGCCGCCTGTGATGGCCGAGGCGCTGAGTGCGCTCAGCCCGGACCCGTCACCCGAGTGCGCTCCGACGAACGAGGTTCCCGAGATCGCACCGGCGGCGAAGGCTCCCGAGGCGTCCCGCAGAACAAGCGTGGAAGGCAGGTTGCTCGCCGTCCCCGTGGTCCTGGCGTTCAGGAGCGTTCCGGAAGAGATGTTCCCCGCGCTCAACCCTGTGAGGCCGGCGCCCGAGCCCACGATGATGTTTCCCGCGTTGCTGAACGTCACCGGGCTGGAGTAGGTGCCCGAGAACCGGGCGGAGGGAAGCGTGCCGCCCGTGAGGTTGCTCGCATTCTGGTAGAAGGCGGCCCCTTGCCCGCCCAGGAGGGTCGCGTTCGAGGCGGTCGTGGCGGTCGTTGCGGTCCCGGCCGCGATGGCGTATACCGCGTGCGGAGCCGAGGCGAGTTCCTGCCTGGGGCTCAGGGTGGCGAACCCCGCCGCGTTCGAGCAGTCTTGCCCCGCGTCGACGCGCGCATCGATCTCAAGAAACCGGGATTGCCCGGCGAACTGATTCCCGAAGTCCAGCGTGACGGTGAAGAGACCGTCCGTCACACTCAGGTCGTTCACGCACAGCGTGGGGCCCACCTGCCCCGTGCCCGAGGCCGCGTCGTAGAGCCTGAATCGCAGGTCGTGCGTCCCGTTCGCCGGCGCTCCCGCGATATCCAGCCGCCCCTGGTACACGAACGAAGGTCCGAGGACCTGCCCCAGGGCGGGAACAGCGCTCGCAACCAAAGCCAGAAGGATGGCGCACGTCTTCATGGACGATTCCTCCAGATCAGGACCCGCCCATCCTACTTGAAAACGCGGAATCGGCAAGGGCTTTGGCCTTGGGCATTGCGGCCGTACCGCCCCCTGCGTCCCGCGGGGCCCCTCGCCTCAGGGCTGCACGACGAACTCGTCCACCATGGGGCGTCCGCCCGCCGCCAGCACAACTCGGACTTTGAGCCACGCGGGGCTGCCCGCCCGCAGTGCCCCGCCCTCGGCTGACAGCCACTGCGCCACCCAGCGGTCCGCGACCAGGGGCAGGCGATAGGTCCTGGTCGCCGGGTCGAATCGCGCCGAGTTGGCCTCCGCCTGCGCAAAGGCGGGAACCTCCCACACCATCGCCTGGGTTTCCATACCCGGGCTGGTTCCTGGCCCGGGCTTGTAGAGTTCCACCTTGAGGTCGCCCACACCCTTCACCGCGTCGCCGAACTGGTCGCGGAGCTCCAGGTGAAGCACGAGCAGGCACTTGTCCGCCGCCACACCCGGAGATCGCGCGTCGACATGCGTGAGGGGGTGCACGCGGGCCACGGCGGGCTCGAACGGGCACGCCGCCGCCGGAGTCGCGGGGTCGGGTGACGCCTGCGCCGCACCCCCGGTGCCGCAGCCCGCCAGCATCGCCATGAGAAGCGACGTGAGCGCGAGGAGGGGCACCGCACGCGGCACGCGATCAGCACGGTCACGTCGCACGCATGGGCTCCTCACTACCCGATCCTCTCGGGCTTGAGTTCTCGCGTCATGAGTTGCCCGATCGCTCGGATCGGATCAAGCCCTTCGAACAGCACGGCGCCCACCGCGGCGGTGATGGGAACCTCCACGCGGTACCGCTCGGCCAGCGCCAGCACCGCCCTCGCCGTCGCGACACCCTCCACGACGTAGGGGGTGCGTTTGAGGTACTCCTGCAGGGTCTCGCCCTCGCCCAGCGCCTCGCCGCAGGAGCGGTTCCGCCCCTCCGGGCTGAAGCAACTTGTGGCGAGGTCGCCGACGCCCGCGATGCCGAAGAACGTCTCCGGGCTGGCGCCCATGGCGGTTCCGAGTCGGGCGATCTCAGCCAGGCCCCGGGCGAGCATCGCGCTCTTGGCGTTGTTGCCGGCCCGCAGCCCGTCGATGATGCCCGCCGCGATGGCGATCACGTTCTTCATCGCGCCGGCGAGCTCCACGCCCAGCAGGTCCGCGTTGGTGTAGACGCGGAGCCACGAGCAGCCGAAGATGATCTGGATCTGGCGGGCAAACTCGGGGTCGTCGCTGGCGGCGATCATCGCCGCGGGCAGGCACCTCGCGAGTTCCGGCGCGATCGTCGGGCCGGAGAGGCACCCGATCCGCCGGGCCGCCGCGTCCGGATCGTCGCGCCCTGATTGCCGGAGCACGTCCGCGATGACCTGCGTCGGCCTCAGGAGCGTGGAGTTCTCGATGCCCTTGGCGACCGACACCACTCCCGCGCCCGGGGGCATCAGGGGTGCCAGCCTCTCCCACGTCTCGCGGATGAACTGCACAGGGACCGCTGAGATCACGATGTCCGCATCACGCATCGCGCCGCGGTCGCTCAGGGGCACGATCACGGACTCGGGGAGCACGAACCCCGCGAGCTTGTCGCTCCGGCGGGTCTGTGCCACACGCCCGGACTCCTCCTCGCTGTGGCCCCACACGCGCACGCTGGCCCCGTTGCCGGCGAGCACGCCCGCGCAGACCATTCCCATCTGGCCCAGGCCCAGCACGGTCACGCGAGGGCCGCGGGGCGGTTCGCCGCCCCGGGCGGGTTGTACGGACGCGGGTGTCATCCGGTGCAAAGCGTATCAAGCCCGGCGGCGGATCGCGCCCCGCCGTCTCAGGGGCAATCGCCGCCCGCGACTACGTCGATGAGCGCCGCGATGTCGTCCTGGTCGACGTTCCCGTCCCGGTTGAAGTCCGGATCGATGCCGGCGGGGTTCTCACCCCCGCCCACGACATTGATGAGGTACGCGACGTCATCCTGGTCGACGTTCCCGTCCTGATTGAGGTCTGGGTCGCAAGAGGCACCTGGCGTCACGCCGAAGGCGATCGCCCGCGCGTTGTCGGCGAGGACGCCCGTGCCGTTGCCGACGACGAGCGCCGCGGTCTCGCCCGCGTCCATGAAGTCACCGTCGCCATTGAGGTCCGTGAGGACCAGGACGTTGTCCTGAAGGTCGGAGCCCGAGGAGACGAGGCCCAGCACGCCGGGTGGCCCGACGGCGAGGTCAAACGCGGACCCGAGCGTGACGCCCGCGGGCACCATCGCCTCTGACCAGACCTCCGTCACCTCCGAGGGCAGGTCGATCAGCCCCGAGCCATCAAGGTCGCGGAGGCGCCAGACCTTCTGCACGGGGATGGACGATGCGGAGTCCACGACGTACACGTCGTCGCCGTCCACGCCCACGCCGAGCCCGATCGCCGGCCCGAGCAGCCGCGCGGTGCTGTAGAACTCGCGGAGTTCGCCGGCCTCGATCGTGCCGCTCGCGTCGGTGTCCTCGGCGACGAAGATGACGTCGTCGGCGGTTCCCCGCGTGTCGACGAGGTACAGCTTGTTCCCGCTCGTGGCAAGGTCGAAGCAGGAAGAGCCGGCGACCAGGGTGCCAAGGTCGATGTAGACCGAGTACTCGAAGGGGTCGTCGGCGTCGCCGTCTGCGTTGAGGTCCTGCAGGCGATAGACGTAGTCCGCCGTCAGCGTTCCCCCCGCGCCCGCGGTGGATGCGTACACGACGCCATCGTTCCCGAAGGCCACGCCGCCGGGCGTCTGGAAGATCTGCAGCGTGGACGCGGTGGCGAAGAAGAGCACCGCCTCTGCCTCGTCGTTGGCGTCGCCGTCGCCGTTCAGGTCGCGGAGAGCGTAGAGCGAGTCCGTGTCGCCGTCACCGACGAAGACGCGGCCGTCCGCCGCCACGCCGATGGTGAATACGGCCCCCGCGCCCGAGAGGAACACCGCGTTGGAGTTGTCGAAGAAGGATGTCGTCTCTCCGAGATCGCCGGCGTCCCCATCGCCGTTGAGGTCGCGGCAGAGGTACACGGTGTCGAGCCCCGTGTCGGAGACGTACACGTCACTGTTGAGGGATGATCGGGGCACTGGCTGCGCCCACGCGCACACGCTCAGGCACGACAACGCCGCCACTGCCAAGATACCGCGCATCGTCTGTTCCTCCGGGCAAGGCCCGTGCAACTGTGGACGCTCCGGCGGCCGGGTCAACCGCGGGCCCGCCTCGATCCCGCGAACGCCCAAGGCTTCAGGGACACCCGCCCCCGGCCACCGCGTTGATCAGCGCCGAAACATCATCCTGGTCCGCGTTGCCGTCCTGGTTGAAGTCCGGGTCGCGCCCCGTGGGGTTCTCGCCTCCCGCGACCACGCCGACGAGGTATCGCACGTCATCCTGGTCGACGTTGCCGTCCTGGTTGTAGTCCGGATCGCAGGCCGGGCCGTCGTTCACCGTGAGCACCCCGCCCGTGCTCACCCGCACGGAGCAGGCGTTGGTCACCGTGCACGTGTATGTCCCCGCGTCGGTGGTCGACGCCGGGTCGATCCTCAGCGTCGGGCTTGTCGCGCCGGAGACGGCCCCGGCGTTTGTCAGCACGGTCTGGCCCCGCTTCCACTGATACGCCAGCGTGCCGGACCCGGACGCCAGCACGGAGAACTCCGCGGCGTCGCCCGCGTCGACCGCCAGGTTCGAGGGGTGCTGCGAGATCGCGGCCGCCGTGCAGGTCCGCACCCCGGGGGCCACAATGTCCGACTCCGTGCTCACGTTCACACTCACGGAAGCGAGCAGCAGATTGAGCATCAGACTCCCGCTGCACAGAGGCGCGGTGACGGGCGTGGGGTCCATCGCCAGCGGCCCGGGCTGCGTCTGCTGGTTCGAAACATCGAGGGTGGCCGCGATGGACGCCGAGTCGCCGTTGAGCGTTACCGTGCCGGTCAGCAGGACGGGGAGCGTCTGAGGCTCCACGGGGAAGGGCTCACCCTGGAGCGTGGCGGTCACGAGGAGGTTAATGGTGAGAGGGATGGCGAATGTGTACGTCCCGCCGCCCGCTGGCGTGAGCACCCCGGGGTCTTCCTCCGCGGCCTGCGAGGCCAGAAGGCCCGTGATCTGCCCCCCATCCAGCGGGATCGTGATGGGGAACCCGCCGAAGACCGTGCAGGTGGGCTGGCGGGTGCGGAAGGAGGGATAGGTCACCGAAACCTCTGTGCCGACGACCGCCTGTCCGCCATTGAGGATGTCAAGGCTGAGCCCGGTGAGCACGATCGTGCCCGCTGCGGGGTCGATGTTCATGGCGAAGACGCCCGCGGGGTGGAGAGGCGTCTGCCCCGAGGAACCCGACGCGCTGATCCCGCCCGCGGAGAGGTTGATCGCGGTGTTCAGCCCGTCGTCCGCCCCGGACAGCCCGGGCAGGGTCCGCGTGCCGGTGGGATTGGTCGTAGCGTCGTAGTTCCCGATCAGATAGCTCCGCGGGTTCCCGGACACCACGAACGGCGCGTTCACCGTCAGGCTCCAGGCCGAGGTCGACGACGCCCCGACCGAGAAGTTGTACGAATCAGCCTGCGCAATGGCGGGCAGGATGGCAACGGCGGCGAGGGCGGTCCAGCGGCGCATGCGGTCACTCCAAGGGGGGGCCGGCGGGCAGTCTACCCGACCCAGGAGCATCCTCCAAGGCGAATCCGTGGACGAACCGCCACCAGCGAGGCACGAGGCCCGCTCGAAACCAACCGCCCGCCACGAGTTTTCGGAACTGGGGGTGCCTTACCAGCCGCCCCGGGAGCCGCCACCACCACCACCGCCGCCGCGGTAACCACCCCCACCGCCTCCACCCCCACCGCCTCCACGGAATCCACCGCCACCACCACCGCCACGGGGGCGCTCCTCGCGGGGCTTGGCCTCGTTGACGACCAGGGGTCGCCCGGCGAACGCAAACCCGTTCAGTTTCTCGATCGCCGCGTTCGCCTCGTCGTCGTTGGACATCTCGACAAACCCAAACCCGCGGCTGCGGCCGGTCTCGCGGTCGATCACCACCGACGCACGCTCCACCTGCCCGTGTGGCTCGAAGAGCTGGCGAAGTTCGGCCTCGCCGGTCGTGTAAGGAAGGTTGCCAACATACAGGTTCTTCATCTCAGGTCCTTGAATCGGTGTTCCACGCACGTCGGCGGGGTGCCCCCGCGCCGCTGGCATCGCCCCGCTCGCCCCGAGCAAGCGAGGCCTTTCAGCCTACCAGAATACGCCCTACCCCGGACTCGCCTCTCCGGCGCCCTCCCCTGTGGGGGTGGGCTCCGCGGGCGTCGCGGGTGGCTCCTCCTTGTTGGGGTCAATGAACCAGGCCAGGGATCCGTCCGGGAGCAGGATCGCCACGTTCATCACGCGCCCAAGTGGGAGCTGGTTCGTCTTGTCCATCGTCGAAACAAACACGACGATCACCGCGTTACCCTTCTCGAACTCGCCCGGCAGAGGAAGCATCGACTGCCCCATCCCCGGCTGATATTCCGCGGGGATCGAGGTCATGGGGATCTCCCCGATCTTCGCGAAGTTCTTGAAGAACGGCATCATCCCCGGCGTCAGCCGCGTGTACTCGCCCAACTCAGCGGTCACCTTGGCCCGGAACTGGTCCATGTCGGCCTTGGTGGCCTTGTCCGCGGCGTCCTGCGTCAGCATCTCCTCGAGTTCGCTGCGGTCCTCGCTCTGGGCGATCTCCACGAACTTGCCGTACGTGTGCAGCGCCCCGAGCGCCTGCGCAACCCCGACGAGCACGAAGATGCCCGCGAGCACGCCCAGGATGGAGGTCACCAGCCCGCCCACGGCGACGCCCTTGCCGCCCAGCACCCCTCCGGACCGCCCGATCATCATCATCGCGGAGATCGCAAAGACCAGCCCGACAAGCCCCATCGCCGGCCCCACCACGGGGATGAAGCAACAGGGCAGCGAGAGGATGCCCAGGATCAGCGAGAGCACCGCCATCACGCTGGTGCGCTCCGGCGCCCCGGGCTGCTTCCCGCCGAAGTCGCTGAACTCACCCTGGGTGCCGGTGGGCTGCGGGTTTGTCGGAATCTGTGTCATGCGCGAATATAGCCCTGATTGGGAGCCTGGGCCCACGGTTTCGCGCCGCTTACACGCCGCCGGAGGCGCGCAGCCTTTGCACGCTCGCCACGAGCGTGTCGGCGCACTCGCCCACCTCTCGCTGGGTGGTGTACCGGCTGAGGCTGAGCCTGATAGACCCGTGCGCGATTCGCTCGGGCACGCCCATCGCCAGGAGCACGGGCGAGGGTTCCAGCGAACCTGAGCTGCACGCCGCCCCGGCGGAGGCGCACACGCCCCGCTCGCTAAGCAGCATGAGCAGGGCCTCCGCCTGCAAGCCCGGGAAGCCGATGTTCGAGGTGTTCCACAGGCGCTCGCCCCCTGCGTTGACCACCGCGTCGGGGATCCGGGCGAGGATGCGCTCTTCCAGCAGGTCTCGCGCAGCCCGGATGCGGGTTCGCCCTTCCGGGCTTGCGAGCCACGCCGCGGCCTCGCGCGCCGCGGCTCCCGCGGCGAGGATCGCGGGCACGGCCTCGGTGCCCCCGCGCCGCCCAAGCTCCTGGGTCCCCAGGGTGGTGGGCGACAGGCGCACGCCCGGACGCACCCACAGCACGCCGCACCCCTTCACGCCGTGGAACTTGTGCGCCGAAAAGGAAAGCAGGTCGACGCCCGCCGTGTGTACATCGGTCGTCTCTTTCCCGACCCACTGCACGCCGTCGGAGTGCATGACCGCCCCCGCCGCCCGCGCCGCCCTCGCGATCTCGGCGAGGGGCTGCACGAGCCCCGTCTCGTTGTTGGCCCACTGCACGCTCACCATCGCCACGGACTCGTCGATCACGCCCGCGAGGGCCGAGACATCGACGCGCCCGCCGGGTATCAGGGGCAGCGTGCGGACCTCTACCCCCTGCCGCCCGAGGTGCTCCGCGAGGTCGCGGACCGCCGCGTGCTCCACCGGGGTGGTGACAAGAACCCGCCTCTTCGAAGGGGCGAGCACCCCGCGGATCGCAAGGTCGATCGACTCGGTGCCCGAGGACGTGAGGATGAGATCACGCGCGTTCGCCCGGATGAGCAGCGCGAGGTCCTGGCGGGCCAGCTCCACCGCCGCCCGCGCCGCCTGCCCGGGCCGGTGCACGCTGGAGGGGTTGTGCCACAACTCCTCCATGGCGCGCCGAGCGGCGAGCACGGCTGCCTCACAGGGCATCGTCGTCGCGTTGTTGTCGAAGTACGCCACGGACGATCCTACGGCCTGCAAAAACAAAGCGGCCCGGCGCTGGGCCGGGCCGCCGAGGGTGATGAGGGTTCTCGAGCGGTCAGGGGCAGGGGCCGCCGGCGACGACGTTGATGAGGGCGGAGACGTCGTCCTGATCGACGTTGCCGTCCTGGTTGAAGTCGGGGTCGATCCCGGAGGGGTTCTCGCCGCCACCGACGACGTTGATGAGGTAGCCCACGTCGTCCTGGTCGACGTTGCCGTCCTGGTTGAGGTCAGGATCGCAGCCGACCGAGGGGGGATCGATGGTGATGACGACGACGTCCGTGGAGGTGGCTCCGCGGTCGTCGGTCACCGTGAGGGTGATGGCGTGGGTGCCGACAGAGAGCGGAACCGTCGCGTCCGGTTCGGTCCCGCTCGCGAGGGTGGTCGCGCCCTCCTGCCAGAGGTAGCTGACGATCGTGCCGTCGGGATCGGTGCTGGCACCGGCGTCGAGGACGACGTCCTCCGAGCCGCTGTTGTCGGCGTCGGTGAGCGTCTGGTCCGGGCCCGCGTTGGCGACAGGGCGACGGTTCACGAACACTTCGACGCTGTCGGAGTGCTGCGCACCATCGTTGTCGGTGACGGTCAGCGTGATGGTGTGAGCGCCCCAGGAAAGGGAGACGTTGGCCGTGGGGCTCGCGCCGTTGGCCAGCGTGGACGCGCCTTCCATCCAGAGGTAGTTGGTGATGGTGCCGTCACCATCGCTGCTGCCCGAGCCGTTGAGCGTCACGCCCTCGGCGCCGGAGTTGTCGAGGTCGGTGACGACCTGATCGACGCCGGCGTTGGCCACGGGCGGGATGTTGCTGACGTCGGCGCTGCCGGGCTCGCCGTCGGTGTGCATGTAGCGGTACCCGGTGGAGCCGGACTGCTGGGCCTGGACCCAGTAGTAGTAGGTGACGCCCGGGGAAGCGCTGGTGTCGTCAAAGAGGGTGGTTCCGGCGGAAACCGTGCCGATGGAGCCGGAGAGCGCGGAGTTGTTGGTCGTGGCGCGCCGGACCTGGTAGCCCGTGGCGCCGGTGACGGCGGGCCAGGTGACGCGCACCTTGTCGGTGAAGGTCCCGTCGGTCGCGCTGGGGTTGAGGTTGAGGTTCTGCACGGTGACCGAGATGGTGTACATCTGGGTCTGGCTGAAGTTGGCCTCGGCGTTGACCTTGAAGTATGACACGCCGCTGTTGAGGAGCAGGCCGGTGGTGGACTCGGCGACGCCGATCGCCGCGCCGGTGACGGTCCGGAAGACGGTGGTGCCGTTGGACCCGTAGACCGTGAACTGGAGGTTGCCCTGTCGCAGGGGGTCGGTGGTGGTGCCGGAGGTCTGGCAGGAGCCGTCGCCGTTCTGATCGACGTCGGTGTAGGCAGCGGTGCCCACGGGAGTCACGGTGATGTTGACGAGCTGGGGCGCGTTGAGGGTGAACTTGTACCAGTCGTCCTCGGTGCTTGGGGCGGACACGGAGCTCGGGACGAGGCTGATGATCGACCCGCCGCCGATCTGGGGCGAGGGCGTCGTGCCGCGGTTGGTTGTCGTCGCGTTGGCGAGCGTGCCGAGGTCGGTCGCGAGCGCGGAGGTGTCGTTGTTCTCGTAGAAGTCGCCGTACATGTGCTGCACGCCCCGGATGTCATCAAGGCGGGGCCCGTCGAAGGCGCTGGTGTAGAAGGGTTCGAGCAGCTTGGTCTGGCTGATGGGGCAGACGTGGGGCAGGCCCAGGCCGTGCCCGTGCTCGTGGGCCACGATGTTCCGGAGGAAGATGTAGTTGCCACCCGAGGACGCCCAGTTTTCGTTCGCGTCCAGCACCATGTCCCCGCCGGTGGGGAAGGAGTTGAACGCGAGGACGCCGCTGGAGCCGTCGAGCGCCCGCATGCCGATCCGGACATCGCCCCGCAGGCCGACCTGCCCGCCGGTTCCCCAGGCGGCACCGTCGTCCCACTCCTGGCCCGAGATGCTGATCCGCGTGTAGGTCACCCCGGTGATGGCCTGCCAGCGGTCAAAGACGGACTGAATCTTGCTGATCCAGGTCGCGCGGTTCGCCGCTCCGAAGAGCGTGTCCATCCGCGACCAGAGCGTGTTGGGCGAGCCGCCGCCGCTGAGGCCTGGGAGCGAAACTCCGTCCGGGGCCAGCGACCACGTGAGCGCGAGCGCGTTGCCGGGCTGCGAAGTCCAACGGCTGCCGATGTTGTACCGGTCCTGATACCCGCTCTGCAGCGAGGCGTAGATCTGCTGCCATTCCTCGGCGGTGGGCTTGTACCCCTCGTCGAAGCACACCTCTCGTCGGCCGTAGTCCTCCGGGTCGCCCGCGACGAAGGTGCCGTCGGGCATCGCGCCCGTGTGCCCGCTCACCTCGCGCGTGCGCCCGTCCTCGAACGTCGCACGCGGGTACAGCCACGAACCACGGTCCCCCGCGGGCTCGGGGGCGGCGAACGCCGAACCACACAGAGCCAACAGGCAACCGATCACCCCGATCTTCCCTTCCCTCGTCATGATCTGTTTCTCCGCTTTCAGAATCGAATGATCAACCGCCCGGAGAGCTCCGAGCAGCCTCCAGCTCCGCACGCCGCGGATTCCCCCGGTGGTCCCGAATGAGCCTACGGAAGGCCCGCCCGGATGTTACAGTTCCCGCTCCAATCGGCCTTCCCCGGCCCGAACTTGTCCCGCAGTGCCATCCACCGACGCGGACCCGCATCGGCCGTAGAACCTCACCCCATCTCCTTGTCCTCTTCGGGGACGCACCGGCCCAAGTTCCTTCCCCGACGAACTTTCGCTTGTTATGGGCCAGTTATTGTCGGTCTTTGTTTGGGTAAAACGCCGCCTCCGCGACATCCACCGCGCGCCCCAGGCCCGCCGCCTTGTTCACCGTCTCCTGGTACTCCGCCTCGACATCGGAGTCCGCGACGATGCCCCCGGAGGCTTGCAGGAGGTAGGTCCACCGCCGCGTGCCCCCCGTCCCGGGCGTGGCGAGTGCGAGCGGCACCACCATGGTCCGCAGTGTGAGGGCGACGTCCATCTGCCCGTCGAGCCCGACGTAGCCGATGCCCCCGCCGTAGGGCCCGCGGCGCACTGGTTCCAGCTCATCAATGACCTGCATCGCTCGCACCTTTGGAGCGCCGGAGATCGTCCCGACGGGGAGCGCCGCCCGGAGCGCGTCCCAGCAGTCCAGCCCGTCCCGCAGCCTCCCTGTCACGGTGCTGCTGATGTGCATGACGTGGCTGTACCGCTCCACCTCCATCACCGCGGGCAGGTTGATGGTGCCGGGCTGAGCCACCACGCCCACGTCGTTGCGCCCCAGGTCCACGAGCATGATGTGCTCCGCCCGCTCCTTTGGGTCTGCCAGCAGGTCCCGCTCCAGCGCCGCGTCCTCCTCGGCGGTCTTTCCCCGCCGACGCGTCCCCGCCAGAGGCCGGTTGGTCACCTCCAGCCCCGCCCCCGACCTTCGCACGCGGCAGAGGATCTCCGGGCTGCTCGCCACGAGCACGCACCCCTCGCACTGCATGTAGACCATGTAGGGCGAGGGGTTCACGCACCGCAGCGCGCGGTACACATCAAACGGGTCCGCGTCGCTCGTCCGCTCGAACCGCTGGCCGAGCACCACCTGAAAGACATCCCCCGCGCGGATGTACCCGAGCGCACGGTCCACCATCGCCGCGTGCTGCGCGCGCGTCAGGTTGCTCGTCGGGTTGCTCGTCACGGCTCCGGGCGCACCAGCCTCGGGCATGAACCCCGTGCGCAGGGGCTCGCTGTGTACGTTCAGCATGGCGACCACGCCTTCGAGCCTCGCCATCGCCTCGGCATAGGCCTGTCTGGCCTCCTGCCCCGGCCCCACCTCCGCGAGCGCGATCACAAACACGCTCCGCTGCGCGTGATCGAACACCACCAGCGAGTCGTAGTACGCGAAGCACAGGTCGGGCAGGTGCAGGTCATCGGGCGGCGCGCCGGTCCAGGGCAGTTTCCCGGGGTTTGCGTAGCGCACGCTGTCGTACGCCGCGTAGCCAAAGAGCCCCCCCAGCACGCACCCCGGAGTCCCGGGAGCCCCCAGGAGCCTGCGCTCTCTCGCAAACCCGCGGAGCACTTCGAAGGGGTCGGCGCACGGGCTGGTTCGGCTGGCGGAGTCTCCCCTGAGCGCCCGGCGCGTGACGCTTCCCTCCTTCGCCAGGAACAACTCTCTTGGCCGGGCACCGAGAATGGAATACCGACCCTGCCTCTGGCCCCCTTCGACGGACTCCAGCAGGAACGACGGCGCCGCCCGGTCGTCGGGAGCCACCAGCCGCCGATACGCGATCGTGGGCGTGAGCTGGTCCGCGATCAGGCGCACCGCCAGCGGCACCACGATCGTGGCGCCGGAGTCCGGACCCGCCCGCTCGCTGGCGATCATCGACTCGAACTCGGCGGGGTTGAGGTTCGCCATGAGGGGTTCGCCCCGGGGCACTCAGCCCGCGGCGTGGGCGCGGTACCAGTCGATGGTTCGCTTCAGGCCGTCCTCAAAGCCTACCTGCGCCCGCCAGTTCAGCAGCTTCTGAGCCCGCGTCGTGTCCAGGCACCGCCGGGGCTGCCCGTCGGGCTTGGTGCTGTCCCACACCACCGCGCCGTTGAAGCCGGTCAGCTTCACGATCAGCTCCACCAAGTCCTTGATGGTGATCTCGAAGCTGGCGCCCAGGTTGATGGGGGTCGGATCGTCCATGACCTCCGCCGCTCGCACGATCCCCTCCGCCGCGTCGTCCACGTAGAGAAACTCCCGCGACGCGGAGCCCGTGCCCCAGCAGACGATCTGCGGCTCGCCCCGTCGCTGCGCCTCGATGCACTTGCGGATCAGCGCGGGGATGACGTGGCTGGACTGGAGGTCAAAGTTGTCCCACGGGCCGTAGAGGTTCACCGGCAGCACGTACGACGACTTCATCCCGTACTGCAGCTTGTACGCGTCGAGCATCTGCCACGCGGCCTTTTTGGCCACGCCGTAGGGCGCGTTGGTCTCCTCCGGATAGCCGTCCCACACCTCGTCTTCCTTGAAGGGCACCTTGGCGAACTTCGGGTAGGCGCAGATGGTGCCCGTCTGAACGAAGCGCCCGTCGCGCAGGTGCAGGCCGTCGAGCCGGGCCTGCTCGATCAGGTGCAGCGCCATCGCCATGTTGGCATAGAAGTAGCGCCCCGGGTTCTTCTGGTTCGCGCCGATCCCCCCCACCTCCGCCGCGAGGTGGATGACCACATCGACCTTGTGCGGCGCGAACGCGGCCCTGTACAGCCTGGCAACGTCGGTCTGCTCGGTCAGGTCCCATTTGGCACGCCGGGGGATGCAGATGTTCGAGTCCGGCACGCCCCGCGCCCGCAGGCGCTCGACCACGTGGCGCCCGAGAAAGCCCGCTCCGCCCGTCAACAGAATCCGCTTCGCCTTGAGGTCCGTCATGTTCACCTTTCAATGTACCGGGCGGAGTGTAGGGAAATCGCCCATCGGCGGGCGCGGCGAGCCTCTTGCCGTCACGCGTACGCTTGCCCATGGTCCGAATCGACGTCTCGTACATCGGCGGCAAGAAGTGCGACCTTCAGCACACCGAGGGCCACCGGCTTCGCACCGACGCCCCGAAGGACATCGGGGGCACCGCCTCGGCCTATTCCCCCACCGACCTCGTCGCCGCGGGCCTGGCGAGCTGCATCCTCACGACCATCGCGATGTACGCCGAGCGCCACGGGCTGGACATCACCGGCGCCCGGGCGGAGGTCGAGAAGCACATGACCCAGCCCCCGGCGCCACGCCGCCTGGGCAGGCTGCCCGTCATCGTCACACTCCCCGCGAGTGTCCCCGCGGAGATGCGCGAGCGTCTGGAGAAGGTCGGGTACGCCTGCCCGGTCCACGCCTCGCTGCACCCGGAGGTCGAGGCCCCGATCGAGTATCGCTACGTCTGAGGAGGAGCGGGCCGGACGCCCGGACGCCCGGACATGCGCCCGCCGCGCGTCCTGAAACTCGCGGGGCAGGTCCGATCAGGGCGGACCCGATGGCTCCCGCGCCAATTCCGGTTGTCACCGCGGCGGGTGAAACGCACATTCTCCCTGGGTGGGCTCCGCCACCCGTGGGAGGTTCTCATGACCTTGCGTGGCTCCATCGCCTGCCTGATCGCTGTCGCCGGTGCCGGCCAGATCGCCGCCGCCCAGACGCTCATGTTCGAGGAGTACGCCCCCGGCACGCAATTGCACGGCGTGGACGGCTGGAAGGGCTGGGACAACGACGCCGCCAGCGGTGCCGCCACCTCCGCACTCTTCGCCCACTCCGGCTCCAGCTCCGTCGCCATCCGGGGCTCGGCCTCCGGCGCGACCTCCGACCTGGTACGCGAGTACGACATCACCAGCGGTCAGGTGCAGTTCACCGCGTGGCAGTACATCCCCAGCGGTGCCAGGGGCGACACGTACTTCATTCTGATGGACACCTACGCCGCGGAGGGCCCAAAGCACTGGGCAACGCAACTCCGATTCCACCTCACGGCGAACAAGGTGCAGGACACCCTGCCCGGCAGCACCGGACACCTGCCCATCGTCCGCGACCAGTGGGTGCCCATCCGAGTCGACATCGACCTCGCGGCGAACTCACAGTCCGTCTGGTACAACAACCAGCACCTCACGACCGTGCCCTGGAGCCGCTATAGCGGCGGCGCGATGAGGCTCCAGGCAGTCGATCTCTACGGCTCGACGACGTCCACCGTGTACTACGACGACGTGGGCGTCGCCGCACTCCCCTCGCCGGGCACGGTGACGCTGGCCTCGGCGGGGTTCGGCGTGGCGGTGCTCCGCCGCCGTCGCCGGTAGATCCCACCCGCCCCTCCCCCCGTCTGGTGACGCCCGGCCGATCGATGACGCCTCGTTGAGTTGATGGTTACGCTTCCGCCGCGCGCCACGCCGCGCCGCAGGAGCCGACCATGCCCCTCACCCGTGAGCAACTCGCCCAGCGCGCCGCCCAGGAACTCCGCGACGGCTACATCGTGAACCTCGGGATCGGGATCCCCACGCTGGTGGCCAACTACGTCCCGGCGGGCATCGACGTCTGGCTGCAATCCGAGAACGGGCTGCTGGGCATCGGCCCCTTTCCCACCGAGGCACAGGTCGACGCGGACCTCATCAACGCCGGCAAGCAGACCGTCACCGCCCGGGCGGGGGCCAGCTTCTTCTCCTCCTCCGACTCTTTCGGCATGATCCGGGGCGGGCACATCGACCTGTGCATCCTGGGTGCCATGCAGGTCTCCCAGTCCGGAGACCTCGCGAACTGGATGATCCCGGGCAAGATGGTCAAGGGCATGGGCGGTGCCATGGACCTGGTCGCGGGCGTCCAGCGCGTGGTTGTGGTCATGGAGCACTCCGCCAAGGGTCAGACCAAGGTCGTCCCGCAGTGCACCCTCCCGCTCACGGGCCGGGCCTGCGTGGACCTGCTCATCACCGACCTCTGCGTCATGGAGATGGACGCCGCCCGCGGGCGGTTCGTGCTCAGGGAGGTCGCCCCGGGCGTCACCGTCGACGCCGTGAAGGCCAACACCTCGGCGGAGATCATCATCCCCTCCGGCGTCGGCGAGATGGTGCTCTGACTCCCGGTCCGACAGCGACCCCTGCGGTGCACCCCCGCCCGCGGTACCCTGTGGGACTATGGGCACGTCACGGAACAATCTCATCGCGGGCGTCTTCGTGCTGCTCGGGGTGCTCCTCTCGGTCTGGTCGAGCTTCCTGCTTGCGGACCGCTCCGCGTACGCCTCTACGCGTGAGTTCATCGTCCGCTTCTCCCTCTCCCAGGGTGCCATGGGGCTCAAGCGGGGCAGCCCCGTCATGCTCGCCGGGCAGGAGATCGGGCGCGTGCTCGACGTCACCTTCGACACCCCCGCCGGCGACGGCGTGCCCGAGGCCGTGCACGTGATGGTCGAAGTCCGCAGCGACCTCACGCTCTATGAGGACGCCTCGATCAACCTCGTGAAGCCCCTGCTGGGCTCGCTCTCGAGCATCAACATCAACGCCATCGGCACGGCGCAGGCCGTCGCCACGGGCAAGGGCCCGCAGATCGAGAAGGGCGAGATTGTCCAGGGCCGCATCGCGCCCCCGGGCTTCCTGGAAGACGCCGGGCTCGGGCCCGAGCAGTCCGCGCAGATCAAGTCCGCCATCGCCAGCATCGACACCGGCGTCAAGAAGATCAACGAGCTCATCGAGCGCACGGGCCCGGGCGTTGAGGCCGGCGTCGGCGATGCCCGGGCCGTCCTCGCCGACCTGCGACTGAGCATCGCCGAGTGGTCCAAGCAGCTCGACACCACCATGGCCAACGTGGAGGCGGCGTCCGCGAAGCTGGACCCCATCATGGCCAAGGCAGAGGCCGGGATCGACGACGCGAGGGGCGTGGTCGTCTCCATCCAGGGCATGATCGACGAGAACCGCGCCCGCGTGAACGAGACCGTCAAGAGCCTCGAGTCCGCCGCGGCGAAGATCGACCAGAAGACCGTCGAGGACCTCAACGCCGCCCTCGCCGAAGGCCGCGGAGCGCTCAATGTCTTCAGCGAGGCAGTCTCCAAGGTCAGCGGCGTGGTGGGCGAGCAGACGCCCAACCTCCGGCGCACGCTCGCCAACCTCCGCCTGATGTCGGACCAGTTGAAGCTCACGGCGGTCGAGATCCGCAGCCAGCCCTGGCGCCTCCTTCACCAGCCAACCAGCAAGGAGTTTGAATCGCAGGTGCTCTACGACGCGACGCGCTCCTACGCCGAAGCCGCCAGTGACCTGAAGGCCGCTTCCGAGTCCCTGGAGGCCGCCGCCGCCCTGCACGGGGCCGGCCGCCCCGACGCGCCGGACCTCGCGCCGCTCACGCAGTCGCTGAACGAGAGCCTGGCGGCGTATCGCCAGGTCGAGCGTTACCTCTTCGACAAGCTGGCGGAGAAGGAACGCAAGTAGCCACGCTGTGGGAGCCCGCCCGGCGCCGCCGGACGCGCCCCTCCTATCCCGACGGGGACATCACGCTGCGGTGGCGCCGGCGCCCCTAGAATCATGCGCTCATTGACAACAGGGGCCGATCGGTTTCGACTGGACAGGGAAGGCTCGTCGTGGCGCGTCGAGGGGCGTGACGGCCTCGTAAAAATCACGCAACACATTAACTGCCAACCGCAGTTACTCCCTCGCGGCCTAACCAGGCCGCGTGAGCTCTGCCCGACGCCTGATGAGGCGGGGCTCATAAACATCAGGCTGGCGGAGATCTGCGCCCGCAGGGATCAGCCGCGAGAAACTGCTGGGGGATTGGTCGTCTCGGAGGGCGCGGATGCCCGCCGAGCGAGCGAAAGCAAACCGTCCGATACACGCGTAGATGCGGCGTGCTGACTGTCTCAGGACGGGGGTTCAATTCCCCCCGGCTCCATTCTTCCGTAACTCAGGGGCTTGCGGAAACAAGCCGCAAGCCCCGGAAAGCCGCGGAGTTCTGCGCACTCGCCCCATTCGCGCTGCTTCTCTGCTTCTGCTCGTTTCCGGCCCCATCCGACGCCTTCCGCTGCGCCTGGCGCTGCGCGCAGGCCGCGGGCGTCTTGGCTGCCCGCTCGAAGAGTTCATCCGGCACGGCGTTGGCGTAGTGCTTCCCGCTGATGGTGATGCTGTGCCCAATCCACCGGCTCACGGCGAACTGCGGGAAGGTCAGCCTCGCGCAGAGGGCGCAAGAAGTCGGCGTACCGGCACCCAAGCGCCATGCACATGGCCGCGTACGGCGTGAAGATGCCCGCCTCTTCGAGGTGATCGGCCGCGGCATCCACGTCGGCCTGCGTCCATGCGTTCGGCTGCGATGGCGTCACCACCCCCTGCCGGATCAGCGCATCCAGGATCGCGGGGCGGGAGTCGTAGCCGCGGGACCGCAGGTGGTGCGACGCCGCGGCGGTCGCCATCGGGAACATCTGGTCCCGTTCATCCTGGGCCGCCTCATGGAACGCGGGGTCAGCACCGGTCCGGGGCTTCACGCGGAGGTCGAAGTGCTCGTCGAGGGTCAGTCCGATTCGGGTCACGGTGGTCTCCTTGCCGGGGGGCGTCGGGCGACGGGCCCGCCCCCCAAACCCTTATTTCCGGCGCGGAGGTGGATTCGCAGCGCCGACGGATGATATTTTTGGCGTCAGGCCCCGGCACCCCGGCACCCCCTGTCCGTGCACCAATGCAAAGCGGTGACCGCTCCCCTGCGGATCCCGGATCGAGAGGGGCGGCTTCCGTACACTTCGCCGTGTCACCACCTTTCAGGACATCGTACGGATGCTGCTCTCGATCACGACAACACGCCACCCAGCCTCGGACCTCGGCTACCTGCTCCACAAACACCCGGGCCGGGTTCAGTCGTTTTCTCTGGCATGCGGCAAGGCGCACGTCTACTGCCCGGAATCTAACCCGGAGCGGTGCACAGCGTGCCTGCTCCTTGAAATCGATCCGATCGGCTTGGTTCGGGGTCAGCGTGGGCAACGCACGCTTGACCAGTACGTGAACGATCGGCCGTATGTCGCGTCCTCCATCCTGGCCGTTGCGATCGCGCAGGTATACGGCACCGCACTCGCCGGGAAATGCAAGGATCGGCCGGAACTGGTGGGCACGGCCATGCCGCTCGAGGCGAGGATTCCCTCTGCGGAGCGATCACCAGACGGGCACCTGATCTTCGCCGAGCGGTTCAAGGCGGATGTGATGCGGCGGTCAGGCATCTGGTGTGCCGCGCCGGCTCGCGGGAGCGAAAGGTGTTCCTGACGGAAACAAGGGACCTCTGAAAAACCCATCACGACTGCAGGAACCGCGTGTGAACTGCTTGGCACGGTGAAGTTCAAAGAGCAAGGGCGGGGCTATTCAGAGGCCCCACAACTCAAAACCTGGATGCCGCGCTTTCCCAGCGCGACGCGATCGTGCTGGGAAACCTCACCCGTGTCCACCGGGCATGGGAACAATCAGAGTTGCTCAAATATCAGATCCTCGTTCACTTGATATCGCGGCCTCGAACTCCGTCGGGAGTGTCGAGACCGTAGTACCCTCGGATATGGAAGAACCCGGGATAGGCTCCGTCTCCCGTGGGAACTGGATCGGCCAACTTGTGTTTGGGATAGAAGCCAACGGTGCCGTCACACATCGCCATGATCAGACCCTCTTTTACCCAACGGGGATACGGCTCCACCTCCACTGCCGAAGTCAAGAGCGTCTTTCGGCTAGGGTATGATACCTCGGTCGCACGGGTGGCCCGCCATTGAGACACTCCTTGACGGGTTCGCTCGTTCCAGAATGCCGGGTCGGTAATCATGGCGCACGAGTAGAGGTACAGAGCCAGCCCGTTTCGCCGCACGGGGTATGCCTGCGATGGATGAGGCCACGAATCTCCGTAGTAGATCGTCATGGCGCTCGGCCACGCTGAGCACGTCTCGAAGTAGTTGATCGTAAACGGCTCTCCAGTCTGACGAATGAGCGTCAGCTTGCCGTCCAGATTTGGCAACCCGAGCCACGGATATGTGTCCTTGAAGTCTTGGACATAGGTGTCAATAAGCGTCGAATGCTGCCGTATCGTCGCTTCCGCTGCCACATTTCGAGCTGAGGATCGCATGCCCCGAAGCGATGGGAGTGACAACGCCAACAAGACCCCAAGCACTGCGATGACGATCAGCAGCTCGACGATCGTAACGCCGCGTCTTGTGCGCATATCGACATCGGAGTTCATTGATCAACTCCTTGTTGGCGCGTTCACTGGGATAGCAGCAGACGCGCTACTCCGTACAGCGCCCAGCGCGAGCAGTAGGGCGATGCACATGATCGCGTCTTGCAAAAGCACCCACCGGGCCGACGCACGGAAAGCATGATACTCCAGAAGCTTCCCAAAGCACTGACACGTGGGAGGACCAACGGTTAGGGCATGGACTCCGTAGGTGACACCAAACAACGTGAGGAGCAGAAGCGCACCCCACAGTACCCACGTTCGGCCAGACCCGAAGAACCAACTCATGCCGATAAACACTTCCCCCGTCGGAACCGCGTACACAGCGATCAGCCTGAGCGGCACAGGCACCAACACCCAACTGTCAAGTGAATGTCTGAAACCATCGAGGTCCGCCAACTTCAGCAGGCCCGCGCCGCAAAGCAGGGCCATCACAACGTGGCCCGCCCAGATTCGCCACTGGACCGATCTCACGGATTCGCCACCATTTGGCACGCCTTGCCGTCAAGGACGCACGACAGGCCCGACGTAGTGGAAGTCCAGCCATTTGGTGGAGGTGACGCCACGCACACGCCATTGGCGTCGAGAATGCCAAGCTGCTGTACGCAGTAAGTGACAGTTTTGCACGTTGCGCGGTCGGAACCGGTCCCTGTTCCGTTTGTGGTGGTCCCATGAACCTGGCTGAGATTCGTGGTCACCGATAGCACGCAGTTGGGAGACACTACATCGTCGAAACTGCACCCGGACCCCAGGTTCGTGAGTTGGTAACAGGCCGCGACCGCGGTGGCAGTGAGCAACGCGCCCCAGCCACATGCCATGGCAACAATCGCTTTACTCGAGTTCATGTGTTTGCTCCTTTTGCTGCAGGTCGGAGTTTCCGCAAGCCCCATGCGAGCAGAATCGCCGACACTCCGAGGACGACGGAGATGATCGAGGCAAACCAATGGGAGCGTTGCGAGTCCGACTCTTCTCGCAGCGGGACCGAGAGAGGCACCGGCACGGGAACACCATTCTCGAGCCGGGTCTGTGACAGGCGATCGGGCCGGAGATCCTGCACGGTATGCACGTTCATCTTGTACCCCCACGCGTCGGTCAGACCGGCGCTTGGCAATCGCATCAGTTCATCCATGCGTTGGGGCGAAACCGTATCAATGGACTCAATCTTCATCGTCTGCACGACACGGCCTTGGCCGTCGCGCCACAGGGCTTGGTCCACCACAAAGCGACCGAGGAGGTCGTTGGTGGACCATGACACGTATTCGATGGTACCCAAAGGGACGGAAGCTCGCAACTTCTCATCCGCAAGTGTTCGGCTCTGGATCGTCATGCCGGCGATGGACGGCAGCCCCTCGGGGGCCAGCCGGCCTCGGATCAACGAAACCGCGGGACTTACGCCTCCCGACGAAACTCCCCCTTCCCACCGATTGCCTTTCAGCCGACTGAATGTGGGTTGCAGTCCCGTCGGCGTGGAATCTCCGATCCCCGCCCAAACCACGATCCTCACCACCTGATCAGCTGTATGGAAGTAGTTCCGAACGCCGTACTCAGACTTGGCCATTTCGGAAGGGGCGATCCGCAGCATGCCCTCGCTCAGAAGCCAATCTGTGCCCGAGTCAAGTGCGAAATGAAGACCGCTCCGCCCGGCCACGTCCGCACAACCATACCTCAACCTGGAACCATCGGTGCATACATCAACAGTCCACTGCACGAGCGGATTGGATGATTCCCACTCCATTCGCTGGAGTTGCTTCTTGTCGGCATCGCTTCGGGCTGACTCCGGCCTCGCACGAAGCAAGCCGAGCTGCGCATCATCAACGTAGTTGTGAAACTCAAAGGATGCTCTGATGTGCAGAGGGGCCGGAGGCTTCCACCTGCTCGCCTCGGCCCATGTCCTCTTGAACCAGGCCTCGGAGCCTACTTCTTGGCCAGCGCATTCACCGGCAACTCCTAGCCCACAGATCACCAGCCCGAGGACTACAGCCGGGCTGTGGCGGATTTGGATTGGTCGTACCATGGAACCCCCCGGGACGGCAGTGTACGGCTGTGAATGGTGCACTCCGATCGTACCCGAACGCGGCCAAGAATGTCAACGGCTTCCAGATTGATCGACGCCCCGGAGCGTGCAGGGCGAGCCCTCGCAATCTGCCCGCGCAGACCGCAGATACCCCAACCACCCCCACGTGATGTGGACACCCAAGATGTTCCGGGGGACAGATGCATCTCTCTGTGTTCGCTGCTGGATTCGCGGAGAGACATCAATCCTTCATCCCCTCCTTGACTCGGACAAGAGCAACAAACTCTGCTTACCCGTGCAGCTGTTCCCGCGGGCGTCACAACAGCGAGCCCGGCGGGAAGGAACCATGCCGCCGATGCCGCCGACGGAACGAGCGGCGATGGCCCGCCGCGTCGCGGCATCGGTGGTTTCGTCGGTTCTGTCGGACGTCAGGCGGGGTCAGCGGGCACGCGTGGCGTTGCTGAGCGCCGCGACGATCCCGGCACGCACGTCGGGCGGCAGGTTGGCCCACGCCGCCACGAGGCGGGCTAGGTCGGCGTCGGTCGGGACATGGCCGCCCCCGGCGTTCGGTCGCGACGTGGGCGGGACTGCGCCCCGTTTGGCCCCCGGTGCGGACCGCGCTGCGCCTGGCGCTGCGCGCTCGTCGGAATCGGCGTATTCTCCCGGAGATTCCGCAGGTGCTTGGGGGTTCAATTCCCCCCGGCTCCATTCTTCCGTAACTCAGGGGCTTGCGGAAACTAGCCGCAAGTCCCGGAAATCTGCGGAGTTCCGCGCTTCGGCCCGCTCCGCGCCATTTCCCTGTTTCCGCTCGTTTCCGGCCCCATCCGACGCCTTCCGCTGCGCCTGGCGCTGCGCGCAGGCCGCTAGAGTTCGAGTGATGATTGCCATCCTTCGTTGGCTCTGGTTCTTCGTGCTTTGGGTCGCGGCGTCCGTCGCGGTATCCGCGCTGTCAAACTGGATACTCGGGCAGCCACGGCGACTTTGGGAGGCCGCCGTGCAGGGCGTGGTGATGGGCGTGCTGATGATCCTGTTTCTCGAGGGCCATCGCCGCGGATGGATCAAGGGCGTGCTCTGGAATCCCGACAGTCGCAGGAATCTTGAGCAGCGCCGTAAGGACCTTGCCGACGAGCGAGCGCGGATCGTTGAGGAATCGAAGACCAGGCACGACGCATAGGAATCAATCGACCCCGGCTGATCGCTGAGCCGGGGCCGTCTGTGCTTTCCTAATTGGAGAGTGTCGGGAGGCGGGGCTTTCCCGCTTCTGACATCACCAGAGTCCGTCTCGCGAGATCAATACGTTCACGTCGCCCTCGTTTGTGAGCCACTGGAATCCACCGGAACCATCAACGAACGGACTGAGCCTGTCGACAACTTCACGCCAACCTTCATCCGCGCATTCCATCACGAACGGTTCATCACCCTTGCGGTCGCGCACACCCCGGTTGGTGCGCGCTGATCGAAACACAAAGCAGCATCCGCCGATCGCGTTCACCCACGCCTGCCTGTCCAGAGAGACTTCCCTCAGTCGGCCATCCGCCAGCGCTAGACATGATTCCCGGAGCGCCACGACATCGGAGGGCTCATAGTCGTAAAGCCGGATCAATGGGCAGTCCGTGCTTCCCTCGTGCAGGTATTCGAGCTTGAGCATTTGAGCTGATCGTAGGTTGAAACCGGCCCCGGCGCATCGCTGAACCGGCCGGCCGCGGAGGTCGGTCTTCGCGGCCTCTTGGCACGTGGAACAAAAAGCCCGGGCGTGGGCCCGGGCTCTCTTGATTCAGCCTGACTTGGTTCAGCCTGACTTGGTTCAACCCGCGCTATCCGGGTTCAACTCGTTGGCGGGCTCCGACGTGACTCACTTACCGCCGCCAACGGCCGGCGAGCAGCCCGCCAAGGCCCAGCAGCGCCGTGGCTCCGGGTGTCGGGATCGTGTACTGCAGGAACTCGCCCGCGGCCGACGTGGTGCCCCAGCCCGGGGTTGCCATCGCGGCGTTGGAGAGGTGATCCACGCCGGGGTCCGCACCGCCGCCGGTCGTGATGACGTCAAACCGGAACGTGTCGTTGCCGGTCAGCCCCAGCAGCGCGCGGGAAAGGGCGAGCGAGACCTCGGTGCGGGTGCCGTTGAACGACTGACCGATGGTCGGGTCGCCGTTGTACGTGGCGGCGAGCAGGCCCCATCCGCCCGCGCCTCGCAGCTCCGCCCCGCCCCCGCCGTCCACCCACGAGCCGACCCAGAAGTCAATGCCCTGGCCGGACCAGCTGATGTTGCGACCCCAGCCGTTGCCCGCATCGCCACCGGCGGCGCCGGTGTCGATCCCAACGCAGAACTTCGCCCAGTCGCGATTGTCCGCGTTGCCGCGCACACTGATCGTGAAGTAGATGTTCGACGCGTCATGGCTCACCGCCACGCCCGAGATGTCGAGGTGGTCGTATGGGCTATCCGGCGGGTTGTCGAACACGTCGAAGGTCGAGTCGTTGTACGTCACCTGTGCCGAGGCCACCTGGGCCAGGCCGGCAAGCGCGATCACACCCATCAAGCCGGTACGCATAAATCTCTCTCCTGGAGGCATCGCCTCACGTTGTCTCTTACCTCGCCACGAGTCGGACTCGGTCAGTCTAGCGACGATTACGGGAGCGCCAAGACCTTTTTTGCCGGCAGGGTGATTTCCGAACATTTTCCAACCATCCATCAGGGGCACGGGCCGCCGCCGACCACGTCGACCAGGGCCACAACGTCGTCCTGATCGGCGTTGCCATCCATATTGAAGTCCGGGTCGATCCCGGTGGGGTTCTCGCCGCCCCCCACCACGTTGGTCAGGTACAGCACGTCGTCCTGGTCCACGTTGCCGTCCTGGTTGAGGTCCGGGTCGCAGGGCGGGCTGCCGACGTACACCGTGTAGAACTCTGCAACACCCCTCCCGGACTCCTCAAAGGCCAGCAGCAGCACCGTGTTCGGGCCCTCGACCAGCCCGGTCAGCGTTCGGGACCAGTCAAAGCGATCGTCCTGCACCGCCTGGTTGGACCCGGTCGCGAGCAGCAGCGGGTCGCCCCCGGTCGCCGGATTGAGGATCAGGTGCATGCGCGACACCGTGCGGTCCAGCGCCCGGAGCACAAAGCGTTGCTGCACCGTGCCGCTCGGAAGGGGGCTGGGGTTCTCCATCATCGCCGCGGGCGGCAGACGATCGACGTACACCCCCGTCCGCCACTCGCGGAACAGCGGCGCTTCGCCAGGGTTGCGCTTGCGGAACGCCATGACGGACAGGTAGTTCATGCCCTCGGGCAGCGCCGTCGCGTCGATGACCTGCCGGTAGATGCCGTTGGTGTTCGCGGTGCCCGCCAGGGGCTGTCGCTGCGTCACGAAGCCCTCGTACCCGGGCGCGACCTCGCTCTGGAAGCCCACGTCGTGCGAGCCCGAGCCGTTCCAATCCTGGTACCCCGCGTTGATCCTGAAGAGCGCGTTGTCGTCGGCGTTGTCGTTGTTCGTCGCCTGCGCGTCGCCATTGATCGTCGTGAGCTGGACCTCAAAGCTCGTGCCGCCCACTACCGGCACCGCGTTCGTGCGCCGCCTCCACGACGGGACGGAAAGCCCCTCGGCGGCGAGGGTTCCCGACTGGTTCGTGATCGTCAGCGTGCCCCCGGGGATCGCCGGCGCGTACACCACGTACCCCCGGTTGTGCTCCACGCCCGTGGCGCTCAGGTTCCGTGGCACGCGGATCGTGACCGAGCCCCCGGCGCCGACCACGATCGTGTCGAAGATGTCGTTGTTCGGGTCCACCGTCGCGCTGGTCGCGTTGCCAGTCATCTCGATCAGCCTCGTCCCCACCGGAAAGTTCGTCGAGACCGTGCGCTGGTCATATCCAGCGTCGTAGCGGTCGTTCGCCGCGGCGAGGCAGTTGGCCGAGTACGCCCCGCCCCCCAAGGGCGTGCGCCGCTCGAACACCAGCACGTCTCCGTCCTGCCAGCGGGGCTGATACTCGCCCCGCCCCAGCCAGTTGTTCAGCCTCACCAGCGTGACGAACGCGTCGTTGGAAGTGTTGCTGGTGGGTTCCACGCCCATCGCCGCCGTGACACCCGCCCGCGGGTAGAACCCGCTGCCCGAGCGGGCGATCCCCCGCGCGTTGTGGTACAGCGTCGAGTGCCCGGCCCGCATGAGCAGGAACGCGTGGGCGAACGCCCCCTGCTGGCGGAAGGTCGGCGTCGGGGGCGTCGTGGAGCCGTTGCCCCCTGTCCCGTTGTCATGGCTGTAGACGTGCGCCATGCCGATCGAGCCGTTCTGAAAGCCGTCGTCGGTGTTGTCCAGCAGCGCGCCCGCCACGTTATTCCAGCTCCCGAGCCCCGCGGCGTTCACCAGATCCCGCAGCGCCCCCGCGCCGTTGAGGTCCAGCGCATCACGGTTCCCGAACGCATCTCCCGCGGCGGATCGCCCGGAGGCACGGCCGTTGGGCTTGCGAATGTACCGATCAAACGTGAAGTCGTTCCCCTCCACGCACTCGCCGAAGGAATAGGGCGTCACGAACCTGCCATCGGGCGTCACGCGACGCCCGGCAACGACGGAATCGAAGTACGTGTCAAGGAACCAGCTGGGCATGTGCTTGATGGCGTCCAGCCGGAAGCCGTCGACCCCGTGCACGTCCATCATCCACTGCACCCATCGGAGCAGGTAGCCCGTGGCGTTCTCCGCAACGGGATCGCCCGCCGTCGGGTCCGAGATGTTGAACCTCCCGAACGAGAGCTGGCTCGCGGGCTCGTTGCGTGCGGGCACGTCGCAGGGCGGCGAAAAGACGCCCGTGTTGAGCGCCCCCGCGAAGAACATGCCCGGGTTGTTCACGGTGGCCGTGCCGAGCGCCAGGTCCGGATAGAACCTGGCGTTCGCGGGGGTCGGCAGGTTGTAGATCGTCCCGCCCGGGATGTTGAGCGGGTTGCCCGCCGTCACAGGCTGACGGATGAAGTTGTTCACCGACGCGGGGTTGATGTCGATCAGCGCGACGAGATCGCCGTTCAGGAGGCAGTAGCGCGCGCCGCCCGGGTCCTCGCTCTGGTAATAGCCTCCCGCCGTTCCCGCGTGGAAGTCGCCCCAGGGGTGCGTGGGCTGCTTGTCCACAGCCGGCGTCGCCGGGGCCATCCAGAACCCCGGATACCCGCCCTCGTTCTGGAACCACGCCCCGGTCTGCCTGAAGGAGTTGTGATTCAGAATCGTGTCGATGTACACCTCGGCGCCCGCAAGATGAAACTCATCGATCACGCGATCAAACGACGCCTCTGTGCCGAAGGCGGTCTGCGCGCCGGGCTTGCCCAGATCAAACCGGTCAAAGACGTCGTACCCCGCCGAGGTCGAGTTCTGGTTCGTCGCGCCCGAGGGCACATATGCCCGCGAGGGCGGCGGCACCCACACCGAGCCATAACCCGACACGAAGTAGTCGCCCATCCGCCGCTCCATGTCCGACCAGCGGCACTCAAACCACTGGAGCGTCGGCGCGGGATTCTCGGTGGTCAGCTGCGCGAACGCCGGGGTCGCTCCCCCAGCGACCAGCGCGAGCAAAGCGGCGGACATCAGCGTGCGGAGGCAGTGTCGTCGTGTCATGGTTCGTTTCAGAGGCGTGCCGGGGCGTGCCGCGGGCGGGGCCACCCCGCCCCGCAGGATCACCCCGAGGTTGACGGATCACAACCCTTCATTATGCCACGCAACCGCCCGGTGCGAAACACCTTTCTACACCGAATCTGCCGAACGCAGCCCGCCGGGACGCGGGGGCCGTCGCCCGGATCGCTCCGCGTCCCGCTATCCTCAAAGCCCCGCGTCTTCGCGGCTATTCCGGAGTTCGTTATGAGACTGCTCTCCGCTTCTAGGCTCCATTCCAACGCGGTGCTGGCCTTCTCCTTCGCCGCCTTCCTGCTGGTCGGCTGCAGCGCCGCACCTGAGGGCGTCGTCGCCGAGAAACTCTCCGGGGCCAGCCTGCGCTTCTTCGAGAACGCCACCTCGCGAGAGAACGCCCACCCTTCCTACGCACTCCTCGATTCGGTCCGAGGCCGCCAGACCCGGGCCGCCCACGACGTCACACCACGATTCTCCGCCTCCAACGGCCGGCACGTTGCCACCATTTCGATCACCCCGGGGTCGTCGCTCTACGGCACGGGCGAAGTTGCCGGCCCCCTGCTCCGCAACGGGCGCACCATCGAGTGCTGGAACACGGACGCCTACGGCTACGGGCTCGACGCGAAGTCTCTCTACCAGTCCCACCCCTGGGTCCTCGCGGTCGCCCCCGACGGCTCCGCCCTGGGCGCCCTCGCCGACACCACCTATCGCTGCGAGGTCGACACCGGCGCCGCCAACCCCAACGAGGTCCGCTTCGCCGCCGAGGGCCCCGCCTTCGGCGTCGTCGTCATACGCGGCGACAGCCCGCAGGAGGTGCTGCGCGAGCTGGCCAACCTCACCGGCACGATGCCCATGCCCCCGCGCTGGGCACTCGGCTATCACCAGTGCCGATACTCGTACTTCCCCGACTCGCGCGTGCGCGAGGTTGCCCGCGGCTTCCGCGAGCACCAGATCCCCGCCGACGTCATCTGGATGGACATCGACTACATGGAAGCCTTCCGCGTCTTCACCTTCGACCGGGGCCACTTCCCCGACCCCGCCCGCCTCAACGCTGACCTCCGGGGCATGGGGTTCCACAACGTGTGGATGATCGATCCGGGCATGAAGGCCGACGACGCGCGCGGCCCTGCCGACCGCCCCGAGGCAGACCTCGCGACCGAGCCCGCCGCCGCCCGTGCCGCCCGCGACCTGGAACTCGAACACTACCGATCCATCCTGAAGAGCGGACGCGAGGCCGACGTCTTCGTCAAGGGCGTCGCGGGCGAGGAGTTCCGCGGCGCCGTCTGGCCCGGGGACTGCGTCTTCCCCGACTTCACCGCGCCCCGCGTCCGCGCCTGGTGGGCCGCGCTCTACAGGCCCTTTCTCGCCTACGGCGTCTCGGGCGTCTGGAACGACATGAACGAGCCCGCTCTGTTCAACGTCGAGTCCAAGACCATGCCCCGGGACAACCGGCACAAGGGCGACCCCTCGATGCGATCCGCGGCGGGCCAGCCCCAGGGCACCCGCAGCGCGGGCGACCACGCCCGCTATCACAATGTCTACGGCATGCAGATGATCCGTGGAACGCGAGAGGGAATCCTCGCCGCCCGGCCAGACCAGCGCCCCTTCGTCCTCAGCCGCGCCAACTACATCGGCGGCCAGCGATACGGCGCCACCTGGACCGGCGACAACACCGCCTCCTGGGAGCACCTGGACACCTCCATCCCCATGACACTCAACGTCGGCCTCTCCGGCCAGCCCTTCATCGGGCCCGACATCGGGGGATTCGTCGGCAACGGCGACTCACGCCTCTTCGCCCGCTGGATGGGCTTCGGCTCGCTCCTCCCCTTCGCCCGCGGGCACACCGGCAAGGAGAACATCGCCAAGGAGCCCTGGGCCTTCGACGACCACACCACCGCAACCTCGCGCGAGGCGCTCCGCCGCCGATACCGCCTCATCCCGTACTTCTACACCCTGTTTCACGAGGCCAGCGTGACCGGCCTCCCCGTGGCCAGGCCCGTCTTCTTCGCAGACCCCGCCGACCCCGCCCTCCGCGCCGAAGACGACGCCTTCCTCCTCGGCAGTGACCTGCTCGTCGTCTCAAACGTCCAAGAGAAGGGTTTTCGCTCGCCCGCGCTGCCCCGCGGCGACTGGCGCCGCATCGAGCCCTCCGACAATCCAGACCTCCCCGAGCTCCGCGTCCGCCCAGGTGCCATCCTGCCCATGGGCCCGGACATGCAGCACACCGGCGAGAAACCCCTCAACCCACTCACTCTTGTCGTCTGCCCGGGCCCGGACGGTGCCGCCACCGGCGCGCTCTACGAAGACGCCGGCGACGGCTTCGACTACTTGAAGGGCGAGTTCCTCCGCACGACCTACCACGCCCGCACCGCCGGCGACCTGCTGACTCTGACGGTCGCCGCCACCGAGGGCAAGATGGCCCGGCCCGCGCGCCGCGTGCTCGTCCGAGTCTTGCTCGCAGACCGCACCGTCGAACTCTGGGGCGTGGATGGCGAGCCGGTCTCGGTCCCTCTCAGCCGGCCCTGAGGGGGGAGGTGGCTGGGGCCGACGTCGCCGTCGCCAGACGCAGGATGTTCGCCTGCGTCATGGCCTCACCGCGCAGTTCGCCCGAGACCCGTCCCTCGCACATCACGATGATGCGGTCGGAGAGCGCGAGCAGTTCGGGCATCTCGCTGGACACAAGCAGCACCGCCGCCCCGCGATCCGCCGCGGACCGCACAAGCCTGTAGACCTCGGCCTTGGTCCCCACATCGATGCCCCGCGTCGGCTCGTCGAGCAGCAGCACGCGAGTCCGGGGCCCCATCCACCGCGCGATCAGCAGTTTCTGCTGGTTGCCACCCGAGAGCGTCGAGGGCGACAGCCCCGCGCCGGCCGCCTTGATCTGGAACTCCGCGAACTTCTCGCGCACCAGCCCCCGCTCGGCGTCCAGGCGACGCCAGCCGAGCACCGAAGCGAGCGTCCGCATGAAGGGCAGCACCAGGTTCTCGTGGATGCTCAGGTCGAAGAACAGGCCCTGCCGCCGCCGGTCCTCGGGCACATAGCCCACTCCCGCCGCGATCGCGCCGCGGACCGATCGCACCGGCACTCCCTCCACTTCGACCCGCCCGGACACGCGCTCATCCAGCCCGAAGATCGCGTCCAGCAGCTCCGACCGCCCGCTGCCCACCAGCCCTCCCACGCCCAGCACCTCTCCCTTGCGGACCGCGAGCGACGCGTCCCGCAGCCTGCCCGGGGAACTCAGCCCCTTCACCTCCAGCATCACCGGACCGGGTTCGCGCGGCGAGTGCTCCGGCGCGAGCGCGCGAATGGCCCCGGTCTCCGCATCACTTCCGGCTCCGGCCCTGCCGCCGGGTGGGGTGCGCTCCCCGCGCACCGGCATCTCCAGCCGCCGCCCGATCATCTGCTCCACCAGCGTCGGCTCATCCAGCGACGCCACGGGGGTGGTCGCCACAAACCGCCCGTCGCGCAGCACCGTCACGCGGTCGCACACCGCAAAGATCTCTCCCATCCGGTGGCTGACGTAGACAACCGTGAGCCCCCGCTTCGCCAGCCCCCGCGTGATCTCCAGCAGCCGGTCCGCCTCCGCGACAGAGAGCGAGCTCGTCGGCTCGTCGAGCACGATCACGCGCGGGCCCTCGCCGCCCGCGGCCCCCGGACGCTCGTCCAGCGCCGCCGCGATCTGGCAGATCTGCCGCCGGCCCGGCGCGAGCGACCCCAGCGGTGCCTCCACGTCGATCCCTGCGTCGAGCTGGTGCACCAGCGCCGCCGCCCGGCTGGCCATCGCCCTGAAATCCACGAGTCCCAGCCTCGTCCGCGGGAACGCGTGGAGGCTCAGGTTCTCCGCGACCAAGAGGTTCGGGCACTGCGCCAGTTCCTGGTGCACGATGCGCACGCCCGCCCCAAAGGCGTCCCGCAGGCTGCCCGGCCTCAGTTCTCGCCCGCCCACCGTCACCCGCCCGGCGTCGGGCGTCAGGAGCCCCGCGAGCACCTTGCCCAGGGTGGACTTGCCCGCGCCGTTCTCTCCCATCAGCGCGTGCACCTCGCCCCGCGCGAAGCGCACCGTCACGTCGCTCAGCGCCTGCGTGATGCCGAACCGCTTGGAGATGTGCTCCGCGACCAGCAGGTCGCCGGGCTGGGTCATCGCCCTCGCTCCCTACTTCCTGCCCAGCCAGTGCTGCCACTGCCCGGCGAACTGCTCCACGTTGTCCTTCGTCACCACCGCCAGGTCAAAGTGGATGACCTGCGACGAAGGGTCCTTCTTGCGGTGGATCTTGTCGACGAGGATCTTCACCGACTCGTTCCCCCACGCGTAGCAGTCCTGGCCGATCAGCGCCTGCACCTGGCCCTTGCGGACGTAGTCGAGCTGCTCGGGCAGCGTGTCCACGGACACCACCCTGGCCTTGTCCGCCACGCCGTCGAGCGCGTTCTGCGTGAACAGGGGCCAGCCCCCCACCATCGCCCACCCTGCGATGTCCGGGTTGGCGGTCTGGGCCTGCTGCACCGCCGCGGCTCCGTCGACCGCCGTCTCCTTGTGGTAGTACGTGTTCCGGAGCGTGAACCCCTGATCCTTCATCCCCTCAAGCGCCTCCTTCACGCCCCGGATGCGCGCCTGCAGGTTTGGCGCGGTCTGGTTGCCACCGAGGATCGCGATCGGGCCGCCCTTGCCCCCCATGGCCTTGGCCAGTTCCTGCATCACCGCCCTGCCCGCGGCCACGTCGTCGATCCCGTAGTACGCCAGTCGCTTGCTCTTTGGCGCGTCGGAGTCAAACGTGACCACGAACACGCCCTTGCTCACCGCCTCGTCGATGGGGGGCGTCAGCAGGTCGCCATTCGTGCACGAGATCGCGATCCCGTCCACGCCCTGGTTCACGAGCTGCTCCACGTACTGGGCTTGCACCGCGGCGTCCTCGCTGACCGGCGTGCGCCAGACGATCTTCACCTCCACGCCCTCGGGCGCGAGCGCCCTGGTCAGTTCCGCCCCCGCCTCCTCTGCGCCGGTCTTCGCCGCCTGAAAGACCGGGTTGCTCTCGCTCTTGGCGATGACGCCGATGGTGATGGTCTTCGTTCCCGCCCGGGCCGCAGAGGGGCTCCCGCCGCTGCCCGCCTCGGGCGCGGGCGCTCCGACGGTGGGTGCCGGCTTCTTCTCGCAGCCGACGGGGAGGAACGCGCCGATGAGCGCGAGCACGCCGCAGCCGGTGAATCGGATGATGCTGGAGTTCAGGGTCATGCGTGTCTCCTGTGCCGAACCGCTCCGGGAAAGGGAGCTTACCCCTTCCGGGATGACAGCCGGGCTTTGGTCTGGTCCATGACGACGGCGATCACGATCGCCGCCCCCATCACAATACTCGTATAGCTGCTGTCGATGTCGAGGATGATCATGGCGTTGGTGATGAGCTGGATGAGCAGCGCCCCGAGCACCGCGCCAAGGGCCGAGCCCCGCCCACCCGAGAGCGACGCCCCGCCAATGACCGTCGCCGCGATCACCGAGAGCTCGTACCCGCTCCCGGCGTTGGGCTCGAACGCCGCGTAGTAGCCCAGGTACACGCACGCGGAGAGCCCCGCGAGCAGGCCGCACAGCGTGTGCACGATCACCTTCACCATCCCCACGCGGATGCCCGCGTAGCGGGCCGCCGTCTCGTTGCCGCCGACGCCGAACGCCTGCCGCCCCAGCACCAGCCGCGTCAGCACCAGGTGCCCCGCGCACGCCACGCCCAGCATCACCAGCAGGGGCACCGGATACACCCCCGCGACCTCGGCCTTGAAGAGCCCCGCGCCGAACGACTCCGGCAGCCCGCTGATCGAGAGCCCCCCCGTCACCACAAACACCACACCCCGCAGCGCCGCCATCGTGCCCAGCGTGATGATGAACGGGTGCACGCGCAGCCCCACCACCAGCGACCCGTTCGCCGCCCCGCACGCCGCCCCCACCAGGCAGCACACGCCCAGCCCCACCGGCAACGCCGCCCACAGCGGCGCCCCGCCCGCGGACGTCACCTCACCCCCCGGGGGCACCCCCAGCCAGTGCCCCTGCAGCGCCCGCAATGCCATCGCCCCCACCAACGCCGCGAGCGCATAGATGGAGCCCACCGACAGGTCGATGCCGCCGATGACGATCACCGCCGTCATGCCAACCGCCATGATCGCGATGAAGCTCGCGTCCTTCGCCACCAGCACCAGGTTCTCAACGTCCAGAAAGCGGTTGACCGGAACCTTGGTCCACTCCCCCGTCCGGTCATCCCTGACCCGCTTCTCCTTCGTGCCCCCGAGCACCGTCAGCCCCAGCATCATCAGCAGGATGACCAGCACCAGCCCCGACTCGGGTGCCCCCAAGACGCGGCGGACCAGCGAGGATGAGGGCTTTGGCTCGGGCGAGGCGTCCGGCACGGGTCAGGTTCCCAATGCCCTGCGCAGGGTCGGGCAGGGGGCAACAGCGTACCACCCCGGATCGCGCGGCGTCGAAAGGCGGACCGCTCAATCGATCGTGAACACCCGGTCGCTGCGGAACCGATCCATCGCGTTGATGCTCCGCGGCCCGGGGAGCGGCGCGCTGGGGTTCGTCGGGTCCGGCCTCTGGAAAAACACCGCTTGAATGTCGTCCCGAACGAAGCTCCCGCTCCCGTCCGTGAACGCGTAGTTCCCGCCCGCCACGCCGTGGTTGTCCACCTTCGCGAACTTGCCCGGGGCCGTGTTCACGAGATCCGCGTTGGAGCCCCCGGTGCCCCCGCCGCCCCAGAAGGCGTCGGTCGCCACGTCCGGCCCGTTGGTCTCATCACCGAACATCGGCACCACCGCCAGAACGTTGGGCTCGTCGGTCCGAAGGCCCGCGATGTACAGATAGCTGATGTTCACCGCGCACACGTCATCCTCGCCCGCCGCGATCTGTGGTCTCACCCGTGGCCGGCCCGCGTACGTGTTGTTCGACGTGCTGCTGTACACCGCCCCGTAGTACACGTCCTCGAGATCACCGGGGCAGTTCAGCGCCCCGTACGAATCGAGATACCCCCGCATGACCGGCTTGCTCGGGTTTGCCGGCGTGCCCCCGGGGTAGAACGGAATCGTCGTCCCCGGATACTGCCGCACGCTCCCGATGTCGTCCACGCGCTGGCCGAGTTGGTTGAGCGAATAAAACCCCGCGAGGCCTCCACGCAGGTGCTGCCCCGACAGGTACCGGTTGGGAGGCGGATTCCCCACCTCAAAGTTGATGCGGTCCGCCCCGCTGAGCGGGATCAACGGGTACCAACCCTTGCTGTCGTTCGCGTAGTACAGCATCGACGTGCCGTTCTGACGCACGTTCGAGAGACACTTCGCCAGTCGCGCCGCCGTCCGCGCCTTTCCCAGCGCGGGCAGCAGCACTCCGATGAGCAGGGCGATGATCGCAATAACCACGAGCAACTCGATCAGCGTGAATGCTCGGGTTCGAAAGCCGGATCGCATGACGTCCCTTCTGCCCCGAAACGCAAGTGCTTTCGGCGGCCTAGCCAAGACCCTGTACCTTACTGACACTTGGATGATCGATCAAGGCCTCGCACGTCACCGAATCGCCCATCCTTCGCGCAACGGCGCGCGTGCCCCAGCCTCTCTTTCGCGCCCGTCCCACGGCGGACTCCCGCTGCCCCCGTGGGCCCGTTCGGACTTCGATAGGCCCGACAACCCGAAGAACGTGCTCCGCAGCGCAGATTTCGCTTTGCTTCCCGCCGCCGCCCATTAGAATACCTGTTGGTCCGGGCTTGGCCCGGCACAAGACGTTGACACCGCGGCGCAGCGCGTGCCGCCCGTTTTTTCCATGCGCGACGTGTGACCTCACACGCCATCAGGCAGTTCCAATCGGAGGTATCAGATGATTCGGTGCTCGATCAAGGCCGCGGCAATCCTTACGACCCTCGCGGGCAGCGCGCTCGCCCAGCCCACCATCGACGGGTCGCTCGCGGGCGATTCCTACGGCGGGATCCTCTGGGTCCAGAACCAGCCCACCACCTTCGGCAACAACATCGCCGGCGTCAGCGGCACCCCCGGCGACCCCGCCAACGTCACCACCGGCGTCGAAATGAGGATCCCACTCGCCCTCCTCGGAAACCCAGACCTCGGCGCAGGCCTCAAGCTCTCCGCCTTCGTCATCCGCGACTCCAACCGCCACATCTCCAACCAGGTCACCGGCGGCCTTGACTCCTCCTACGCCACCACCCGCGTCGGAGACCCACGCATCGCCAACTTCGGCCTCATCGCCCAGACCCAGACTCTCACCATCTTCCCGGGTGCCCGCGCCAACGCCCCAACCATCAACGGCACCATCGACGAGACCGACTGGACCGGAACCCGCGTCTGGGTCCAGAACCGCGCCACCACCGAGGGTGACAACACCCTCAACACAGGCCAGGGTGCCAACGGCACCGAACTCGACAACCTCTACGCCATGGTTGTCGGCACCGACCTCTACCTCTTCTTCGCCGGGAACATCAACAACTACAACAAGCTCGCCATCTTCTTCGACACCCTCCCCGGTGGCCAGAACCGCCTCCTCTTCGGCAACTCCGGCCACTCCTTCGGCCTCCTCCAGTCCCTCTCAGAGGCCAGCGCAGGTGCCGGCAACGGCCTCACCTTCGAACCCGCCTTCGAGCCCGAGCAGCTCTTCTTCGTGACCTGCGGCAACGGCGGGGATCTCTACCTCGACAACATCACGCTCCCCACCGATCCCGTTGCAACACCCGGCGTCGGAACCTACGTCGGCAACAACACCTGCCCCTCCCCCACAGGCGCCCTCACCGGCGGCACGCCCGCCGGAGACCTCGCCAACGTGCTCGTCTCCCTCAACAACAGCAACACCGCGGGTGTCGGTGCCTCCTCCGGCGCCGCCACCCCCAGCCGCGACATCGCCGTCGGCTCCGAGATCGACGGGATCTACGGCAAGATCGAGGGCGGAAAGCTCTACCTCCTCGTCACCGGCAACCTCGAAAACAACTTCAACAAACTCGACCTCTTCTTCGACGTCAACCCCAACGACGGCCAGAACCAGCTCCGCGCCGACAACGTCAACCTCGATTTCCAGGGCCTCAACCGCATGGGCAACGGCGGCAACGGCGCCCCCAACGCGGGCCTCGGCCTCAAGTTTGACTCCGACTTCTTCGCGGATTACTTCGTCGGAATCACCAACGGCAACGACCCCGTCGACATCTACATCAACGCCGCCGCCCTCCGCGCCGACGGGCCCCTCCTCAACAGCGGGTTCATGGCCGACTACTCCGCAAGCCACGGCGGAGAAAAGTCCGCCAACGACCCCGTCAGCCTCATCGCCTCCTACGCCGAGTATCAGTTTTTCGATGCTGAGGGCACCGTCCTCAGCACCGACGGGCCCCCACGCCTCTTGGCCGACTGGGTGCCCCTCCAGGTCCCGCCCACGTTCCCCGAGGTCAACGTCACCCCGGACCCCCAGTTCGCCAACCTCCTCCGCGCCGCGGTCGACAACAACAACGTCGACGGCGTCTCCGGTACCGTGCTCCCCATCGACGTCTCCGGCGCCGCCGCCGTCACCACCGGCATCGAACTCGTCCTCGACCTCGCCGAACTCGGCTGGGACGGCGTCTCCCCGGTCAAGGTCGCAGGATTCATCAACGGCCAGGCCCACGACTTCATCTCCAATCAGGTCATCGGCGGCCTCCCCACCCCCTCCGGCAGCGACTTCGCCCCTGACCTCGGCGAACCCTCGCTCGTCGACTTCAGCCTCATCGACTTCAACCAGTACGTCGTCATCGGCCAGAGCGCGCCCCCCTGCGACCCCGATGTCAACCAGGACGGCAACGTCGATCAGGACGACGTCGCCTATCTCATCAACGTCGTCGGCGGCGGCCCCAATGACACCGGCATCGACCCGGACTTCAACCAGGACGGCAACGTCGACCAGGACGACATCGCCGCCCTCATCAACGTCGTCGCCGGCGGCCCCTGCCCCTGAGCCCCGCCCGACCACGCCACCGCCACCCCACGGCCCCGGCACCACGCCGGGGCCTTTTCGTGCGCACCCCGCCGCCGCCGCGGCTCCAACCTACGTTTCCCCCTCCAATGGCCGCGCTCCTCTCCGCACGAAACCTCTCCAAGCACTTTGACACCCGCACCCTCTTCTCGGGTGTTGGCTTCTCCATCGACGAGCGCGAACGCCTCGCCCTCATCGGGCCCAATGGCTCCGGCAAGAGCACCCTCCTCAGGCTCCTGGCCAGCCTCGATGCGCCCGACACAGGAGAGATCTCCACCCGCCGCCTCCTCCGCATCGCCTACGTCGCGCAGACAGACACCTTCGACCCCGGCGCCACCGTCCGCTCCGCGGTCCTCTCGGGCCTTGAGATCGCCTGGAAGGCCGGCTTGCTCCCTCAGCACCACGACCACCACGAGATCGAGCTCGCCGCGGACATGACCCTCTCCCGCATCGATGTCGCGCCTCCTGAGACCCCCTGCGAATCCCTCTCCGGCGGCCAACGCAAGCGCCTCTCCATCGCCAGGGCCCTCGCCCACGAGCCCGACCTGCTGCTGCTCGACGAGCCCACCAACCACCTCGACGTCGAGGGCATCCGCTGGCTGGAGGACCTGCTCCGCGCGGGTCCGTTCGCGTCCGTGGTCATCACCCACGACCGCGCGTTCCTCGAGCAGACCGCCACTCGCATCGTCGAGCTCAGCCGTGCCTATCCGGACGGCACCTTCTCCGTCGAAGGGGGCTACGCCGAGTTCCTCCGCCGCAAGACCGAGTTCCTCGATGGCCAGGCCCGCCAGGAGCAGGCGCTGAGCAACGAGGTGCGCGAGGACCTGCGCTGGCTCGGCCGCGGGGCCCAGGCGCGACGCACCAAGAGCAAGAGCCGCATCGACGCCTCGTTCCAGCGGATGGACGAACTCGCCGAGCTCCGCGCCCGCAACGCCCCCCAGCGCGCCGCGCAGATCGACTTCACCGCCACCGACCGCCAGACCCAGAAGCTGCTCGTCGCGAGGGGCCTCTCGCGCACCATCCGCGGCCGCACGCTCTTCCAGGGGCTCGACGTGCTCCTCTCTCCCGGCTCCGTCCTGGGCCTCATGGGCCCCAACGGCTCGGGAAAGACCACCCTCATCCGCATGCTCACCGGCGAGCTCCAGAGCGACCCCCCCACCCCCGAGATGCTCCAAGAGGAAGCAACCATCGCCCCGCTGCTGCCCCACGGCACGCCGGCGCTGGGCACCGTCCGCCGCGCAGACAACCTCCGCATCGTGCTCTTCAGCCAGAGCCGCACCGAGCTCGACCCCGGCGCCACCCTGTCCGAGACTTTCTCCCCCGCGGACTCGGTGGTCTATCGCGGCCGCCCGCTCCACATCGCCACCTGGGCCGAGATGTTCCTGTTCTCACGCCACCAACTCAGGCAGCCCCTCCGCTCGCTCTCGGGCGGTGAACTCGCCCGCGTGCACATCGCTCGCCTCATGCTCGAGCCCGCCGACGTCCTCATCCTCGACGAGCCCACCAACGACCTGGACCTCGCCTCTCTCTCCGTCCTCGAAGAAAGCCTCGAAGAGTTCCCCGGCGCCATCGTCCTCGTCACCCACGACCGCGCCATGCTCGACCGCCTCGCGACCAGAATCCTCGCTCTCGACGGCGGGGGCGGCGCCCGCTACTACGCCGACTATCAGCAGTGGGCCAAGGCCGCGAGGTCACCATCCGCCGCCGCGCCAACCTCCTCCGGCACCCCCTCCGGCACCCAAGCGGGCGCCGCCGCCCGTGCGCCCGCCGCCTCACCAGAGCCTGCGAAGAAGAAGCTCAGTTACAAGGAGCAGCGCGAGCTGGAGGCGATCCAGCCCGAGATCGAGAGCGTGGAATCGCAGATCGCGCGGGTGGAGTCGTCGCTCGCGTCGCCGGAGACGCTGGCGAATCACAAACTGCTCGCGGACGCCAGCCGGGGCCTCGCCGACCTTCAGCACCGCCTCGCCACGCTCTACGCCCGCTGGCAGGAGCTCGAAGACCGGCGGTAGGCCCTCAGGGCAGCTTCTGGCCCTTGATCTCGATCACAAGCGGCCTCACGTCGACCTTGCTCCGCACCTTCAGCCGGACCTTCTGGTCCTTCTCAGGAGCCGGCGAGATGTCAAACGTCGCCGTCTCGTCGTCGTACGACACCGAGTACCCGGACTGCTCCGTCTCTTCCGTCGCCGCGAAGACGCCCTCGATGACTTCCTTCGCCGCGACCGGCCTCACCTGCAACCTCGCCCCGTCCTCGTCGCCGACAAACTTGATCTCCGCCCCGAACCGCGCCAGCGACGGGTGCGTCACCTTCGTCCAGCCCTTGGGCTGCGGGACGTCCAGCACATCCACGCCCTCGAACACCGTGACGTTCGTCGTGATGCTCACGTCGATCGACTCGGCGCGGCGCGCGGGCAGGCCCAGCTTCAGCGTCACGTTCCCCTCGTCGGAACCGAAGTCCTCGACCTCCAGGTACGTCAGCCTGTCCCAGAAGTCCGGCGCGATCTTCGAGAGGTCCGTGCCCGTGTTGTCGGTCGCCTTCGGGCCCTTGGGCTGCTCGATCCCGGAGATCGTCGTGCCCTCGGGCAACTCGGGCACAAACGTCAGAATGAGCCCGTCCTTGTCGCCGAACCTCACGCTCTGATCCTCTTCGCCCGGGCCCACAAAGGCAGAGCGAGTCTCGCGGATGGAGACCAGCGTCAGCTTCAGCGGCTCGCCCGCCGCCGGTGACGAAACCGGGCCCTCCGCCCCGCCCGTCAAGACCATCGCCAGGCACGCCGACAGCACCATGCTCATCCGTCACCTCCTGCCCCCAAAGACCCCATCGAGAGCCATCACGCCATCGCGGCTTCCGCCGCCGACAGCTCCTTCTCGTCCTTCCGCTCAATCGACGCGCCGAGCAATCTCAGCCGGTCCTCCAGCCGCTCATACCCACGGTCCAGGTGATACACGCGGCTCACGACCGTCGTGCCCTGCGCCGCAAGCCCCGCCAGGACCAGCCCCGCGCTCGCCCTGAGGTCGCTGGCCATCACCGGCGCGCCCACGAGCTTCGGAACTCCCTGGATGATCACGCTGGGCCCCTGCCTGAGGATCCTTGCGCCCATGCGCAGCAGCTCCGCCACGTGCAGGAAGCGATCCGGAAAGATGCGCTCGGTCACCACCGAGTTGCCGTCCGTCAGGCACAGCAGGGCCACGAGCTGCGCCTGCAGGTCCGTCGGGAACCCGGGGTGAGGCTGCGTCGTGACCTCCACGGGCTTCAGGGTCCGGTCGCACGTCACCCGCACCGTCCGGCGCATCGGGTCGTCCGGAGAGGCGCGCGAGGGGTCCGACGAGCCGCTGGTGATCGACAACATGGGCATACGCCGCTGCGGCGAGCCCGCGGAGATCGTTCCCACCGGCTGCACGTGCACCCCCGCCGCCTCCAGCACATACGTCGTGGACAACAGCGCGTCCAGCGGGCAGTTGTCCAGCGTCAGGTCGCCGTTGGTGATCGCCGCGGCGACCATGAATGTCCCCGCCTCGATCCGGTCCGGGATGATCGTCCAGTCCGCGCCCTTCAGCTCGCTCACGCCTTCGATGATGATCCGGGGCGAGCCCGCGCCCGTCACCCTCGCCCCCATGGCGTTCAGCAGCCCCGCAAGGTCCACGATCTCGGGCTCGCACGCAGCGGACTCGATCACCGTCGTCCCGTGCGCCAGCGTCGCGGCGCACAGGATGTTCGCGGTGCCCAGCACCGTCGAGCCGAACGGTCCGCCAAGAAAGACCGTCGCGCCCCGCAGCCCGCCCTGGGGCGCCCTGGCCACGATGTCTCCGGACTGGAGACTGATCTGCGCCCCCAGCGCCGTCAGCCCACGCAGGTGGATGTCCACCGGCCGGTCGCCGATCGCGCACCCGCCCGGCATCGACACGCGCGCCCAGCCCCGCCTGGCCAGCATCGGGCCCAGCGTGCAGATGCTCGCCCGCATCGTCTTGACCGTCTCGTACCGGGCGTGGCTCTGCGTCGGGTCGGTGACGCGCAGCGTCACCACGCCGTTGGTGGGCTCCGACACGTCGGCCACCCCCTCCTCACGCTCGCAGCCGAGCTGCGTGAGCAGGCGGATCATGTTCCGCACGTCCGCCAGCGACGGGACGTCCCGCAGTGTCACGGTCTGGTCCGTGAGCAGTGCCGCCGACAGCAGCGGCAGCGCCGAGTTCTTCGACCCGTTGATCCGAACCCGGCCGTACAGCCGCCGCCCGCCCTCGATGACAAAGGTGTCCATGCCCGGCTTCCGTTCCGGCGTCGGGCCCGCGCCCTCCGCGTTGGGGTGTGGTGAAGACTCTCCCCGCGCGCCGCGGGTCCGATCATACATCGGTCCGCGGAGGGCCCCGGGCTCCACAAGCCGACAAGCCCCGCACATCCGGCACAGACCCACCCCCGGGCCCGGGCAGCCTTTGCCTTCCCCTTGCTTTCCCGCCACTTGAATTTGACCTTTGGGGTGGTCGCCGGCGGGAGCAAGACCCCCGCCCGGAGGTTGAGAGAGGCCCGTCGGCGACCCTACGGCAAATGGAGGTCAGCATGAACTCGAAGCGGATCAAAGCGTTGGCAATGTGTGCACTGGTCGCGGGGGCGGGGGCGGCCGTCAGCCTCGCTCCGGCCGATGGGACCGCGATGGACAACGATCCACACGCGTCCCTCCCGTCCTCAATCCAGCTCACCGGCGTCGTTCGGGACTTCAAGTCCAAGAACGAGACCGGCGGGCACCCGGACTTCGAGCGACAGCCCTCCTCGGGCTTCGCCCACTACGTGGGTTTGGTCCAGGACCAGCTCGGGTCCAACGGCAAGCCCGCCTGGGCCTCCGCGGGCTACAAGGTCAGCTCGCAGTGGCGCGACTCCGCCGGCCGCAACCGCATTCCGAACAAGTCCTACATCGATTCCCGCTCCGGCGACGTGAACGGCGCCAAGGCCTCCACCACCGGCGGTGCCGCCACCAGCGGCGATCGCCTCGCCCAGTGGTTCACCGATGTTCCCGGCGTCAACGTCAGCCGAAACCTCCCCATCACCCTGGTCCGCCAGCCCGGCACCAACATCTACACCTTCAACGACCGCACCGACGCGACGTACTCCGGCCGGGGTGGGTTCTTCCCGATCAACGGCGAGCTCTTCGGCAACTACAACAGCACGGGAAAGAACTTCCACTTCACCTACGAGCTCTCCACCAACTTCGTCTTCGAGCGGGGCACCGGCCAGTCCTTCACCTTCACGGGCGACGACGACGTCTGGGTCTTCATCGACAACAAGCTCGTCATCGACCTGGGCGGCGTCCACGGCGCCACCTCCCAGACCATCGAACTCGACCGCCTCAACTGGCTGACCCACGGCCATGAGTACAGCCTCAAGTTCTTCTTCGTCGAACGCCACACCACCCAATCCAACTTCAGGATCGACACCACGATGAGGCTCCGCCCCATCCAGCCCCCGGCCACTTCGGCGCTCCACGACTGAGCCGCCGACACGGAGCCGATCGGGCGGGCGCGCCCCGCGGGCGAGCCCGGTCGGCGGGCCGCCTTCCTCAGAGTTCCACGCCCGGGTTGGGCTTGTCGCCCGCCCGGGCGTTGACTTTTTTTGCTCAGTCGCTCCACCAGGGCCGCCAGCCCCGGCGCTCGCTCGCCGGGCCCGGCCCGCTCCCGAAGTACGTCACCGGCGCCTGCCGCCCCGGCTCCAGGTACAGCCGCCGGGCGTAATCCAGCGATGGCCTGGGCACCGACTGCCAGCCCGCGTCAACCACCGTAACCGGCCCCCGCGCCGTCAGCGACGCGTCCCGCCGGTCAAAGTCCCACCCCTCCGCCTCCGGGTCGATCGCCGCACCCGCGAACACGACCTCCGCCCCGCGCCCCGTCGCCCCGCCAGCCGGACCGGGCTCGCGCCGCACGATCTCGACCGTGCGCGCACACCCGGCAAGAGCCGAACCGGCCAGAAGCAGCAGCAGAGTCGTTCTCATGATCCCCCACCACCTTACAACACGCGTGCCGGAACCAAAAGGGGATTCTCGACCCCACAATCACCCGTCGACCCTGCCGCCGTGTTCTCCGCTCGCCACGCCCGTGTTGCCCTCACGCGACACCACCCCAACCCAGCGCCGGCGTCCGAGAAGCCGCGGCCCCTCCTTTCCCCGCCCGCCCGGTACACTCTCCCAATGCCCCACCACCTGGCGATCTACCCGGGGTCGTTCGACCCTGTCTCGCTCGGACACCTGGACGTCATCGCCCGGGGACGGCGCCTTTTCGACGAGCTCATCGTCGGCGTGGGCCGAAACCCCGGCAAGCAGGCCCTCTTCACCATCGACGAGCGCGTGCAACTCGCCAACCAGCTCGTCCGCGAGCTCGAAGCCCGCGAGCCCGGCGCTCCCGTCAGCGTCCGCCCCTTCTCCGGCCTCACCGTCGACTTCGCCCGCTCCGTCGGTGCGTCCGCGCTCCTCCGGGGCTTCCGCAACCTCTCCGACCTGCAATACGAGGTCCAGCAGGCCGTCACAAACCGTGAGGTCGCCGGCCTCGAAACCGCCTTCGTCGTCGCAGGGCAGAGTTTCGCCTACACCTCCTCCAGCCTCATTCGCCAGATCACCGCCCTGAGCGACGACCTCGACGCCCTCCGCTCCATGGTGCCCGCCGCCGTCATCGAAGCCCTCCGCCTCAAGAAGTCCCAGAAGCACCCCTTGCTCGAGGCCCTCAGGGGCAACAACGGGGTCTAGGCGGTACACTGCGCCCATGCTCCGTGTGATCGTCTTCGACGACGGAAAGGGCGCACTCTCGCCGCTCGCCGACCTGCGCGCGTCCTTTGACATCCGCACCGGGGCGCTCACGAGCCTCGACCGCCTCACACGGGTCCTGGGCCAGAAGCCCGGGGCGCTCTGGGTGCCGCAGGCCATGACCGCCCTTGTTCGAGCCGCTCACGCCCTCCCCGTCAACGGCACGCTCAACCTCGACGGCCCCTCGCTGCTCTACAACGGGCGCTGCCCGCTGCCGCCCCCGGGCCTCGCCTCCATGACCCCTGGCGACCTCTGGCTCGAGGCCGGCACCGGCGACATCGTGTGCGCGTGCCTCTCCCCACGCGAAGTCCCCGCGGTGCTCACCGGCGCTCGCCCCGATGACGCCCGCGTCCGCGAGCTCCCCGCGCCCGCCCTTCTCTCCCGCCCCTGGCACGTGCGCACGTTCCGCGACCGCTGCATCGACCTGGACCTCAGGCTCCTCACCAGCGCGTCCTCGCTCCACCCGGACGCGGACTCGCGCGAGCTCTTCGAGCAGCCAGCCGACTTCGCGGCGCACTCCGACTCCGGCCCCGGGCCCATCCGCATCCCCGGATTCCCCATCAGCGTCGCACGCTCCGCCCGCTTGCACCCGGGCGCCATTCTCGATGCCGAGCACGGCCCCATCGTCATCGCGGAGCGCGCCGTGGTCCGCCCCGGCGCCATCATCATCGGCCCGGCCTACATCGGGCCATGCTCCACCATCCTCGAGCGCGCCACCATCCGCCCCTGCACCGGCATCGGGCCCTGGTGCAAGGTCAACGGCGAGGTCGGGGGCTGCATCTTCCAGGGATACTCCAACAAGGCCCACGAGGGCTACCTCGGCGACGCCTGGGTCGGCGAGTGGGTCAACCTCGGCGCGGGCACCACCTGCAGCAACCTCCTCAACACCTACGCCGAGATCCCCGCCGTCGCCACCCCCGGCGGCGGCCACGAACGCACGGGCGAGACCTTCCTAGGCCCAACCATCGGCGACCACGTCAAGACCGCCATCTGCACCCGCCTCATGACCGGCTCTGTCCTGCACACCGGGGGCATGTTCGCGGCCTCCGCCCCCGTCAGCGGCTGCACCCGCCCGTTCTGCTGGCGCACCGACGCCGGAGAACGCTCCTACCGACTTGATAAGTTCCTGGACGTCGCCCGCGCCATGATGGCCCGGCGCAAGGTCGAGCCCTCGCAGGCCTACCTCGACCGCCTCGCCTTGCTCCACCAGCGCGCCGTCTAGCCATGCCCACGCTCTACATCATCGACGCCTTCGCGCAGTTCTTCAGGGCCTACCACGCCATCCGCACGCCCATGACCAGCCCCGTCACCAAGGAGCCAACGAACATGACGTTCGGCTTCGTGGGCATGCTCCTCAAGCTCCTCCGCGCCTCCGAGCCCGGCCTCCGCGTCGCGGGCCGGCCCGACTACGTCATCGTCGCCACCGATGTCTCCGACGACCGGGGCACCTTCCGCTCCCAGATCTACCCGGACTACAAGGCTCACCGCCCCCCGCCCCCGGAGGACCTGCGCCCTCAGGTCGACCGCTGCATGGCGCTCCTCGCAGAACTCGGCGTCCCCGTCCTGGGGCTCGCGGGCTTCGAGGCCGACGACGTCATCGCCACACTCGTCACCCGCCTCCGCGAGACGCACCCCAACCTCTCCATCCGGATGATCTCCAAGGACAAGGACCTCAAGCAGCTCCTCCGCGGCGATGGTGATGGCCTGGGCCCCGTCGCCATGTTCGACGTCCACGCCGACACCGGCATCTCCGAAGCCTCCCTGAAGCACGACACCGGCCTGGCCCCCTCGCAGATCGTGGACATGCTCACGCTGATGGGTGACAGCGTCGACAACGTGCCCGGCGTCGAGGGCGTGGGTGAAAAGACAGCCGCCGCCCTCCTCCAGGAATGGGGCACGCTCGACAACCTCATAGCCCACGCCTCCGAGATCAAGGGCAAGCGGGGCGAAAAGCTCCGCGAGGCGATCCCCCGCCTCAACATCTCGCGCGACCTCGTCACCCTCCGCCGCGACCTGCCCCTCGACATCGACCTCGACGCCGCACGCACCGACCGCCTGCCCCTCCTCAAACTCATCCCCATCCTCAAGGAGCTCGGCTTCAACCGCTACCAGGACGAGGTCCGCACGCTCGCTGGCGAACCCGCGGTGATGCCTCTGACCCCGCCCCGGCAGGACGCCGCCCCCGCGCCCCGCACGCGCGCCGAGGCCCCGCCCGACGAGGGAAGCCTCTTCGCCCAGGTCGATCAGGCCGCGCGCGCCGTCACCCCCCGCCTCGCCTCCTCAGGCCGGTACTCCTGCGTCCGCTCCGCCGCCGACCTCGCCCGTGTCGTCGCCGCCCTGCACGCCGCCCCCGTCGTCGCCTTCGACACCGAAACCACCGCCCTCTCCCCACGCGACGCCAAGCTCTGCGGCGTGTCCCTCTCGGTCTCCCCCGGCTCCGCGTGGTACATCCCCGTTCGTTCCCCCACGCCCTCCGAGCACCTCGACCAGGACGCCGTCCTCGCCGCCCTCCGTCCCATCCTCGAAGACCCCGACAAGCCGAAGTGCGGCCACAACCTGAAGTTCGACCTGCTCATCCTCCGCGCTCAGGGCGTCGAGCTCCGGGGCCTGTGCCCCACCCCCGCCATGCCCGCAGAGCACCTCCCCTGCGACTCCATGGTCGCGAGCTATCTCATCGACGCCTCACGATCCTCCCACGGCCTGGACTCCCTCGCCCTCGCGCTCCTCGGCCGCACCAACATCTCCCTCTCCGAACTCCTGGGCTCCGGGAAGAACCAGCGCACCTTCGACACCGTCCCTCTGGACCTCGCCACCCAATACGCCGCCGAGGACGCCGACGTTGCCCTGCAACTCCGCGAGATCATGATGCCCCAGCTCCGCGCCATGGGCCTCATGCCTCTCATGCAGGACGTGGAGATGCCCCTGGTCGAGGTTCTCGCCGAGATGGAATGGAACGGCATCCGCTGCGAGCCCGCGGAGCTCGACCGCCAGCGCGTCCGCCTCCAGGGCCAGATCGACACGCTGCTGGAACGCATCCACGCGGAGTCCAAGGTCGCCCTGGGCCGCACCTTCGACCCGGACTCCCCAAAGCAGCTCGCCGCCGCTCTCTTCAACCGCCCGGACGCCGAGACTCCCGGCCTGGGCATCCCCGGGCAGAAGCGCACCAAGACCGGCTACTCCACCGACGCGGAGGTGCTGGAGTCCCTCGCCGCGGACGACACGATTGCCACGCCCCTGCCCCGGCTCATCCTCGACTATCGCCAGCTCACCAAGCTCGTCTCGACCTATCTGGTCGCGCTCCGCGAGGCCATCCATCCCGCGACCGGACGCGTGCACGCGAGCTTCCACCAGACCGTCGCCGCCACGGGCCGACTGGCCAGCAGCGACCCGAACCTCCAGAACATCCCGATCCGGACCGACGTGGGCCGCGAGATCCGCCGCGCGTTCGTCGCCGAGCCCGGGCACACGCTCGTCGCCGCGGACTACTCGCAGATCGAGCTGCGCCTGCTCGCCCACCTCTCGCGCGACCCCGCGCTCATCGCCGCGTTTCTTGCCGACGAGGACATCCACACCGCCGTCGCCGCCCAGATCCACAACATCCCACCGGAGAAGGTCACCCGCGAGCAGCGCAGCGGAGCCAAGATGGTCAACTTCGGGATCGTCTACGGCGTGACCGCCTTCGGGCTCGCCCGCCGCCTCAAGGTTCCTCAGGACCAGGCCGCCGCCATCATCGACGGCTACAAGCGCAAGTTCGCCGGCATCACCACCTTCCTCCAGGAATGCATCGAGCAGGCCCGGCGCCACGGATACGTCAGCACCATCCTCGGCCGCCGCCGCCCCATCTCCGACATCCAGTCCACCAACCCCTCCCGCAGATCCCTCGCCGAACGCCTCGCGATCAACAGCGTCGTCCAAGGCTCTGCGGCGGACCTCATCAAGGTCGCCATGGTCGACCTCTTCCGCCGCTTCCGCGCGGGCGAGGGCCCCTTCCCCCCCGGCGCCGTCAAGCTCCTCCTCCAGATCCACGACGAGCTGGTCTTCGAATCACCCGAGCACCTCGCCGAAGACGCCAAGGCCCTCGTCAAGGACCGCATGGAACTCGCCATGTCCCTCCGAGTGCCGCTCCGCGCCGACGCCTCCCTCGCCCGCAACTGGCACGAGGGCAAGTGAGCCCCCCGGCGCTCCCTCCCTCGGCCCCGGGAGTTCACTACCCTCTGCCCATGTCCGCCGCCGACGCCCACGCAGAGGTCTGGACCACGCGCAAGCTGCTCGCGTGGATGGGCCGGGCCTTCACCACCAAGGGCCTGGACTCCCCCCGCCTCATGGCCGAGATGCTCGTCGCGCACGTCATCGGCTGCGACCGCCTCAGGCTCTACCTCGACCAGGACCGCCCCGCCTCTCCCCTCGAACGCCAGACCCTCCGAGACCTCGTCACCCGCGCACTCGCGCACGAGCCCGTCCAATACCTCGTCGGTGAAGCCTGGTTCTTCGGCCTGCCCTTCCACGTCGATCGCCGGGTACTCATCCCAAGGCCCGCAACAGAGACCATCGTCGAGCACGTCCTCCAGCACACCCGCGCCACCCACGGCGTCGCCTCCAAGGGTGAGGGCCTGCTCATCGCGGATGTCTGCACCGGCAGCGGCTGCATCGCCATCTCCCTCCTCAAGCGCCTCCCCGGTGCCCGCGTCGTCGCCGGCGACCTCTCCGCCGACGCCATCGAGGTCGCCCGCCTCAACGCCGCCCGGCATGATGTCCTCGACCGCCTCGACCTGCTCCGGGGTGACCTGCTCGCACCTTTCGCGGACTTCCCCGCGACCCGGGGCGAGCCCAGCCTCGATTACCTCGTCGCCAACCCGCCCTACATCCCCGACGACGAATGGCCCGACAAGGTCGACCGCAACGTCCTCGACCACGAGCCCCACCTCGCGCTCCGTGGCGGGCCCGATGGCCTCTCCCTGGTCCGCCCGCTCATCGCGGACGGCGCGCGAATGCTCAGGCCCGGGGGCCTGTTGCTCATCGAAGTAGCGTCGTCACGCGCAGAAGAAGCCCGCGAACTCGCGAGCGCCTCAACGCTGCTCACCGACGCGCGCACGCTCCAGGATGTGGAGGGCCTGCCCCGCGTCGTGGTCGCGTCCCGCACGCGGCTCTAATCGTGCCTCGCCGCCCGCGTCACGATCGCCGGCCTGCCCGCCGACCGCACCCACGTGGACGACCGGCCGCGGGGCTCCTGGCCGGTCTGCAGGTGCGCGAGATACTCGCGCAGCGCGGGCTCTCCGAACCGCACGAGAAAGTCACTGGTCGCGCTCGGGTTGATCTCGATGATCTGCGAGATCAGCCCCGCCATCGGCGATGCCGTATGCGCCCGCGCCACCGGCCCAGGCCTCGAAAAGAGCGACAGGTCGATCCGCACCGGGCGTCGAAGCGACAGAGAAGCTGGGATCATCCGTATCCTCCGGGCGCGAGCCCGGGCGTTCGGCATCCTGCCGTGGTGCGGTCCTCGCCCCTTCCTTCGGCGCGACACAGGCCCGCTCACACAGGATGTAACCCCAAGCGGACGCTCACCACCCACTGCTTTTTTCACCCGCAACCATCGTGCCATGTCCCAACCATTCCCCTCACCCTTCGTTTCCCCCCGCCCGGACGGCTCCCTGCTCGTGCTCAGGGGTGCAGACGGGGACGGGGCACGCGGCCAGCCCCCCATCGCGCTCCTGTGGCCCGACCCCGGCGCAACCCCGGTGCCCGGCTCACCTCTCACAGCGGTGCGCACCCCCGCGGGCGATGGCTTGACGCCCTGGATGGCCCCCGCCCGCGCCGACTGGGCCCGCCGCGCAGACCTTTTTGAGGCCGACGCACGCGCCGTCGGCAGCACCCCCGCGATCCTCCCCCATCACGCGGACGTCCTCTCCGACATTCCCTCCGTCCTCACCTTTCTCCGCGCCCGTCCAGCCTGGGCGCTCATCCTCTGCCCCCGCTGGCTCCTCACGCCGGATATGGAACCCCGCGCCGAAGACCACCTCCGTCGCATCGGCGAGACCTTCGGCACGCACCCCGCCCTCCGGGGCATCCTCCTCACCCCCGACCGCTGGCACGCGGACACCATCGCCGCCTGGACGCCCGCCGCCCTCTGGACCGCTCGCCTGCCCTGACACGCCCTGACACACACCCAAACGTCCTACAGTCAAGTCGCGATGAGCACCTCACAGCCCAGCCCCACGCTCGACCACCCAGCTTTCGCCCTCGTGCGCAAGGCCTTCCCCGCCGCGAAGTTCAAGGGCACCGAGTTTCGGGGCCAGTCCACGCTTGTCGTCGAGCCTGGCGACCTCCACGCCGTTCTGGCGTTCCTCAAGTCCGATCCGGCCTGCGACTATTGCTTCCTCTCGGACCTGGGCGGCGTGGACTACCTCAACTACCCCTCCCCAACCCCCGGCCGCTTCGCCGTCATCTACAACCTCCTCAACTTCTCCCGCGGCGACCGCTTCTTCGTCAAAGCCTTCGTCTCCCCCTCTCTCCCCACCGAAGGCACCGCCGACGATCCCGCCCTCTACCTCGACTCCGTCACCGACCTCTGGCCCGGAGCAGAGTGGATGGAGCGCGAGGTCTTTGACATGCTCGGCATCCGCTTTCGCAACCACCCGGACCTCCGCCGCATCCTGCTCTGGGAGGCCTACCCGGCGTTCCCGCTCCGCAAGGACTACCCGGTCCGGGGCCGGGGCGAACGCGAGGCGTACAAGGTCATCGATCGATCATCTTCCTGATCGTGTCTGCACCCGTCGCGCGGGGAGTCCGGTAGGAGTGTCCGCATGCAGGTCTGGGGGTTCCTCGCTCGCGTGTTGGTCGCCGCGGTCTTCGTGACCGTCGTGGCCACGCTCACCGGCTGCAAGCGCGACCTGCCCCGCGACACCCCCGAGGCCACCATCTCTTCCGCTCGCCAGGTGGTCGCGGAGGGCCGAGCCGACCTGCTGGGCGACTTCCTCTACGCCGAGTCTCCCGAGATGCGCCGCCTCTGGACCGACGCGGGCATCGTGATGGGCAACATGCAGGACCTCGCCAAGGCGCTCCAGACCCGCTTCCCGGACGAGGTCGCCAAGCTCCGCGCCGACGCCGAGGCCTCCGCCAAGGCGGGCAAGCCCACCGGCCTCGTGGCCCAGCTCGCCGGTCAGGTGCGTGGGGGCCGGCCCAGCCGCCCGAACCCGCAGCAGATGGACCAGAACCGTGGCGGCTTCGAAGACGCCCTCACGTCCCTCTTCGTCGACCCCTTCGCCTGGCTCGAAGGCGCCGAGGACCGCCTCACCGCCGAGGAGATCGACGACGAGACTGTCGCCATCCTCTGGGACGGCAAGCCCGTCCTCGCCCCCATCGGCCTCAACATGCGACAAGGCGAGGACGAGAACTGGTACTTCGTCGTGCCCACCGGCGTCCCGGGCGTGCGGAACTTCATGCCCAAGACCCCCGAGCAGTTCGAGGTCTTCGGCTCGCTCCTCGCAACCCTCGATAACGTCGTCCGCGACCTCACCGACGATGTGAACTCGGGGCGAGTCTCCTCGCTGGACCAGCTCTCCAAGAACGCCGGTGAAAAGGCCTTCATCCCCGCCGTCATGGTCTTCTACGCCTACTCCCGCCTAATCGACGAGCAGAAACCCGCGACCCCCAGTCCGGCACCCAGTCCCGCCCCCAGTCCGGCCCCCACGTCCGCCCCGCCTCCGCCCGCGGGCTGACCCCAAACCACTTGGCGCACCCGGCCCATCGGGTAGGATGCCCCGGTGAAGCTCCGCCCCGGGCACATTGCCGCCGCTCTGTTCACGCTCCTCCTCGCGGGCGCCGCCCCGGCCCAGCCCGGCCCGCCGGCGGATGCGCTCGGGGCCGATCTCCAATCCCGTCTTTCGGACAGCATCACACCGATCTTCGCGGACTACTGCTACCCCTGCCACGCTGAGGTCAAGGCCAAGGGCGACGTGCGCCTCGACACCCTCACAACGCTCGAAGAGGCCCTCCGCCGCCCGGATCAGATGAACTTGCTCCGCGAGCTCGTGTCAACTTCGCAGATGCCACCGGAGGGCAAGCGGGCACCCAGCGACCACCAGCGATTGATCGTCACGCAGTGGCTGGACGCCGTACGCCAGTACGTCCCGCCCGACGCCGCGCCAGACCCGGGCTGGTTCACGATCCACCGCCTCAACCGCAGCGAGTACCGCCACACGCTGCGCGACCTGCTCCTCCTCCCCGACTCTGCGCCCGACTTCTCGCAATCGCTGCCCCCGGACGACACGGGCTACGGCTTTGACAACATCGCCGACGTCCTCTCCACCTCTCCGCTCTCGGTCGAGGCCTATCTCGCCGCCGCCGAGCAGGCGATCGAGGTCGGCCTGGGCCCCGTCGTGACTTTCGGCGACGTGCCCCGCCCCGTGCGCCTCGCCAGCCAGACGCAATCCGGCCGCGTCACCGAGCGCGGGGGCGTGGGGCTCTTCAGCAACGGCGCCGCGGTCGGCACGCTCGTCGCCCCCGTGACGGGCGACTACGTGATCCGCGTCCGCGCCTGGGAGACCCACGCGGGCGACGAGTTCGCGAAGATGAGCCTGCGCCTGAACAAGAAGGAAGTCGCATCCTTTGACGTCTCGGGCACCCGCCCCGCGCCGGAACTCCTCGAACACCGCACCCGGCTCGAGGCCGGCGAGCACGCCATCGCCGCGGCGTTCACAAACGACTACTGGAAGCCGGACGTCGCCGACCGCAACCTCACCATCGACTCCATCACGCTCGCCGGCCCGCTCGACGCCGCCAGCACCGTCCGCAGCCCCGCGTGGGAAGCCTGCTTCGCGGCGGGCTCGCCGGACGACCGCACGCGCGCGGGCGAGGTTCTGGGCCGGTTCGCGGGCCGCGCCTACCGCCGCCCGCTCGCGGCGGACGAGCTCGACGCGCTCCTGCGCGTCTACGACCGCGTCCGCGCCGAGGGTGCCGACTTCGAGCCCGCGGTGCGACACGCCATGGCCGCGGTCCTGGTCTCGCCCAACTTCCTCTTCCGCACCATCGCGAACCCGGCGCCCGACGACCCGTCACACGTCTACCGCTTCGATGGCTACGAGCTCGCCTCTCGCCTCTCGTACTTCCTGTGGAGCAGCATGCCCGATGAGTCGCTCCTGGCCGCCGCCGCCGACGGGTCCATCCTCACCGACGAGGGCCTGCTCGCTCACACCCGCCGCCTGCTCGCCGATCCGCGTGCTCAGGCCTTTGTCACCCAGTTCGCCGGCCAGTGGCTCCAGCTCCGCAAACTCGATGAGGCCGCCGTCGACACCGCCCGCTTCCCCGAGTTCGACGCGCCCCTGCGCGACGCGATGACCAGCGAGGCCACGCTCTTCTTCGCCCGCGCCGTCCGCGAAAACCGACCCGCCACCGACCTCCTCGACGCCCCCGACACCTTTCTCAACGCCCGCCTCGCCTCCTTCTACGGCGTTCCGGGCGTCTCCGGCGACGAGATGCGCGCCGTCGCCCTCCCCGAAGACTCGCACCGGGGGGGCGTCGTGACCATGGCCGCCATCCTCACGCTCACGAGCAGCCCCACCCGCACCAGCCCCGTCAAGCGCGGCCACTTCGTACTCGATCAACTCCTGGGGTTGGCCCCACCCCCGCCCCCCGCGGACATCCCTCCGCTCGAGCAGGCGGCGGGCCTTCCCGAGAACGCCACCCTCCGCGAGCGACTCGCCGCCCACGTCGCTGACTCCACCTGCGCCTCCTGCCACACTCGAATGGACCCGCTCGGGCTCTCGCTCGAGAACTTCGACGCCATCGGCCGCTGGCGCGATACCGACGCGGGCCGCCCCGTCGACGCCTCGGGCGAACTCCCCGGCCACGGCGCCTTCGAGGGCCCAGAGGGCCTGAAGCGCGTCCTCCGCGCCCGCTCCGAGCAGTTCATCGAGAACCTCGCCGCCAAGCTCCTCACCTACGCCGTGGGCAGGGGCCCCGAGCCCTTCGACAGGCCCGCCATCCGCGGGATTTTCACCCAAACCAGAGCGCAGAACGACGGCGTGAGGTCGATGATCGAGGCCGTGGTCCTCAGTGACACCTTCCGGACCTGCCGGGGACGGGAACCCAGACATGCCAACTGACCCGCAGCACTTCGGTCTCTCACGTCGGGGCGTCCTGCGGGGGCTGGGCGTCACGCTCGCGCTCCCCATGCTCGAATCTCTCCCCGGCGCTCGCACGCTCGCCGCCACCCCCGCCACCCCCGCCCTCGCCGCGCCCCCCGTGCGGATGGCCATGGTCTTCATCCCCAACGGCGTCAACTACGCCGCGTGGAACCCCACCGCCGAGGGCGCTTCCTTCGCCCTCTCGCAGACCCTCGAACCCCTCGCGCCCGTCCGTCAGCACCTGAACGTCATCCGGGGTCTCGCCCTCGCCAAGGCCCGAGCCAACGGCGACGGCCCGGGCGACCACGCCCGCTCCGCCGCCTCGTTTCTCACAGGCCGACAGGCCCGAAAGACCGCCGGCAACGACATCCGCAACGGCGTGAGCGCCGACCAGGTCGCCGCCGGAGAGCTCGGCAGGGCCACGCGACTCCCCTCCATCGAGCTCGGCTGCGAGCAGGGCCCGAGCGCCGGCAACTGCGACTCCGGGTACTCCTGCGCCTATTCCTCCAACGTCTCCTGGCGCGCCGACGACGCGCCCATGCCCAAGGTCGTCGACCCCGGGGCAGCCTTCGAGCGCCTCTTCGGCGATGCACGCGACGCCGCCAATCAGCAGGCCCGCCTCAGCCGCCGCCAATCCATCCTCGACTTTGTCCGCGACGACTCGGCCCGCCTGGCGTCACGCCTTGGCGCCTCCGACCGTCGGAAACTCGACCAGTTCCAGACCTCCGTCCGCGAGATCGAGCTGCGCATTCAACGCGCCCGCGACGACGCCGGCTCCATCAAGGCTCCCGACTACCCCGCTCCCGCGGGCATCCCGGAGACCTTCTCCCAGCACATCGACCTCCACTACGACCTCCTGCTCCTCGCTTTCCAGACCGACACCACCCGCATCGGCACCTACATGCTCGGCAACGACGGCAGCAACCGCACCTTCCCCGAGATCGGCGTCAAAGAGGGCCATCACCACCTCTCCCACCACCAGAACAACGCCGCGATGATCGAGCAGATCCGCCGCATCGACCGCTTCTACGTCGAACGCTTCGCGCGCTTCGTCTCACGCCTCGCCTCAACCCCAGAGGGCGAGGGCACGCTCCTGGACAACTGCATGGTGATGTTCGGCGGGGGTATCAGCGACGGCAACCGCCACAACCACGAGGACCTCCCCATCCTCCTCGCAGGCCGCGCGGGCGGCAGCATCCACCCGGGCCGCCTCATCGACTGCCCCAAAGACACCCCACTCTGCAACCTCTACGTCTCCATGCTCCAACGCATGGGCTGTGGTGTCACGGAGTTTGGGGACTCAACGGGGACTCTCCCCGCGCTGGAGGCCTGATTCCGACGCCCATCATCCCTCTGAGGCTTCCTCTGACGACGCCTCGCCATCCGACGAGACGATCCCAGGCTCAATCGGCGTCCCCTTCAGCACGCCCACCAGCTCGTGGGGCCGGAAGCACCCTTGCTCCCCCTGCCTCAGCAGCATCTCCAGGTGCAGCACGCCATCCGCAAACGACGCCCGACGGTCGCAGAAGGAATCCTGCAGCCGGATGACGCGCAGCGACCCCGGCTCTGGGCCCTCCCCGCTGCTCACCAGCGTCGCGAGCGCCGCCAGCGCCGGGAACAGTCCCCACGCCTGGAGGCGCTTGCCGTCGGTGTCCTCGCCGACCATGTTCCCCCAGTCCGCGTCGAGCGCCACGGGCCCGCCCGTGAGCGTCGCGATGCGCTGCATGAGCCGCGGCGCCAGCCTCTCGCGGAACTGCGTCACGGTCACTCCCCACGCCTGCGTGGGCAGCGTCGTGAAGCCCTCGGGCACTTCCGGCTCCGGCACCATGAGCGCCGCCAGCACCGGGGGAATCACCGTCAGCAGTTCATCCCGGAACCTGTACCACCCCTCGTCCGCGCGCAGGTCCGCGCGATACACCAGCTCCGTGCCGTCCAGCAGCATCTCGCGGAACTGCCACTCCAACGACGCCTCGATCCGCACCCGGCGGAGGCGATCCGCGAATGGCGAGAGCGCGATCGCCTGCCCCAGCCCCGCCGTGAACTCTCCGTCGAGCCAGGGCATCAGCTTCGTCGGGTCCGTCTCGCCGAACAGGTCCATCAGGCTCTTCACGTCCGCCACCACCGGCACCTCTCGCCCCAGCGCGTCGGACACGTCGCGCGTGGTGATCTCCAGCGGCGTCATCTCCGGCAGTTCGCGCAGTTCCTCGGGCTCGTAGGCGCCGGGCGCCTCCTCCCAGCCGCTGAACACCAGGGGCTCCTCGGTGAAAAGGCTGGTCGGTCCGTCCCCCGTCCCGCCACCAAGGGCCTCCCCCATCGCGCCCTCGATGGCACCGCCCATCGCGCCCATGGCCTCTCCCATGGCGCTGCCCACCTGCTGCATCGCGTCCATCATCGCGCTCTCCATCGCCTCCATCTGGGGCTGCATGGTCGACGCGAGATCAAACTTCCACTCGCCCTCCTCCTCCACCATGATGCACCGCAGCGCCATCACGGGGGTCGGTGGTGTCTCTGGCGTCTCTCCCGGCGCGAGCACCGTCATCGGGATGACGACGCCCGCTCCCTGCTCCTCCGCCTCACCGAACTCAAAGCGGAACTCGCCGGGCATGGGGCCCGAGAACCCGCCCGACTCCAGCGTGCCCTTCGACAGGCACTTCATCATCGCCACCACGTCCTGCGAGGCGTTGGCATCGACAAATCGGCGCAGCACCGCCATCGCGTCCCGAGCATGGTCTGTCATGGGTCCCTCCTAAAAGGCCGCGGGTCGCCCCGCGCGCCGCACCCATCCTACCGAACGCCGCGCACGGGCGAAGGCAAATCGCGCCCGCGACGCCGCTCGCGCCTATCATCACGCGTTCCTGTGGGCGGACAGCCACCGGAAAGCCGAGCGTTCTCGCCCGGTGGACGCTTCTCAAGGCGAGGCACTAGCACCTCACGCGTCCTGACCTGTCCTGCCCCTTTCTGCGAGTACAAGCCATCAGGTTTTCCCAACTCGGGCTCTCCGAGCCCCTCCTCCGCGCCGTCGCGTCCGAAGGCTACGACACCCCCACCCCCATCCAGGCCCAGGCCATCCCTCACGTGCTCGCGGGCCGTGACGTCATGGGCTGCGCCCAGACCGGCACGGGCAAGACAGCGGCCTTCGCGCTCCCCATCCTCCACCGCCTCTCCCAGGGCCCCCAGCCGATCAAGGACGCACGCCGTCCCGTCCGCTGCCTCATCCTCTCCCCAACCCGCGAGCTCACCGCCCAGATCGCCGACTGCATCCGGACCTACGGCAAGCACACGAGCCTCACCCACGCCGTCATCTTCGGCGGAGTGGGCCAGAACCCCCAGGTCCGCGCCCTGAAGCACGGCGTGGACATCCTCGTCGCCACGCCCGGCCGCCTCCTCGACCTCATGCAGCAGGGCTTTGCCGACCTCCGCCAGGTCGGGACCCTCGTCCTCGACGAGGCCGACCGCATGCTCGACATGGGCTTCATCCACGACATCCGCAAGATCATCGCCGCCCTGCCCTCCAACCATGGCCCGCAGGCGAGGCAGACGCTCCTCTTCTCCGCCACCATGCCCTCCGAGATCCGCCACCTCGCCGAGGCCATCCTCCGCGACCCGGTCTCCGTCAGCGTCGCGCCCGTCGCCGCCACCGCCGACAAGATCGAGCAGTGCGTCTACCACGTGCCCAGGAAGCTCAAGCCCCAGCTCCTGCGCCACCTCGTCGACGCCGCGCACATGACCCGCGTCGTCGTCTTCACCCGCACCAAGCACGGCGCCGACCGCGTCGCCAAGGACCTCAACCGCGCCGGCATCAACGCGCAGGCGATCCACGGCAACAAGAAGCAGACCCACCGCGTCCGCACCCTCGCCAACTTCAAGTCCGGTGCCGTCCCCGTCCTCATCGCGACCGACATCGCCGCCCGTGGCCTCGATGTCGACGCCATCTCCCACGTCTTCAACTACGACATCCCCGAAGTCCCGGAGACCTACGTCCACCGCATCGGCCGCACCGCCCGCGCCGGGGCCAGCGGCGACGCCATCACCTTCTGCGACCCCGAAGAGCGCGACCTTCTCCGCGCCATCGAACGCCTCACCAGGCAGTCCATCCCCGTCCGGACCGACCACCCCGAATACTCCAACGCCCCGGCCCCGCACCACGCGGAGGGCGAGGACTCCCGCGATCGCCAAACCCGCAGGCCCGTACGCACCCAGCGCGACAGCCGCCACCAGCCCCCGCGCCGCGACCAGCACACCGACCAGCGCAGCAACCCCCGCGGCGAACGCCGTGGCGATCAGCGCTCCGACCAGCGCCAGGGATCGCGCGACGCCGGCCCCCGGCGCGCCCACAAGCCCGGTTCAGGCATCGTCTCGCGCAGCTCGCCCCAGCAGGCAGGCCAGCAGGCAGGCCATCAGGCCCCGTCTCCCGGCAGCCATCCGCCCCGTTCCCAAACCCCGCGCCCAGCCCCACACACCTCCCACCCCGCCGCCAAGCCCGGCCCGCGCACCTTTGGCCCCCGCAAGGGCAAAGGCCGCTAGCAAGGGCCTGCGGCTCGCAAGCCCCCCAAGGTGCCAATCTGGCAGGGCGGCGGCCCCACCGACCGGGACCAGCCCCCGCCGAGCGCCCAAACCGCGTCTGGCGTCCCCGCACCGGCCCCGCGCCCGAGCAGGTTCCGGCACGTGAATCGCTCCCACCCTTGCACGCCCCGAGGACGCCCATCGCCCGGCGGGGGCCCGCGAGGCTGGGAGCCGCTCCCCGACCCCGCACCACAAACCCACGCCCCAGCCGGGCTTGGGAGACTTGGCCCGCGTTTGCCCTCCGCGGTGAACCCGTGCCCCCCTGATTGTCGAAAGATTATCAGGAGACCAGCCCTCGCCCGACGCGAGGAGAAGGGCCGCAGATGTTCGAACGCTTCACAGATCGTGCCCGCAAGGTGATGGCCCTCGCGAACCAGGAGGCCCAGCGCCTCAACCACGAGTACATCGGCACCGAGCACGTGCTGCTCGGGCTGGTCAAGGAAGGCTCGGGCGTCGGCGCCAACGTGCTCCGCAACCTCGATGTCGACCTGCGCCGCGTCCGCCTCGAGGTCGAGAAGCTCGTCAAGGCCGGCTCCGAGATGGTGACGCTCGGCCGCCTCCCTCAGACCCCCCGCGCCAAGAAGGTCATCGAGTACGCCATCGAGGAAGCCCGCAACCTCAACCACAACTACGTCGGCACCGAGCACCTTCTGCTCGGCCTGCTCCGCGAGCACGACGGCGTCGCCGCACAGGTCCTTATCAACCTCGGCCTCAAGCTCGAGGACGTCCGCGAAGAGGTCCTCAACCTCCTCGGGGCGGGCAGCAGCAGCGAGCAGCGCGAGCCCGGCCCCGCCGCGGGCGATCCCGAGAGCTCCATCACCGGCCCCGGCCTGGGCGACAAGCCCGCGGGCGGCGCCGCCGCCAAGGGCAAGAGCAAGACCCCGGCCCTGGACAGCTTCGGACGCGACCTTACCGAGCTTGCCCGCGAGGGCCAGCTCGACCCGGTCATCGGCCGCATGACCGAGATCGAGCGCGTCGTCCAGGTCCTCTGCCGCCGCACCAAGAACAACCCTGTCCTCCTGGGCGAGGCGGGCGTGGGCAAGACCGCCATCGTCGAGGGTCTGGCCCAGCGCATCATCAACGGCGAGGTCCCCGAGATCCTCCATGAGAAGCGCCTTGTCGTCCTCGACCTGGCCATGATGGTCGCGGGCACCAAGTACCGGGGCCAGTTCGAGGAGCGCATCAAGGCCGTGATGAACGAGGTCCGCCGCGCCAAGAACGTCATGCTCTTCATCGACGAGCTGCACACGCTCGTGGGCGCTGGCGGCGCCGAGGGCGCCATCGACGCCAGCAACGTCCTGAAGCCCGCGCTGGCCCGGGGCGAGATCCAGTGCATCGGCGCCACCACCTTCGACGAGTACCGCAAGTACATCGAGAAGGACGCCGCGCTCGCGCGCCGCTTCCAGGCCATCACCGTCGATCCGCCCAACGCCGAGCAGACCATCGAGATCCTCAAGGGTCTGCGCGAGAAGTACGAGCAGCACCACAAGGTGAAGATCACCGACGAGGCCCTGAAGGCCGCCGTCGAGCTCTCGGGCCGCTACATCACGGGCCGCGTGCAGCCCGACAAGTCGATCGACGTGATCGACGAGGCCGGCGCCCGCGTCCGGATCAAGAGCATGAGCAAGCCCCCGAACCTCGCCGACATCGAGGGCGACATCGAGCGCCTCACCGTCGAGAAGGACGAGGCGGTGAAGGGCGCCGACTACGAAAAGGCCGCCGAGCTCCGCGACAAGGCCGAGCAGCTCCGCCGCCGCAAGGAAGAGATCCAGCGCGAGTGGCGCACCAAGAGCCAGGAGGCCGAGGGCACCGTCGACGACGAGGTCATCGCCGAGGTCGTGAGCAAGATGACCGGCGTGCCCCTCAAGCGCCTCGAAAAGGACGAGGCCGCTCGCCTCCTTCACCTCGAGGCCGAGCTCCACAAGAAGGTCATCAGCCAGGAGGACGCCGTCAAGGCCGTCGCCAGGGCCATCCGCCGCGCTCGCGCCGGCCTCAAGGACCCCAAGCGCCCCATGGGCTCGTTCATCTTCCTTGGGCCCAGCGGCGTCGGCAAGACCCTCCTCAGCAAGGCACTCGCCGAGTTCATGTTCGGCGACGAAGAGGCCCTCCTCCACCTCGACATGTCCGAGTACATGGAGAAGCACAACGTCAGCCGCCTGGTGGGCGCGCCCCCCGGCTACGTCGGCTACGAAGAGGGCGGCCAGCTCACCGAGCGCATCCGCCGCCGCCCGTACGCCGTCGTCCTCCTCGACGAGGTCGAGAAGGCCCACCCCGACGTCTTCAACATGCTCCTCCAGATCATGGAGGAAGGCCGCCTCACCGACTCCTTCGGCAGGCACGTGGACTTCCGCAACACCGTCCTCATCATGACCAGCAACCTCGGCGCGGACCTCATCAAGGGCGGCGCGGGCTTCGGCTTCGCCAAACGCACCGAGGCCACCGACTACGACAACATCAAGACCGTCCTCCTCAAAGAGATCGAACGCTTCTTCCGCCCCGAGTTCATCAACCGCCTCGATGACGTCATCGTCTTCCGCCCCCTCAACAAGGCCGACATCACCCAGATCATCGAGTACGAGATCGGCAAGCTCAACAAGCGCCTCGGCGCACAGGGATACACCATCGAGCTCGACCAGGCCGCCAAGGACTTCCTCATCGACCGGGGCTACAACCCCGACTTCGGCGCCCGCCCCCTCCGCAGGGCCATCGGCCAATACGTCGAAGACCCCCTCAGCGAGATGCTCCTCTCGGGCACCTTCGCCGCACCCGCCACCATCAGGGCCGTCCGCCGCAAGACGTCCGACGGCAAGGACGAGGACCACCTGTACTTCGACGCCGTGCCCGCCACGCCCAAGCCCGCCGCCGAGCCCGCGAGCACCTCCTCAACCTGACCACAGCCCACACCGTTCGCCCCACGGGCCGGCCCAACGCCGGCCCGTTTTCATTCGCGAAGACGCCCCTCCGCCGCTCCCCTCAGTGGGGCCGGCTACCAGCCCGCCATGCGCTCGGCCGGTGTGGCGTGGTTGCTTGCTTTCCATGTGCGACGGAAGCCGGATCGGCGACCTGCGTGCCGAGAGTTCGCGGAGATCACTGCACGGATGTCGAAGTGGCAACATCCGTGGCACAAGACGGGACCTCCGTGCCACACCCGCCGTTCATGGGCACTCCCCGCTGGCGATCACGTCGATCAGCGCCCGCACGTCGTCCATGTCGCGGTTCCCATCGCGGTTGTAGTCCGCATCCGCGATGCAGGGTTGCCACTCGGGGTGCGAAATCTGTTCGACGAGGAACGCCACGTCGTCCTGGTCGGCGTTGCCGTCCCAGTTGAGGTCGGGGTCGCAGAACGGAATCTCCGGCGGGTGGATGCGGATGTAGAGGGTCGTGTTGCGCTGGGCCTCGTAACGCGGCGGCACGTACGTGTTACGTACGTCCCAGCCATCGAAATACGCGGCATCCGTGTTTGTGACTGGAATCCAGTAGACGGCCCCCGGCAACGCACCGCCCTGGCCCTGAAAGGGCCAGTGACATTCGACGGTGTCCCCCGCAAGGATGTTCGGAGGTCGTCGCGGACTCGACTGCCCAACACTACCGTACATCTGGTTGAGGCTCCCACTCTCGAAGTGCCCGACGAGATGCCGCCCCACGCTGTCATACAACGTTGCTGCGGGGCTCAACAGGTCCGTCGGTGTCCATTCCTCGACCCGTGTCCACATGTCAACGAACCCGGCGTCTGCTGTCACCGTCGGCAACTCAATCCTCACCCACTGCACATCCTCCGCGAAGTCCAGGTGAAT